>JAABUQ010004235.1_pt1 | contig 24779 bp, 25 predicted proteins | sample 5560001 | NCBI WGS metagenome assembly JAABUQ01 (sample SAMN10711888, study PRJNA513371) | rock metagenome | isolation source: Antarctica rocks | place: Antarctica: Victoria Land, Finger Mt nord | collected 2015-12-18
TAATTGAGGTATCACCTTGTTCATAAGCCTTAACTATTTTTTCTCGCAAGTCAATTGAGTAAGCCTTCATTTAACCCGTCAATTTACTCATATGATTGTACCTCATGTGCCTGAAATATGCTGTATATTGTCATGTTGAGGTGTGATTTCTTTTGCTAGTTGCAGCTTCAGACCAAACTTCCAATAACCAGGTCGATCTGGAATTAATACTGTGCCTATTTTATACTGAGCTTCTAAATACTTTTCGTATTCAAATTTTTCTTTTAGAATGACATAACCTACATTTTCTCTAGGCCATCCGAGATTAGTAACTATTCCATCAACAAGTTTAGGAATAAATTCAAAGCAAGCATTTTTGTATTGAGTATAATTTTCTGTTAGATGGATGTAGCCTTGCCAAAGATTGTCAAATTTAGACATTAAGCCATATTCCCAAAAGTGAATCTACTAGTTCCCTGTATGCTTATATCACAACAAGAACCCAACTTCATCAATTCGGTTTATTGGATGCTTTCCCAGGCTTGAGCGACAATGATACTAAGCCAGTGACGTTGGGCTGGATCTAGAATGCTATCATCGGCTAAAACTTCAGATGTTAAGTTTTCTAACGATTGCCCTTGATCCCGAACGATTTTAATCACACCGGCGATCGCTGTAGCCACTAGTTCTTCATCAACAGGTTTTTGCTGTAGAGCAACGATTTCTTGAGTACTAGCTGGAATAGGATGATACATGGCGTGAGGAAGGCAAGGATTGCGGTCTAGTTCTGCTTTTCGTCTCGTAAGAGCGTCTCAGCAATAATCTTAATAGAATTGATGTAACTGTAAACTTTCTTAAACTAATTCTAATTAAACTGTAATCGGAAGTGTAGCGTACTCTGTGTTTTTGTCAACTCTGTCTGCGTTAGTAATTAACTGGAAGCTGAAATATTAAAAATGAGAGAACTACTTTACACGGAAATTCCCACCCCAGATTCAGAAGCTGTGCGCAGATGGTTGCAGGAGGAATTTGAGCCAGGAATAGGGGAGAAGATTCGTACCTCAGAAGGCTTTCGCCTCCGGCTGAGTAAAAATACAAGCCCAACAATTTCCGAATCGCAATTAATTGATGAACTTTCTGCCTTTGTCTTTTCGGTGCAGCGAACAACTTACATCAAAGTGTTTCGTTGGGCAGACAAACCAATACCTGGCGAAAAGCAAATCTTGCAACGTCTGGGCGCGGAACTTAGAAGCCAGTTCCCTCATTGCTATTCCGAACTACCCGCCGTCGATCTTCAACAGCAATCTATCTTTGAAGCATTAGCCTCTCACTACCCCCTCACCGTCAAGTACTTTCAGAAGATGCCCAAGGGTGAGTACGATCTACAACGTGTCTATTGGTGGGAACGACAGTGGCGCGAAAGCGTTCGTCATCCCCAGATGCCGAGACAAGTAGTATTTTCTCAAACTCTTGGCAAGGAAAAGAGGGAATCACAATTCCTCGCATCCTCTTCCACACCCACTTACGACTTAATCTATGTTGGTGGAGCTTTGGGTGTTATCCATGCGGCAGTTATGGCTCAACTAGGCTACAAAGTACTGCTGTTGGAGCGGTTGTCTTTTGGTCGAATGAATCGCGAGTGGAATATTTCTCGTTCGGAGTTACAAAATCTAATTGACTTAGGCTTGTTAACTTCAGTTGAGTGTGAAAGCATTATTGCCAGAGAGTATAAAGATGGATTTAATAAGTTTTTCGATGCTAATAACCCAACTAAATTGAGAGCGCCAATCTTACATACGCCAACGGTGTTAAATGTAGCATTAGATGCAGAAAAATTGTTACATCTGTGCGCGGCGAAACTGAGAGCCGCAGGAGGCGAGATTTGGGATGAGACAGAGTTTGTGACGGCTGATGTGGAATCAGAGCAGGTTGTTGTTCAAGTTAAACATCTACCTAGTCAAGTAGAGAAGCTTGCTTGTGGGCGTTTATTAGTAGATGCGATGGGAACCGCGTCTCCGATCGCCTGGCAGTTAAATGGCAATCGAGCATTCGACAGTGTTTGTCCTACAGTGGGGGCTGTAATTGATGGTGGATTTGCAGCAGGAGTATGGAATTCTCAGTATGGCGATGTCCTTAACAGTCATGGGGATATCTCGCGGGGACGGCAGTTGATTTGGGAATTGTTTCCAGGTGCAGGAGAAGAAATCGCGATTTATCTATTTCATTACCATCAAGTTAATCCCGATAATCCTGGCTCTTTGCTGGCAATGTACGAAGATTTTTTCACAATTCTACCAGAGTATCGACGGTGCGATTTGGACCAATTGGTGTGGAAGAAGCCCACTTTTGGTTATATTCCAGGGCATTTTAGCGTCGGTAGTCGCGATCGCCGAGTTGCTTTCGATCGTCTCATTGCCCTTGGTGATGCTGCCTCGCTGCAATCACCTCTAGTCTTTACTGGCTTTGGTTCACTAGTGCGCAATTTGGGGCGCTTGACGGCACTGCTAGATACTGCTTTACGGCATGACTTACTCAGTGCCAAATACCTCAATCAAATTAGCGCCTATCAAAGCAACGTTGCCATTACATGGCTGTTTTCCAAAGGGATGATGGTGCCGACACACGCATTTCTACCTCCAGCAAGGATCAACAGCATATTGAACTGCTTTTTTGGCATTTTGGCAGAAGAACCCCCACTCATAGCAGATAATTTTATCAAGGACCGAGTGGATTGGTTCACTTTCAATCGGCTAGCCCTGAAAGCCGCCACGAGAAACCCCGCCTTACTGTTGTGGATTTGGGAGTTGGCAGGTGCGAAGGATATTTGGCGCTGGCTGGGTAGTTACCTTAACTTTGGGTTCCATTCCCTACTTAGTGCCATGCTGGGCAATTGGTTTGGGCACTTTCTGCGCTGGATACAGCCCACTCTTGAGCCTCGCTACCCCGCACTATGGTTTAGACTACTGGCTTGGAACTACGCCCTTACTAGTGGAATCGGACGGACTCAATCAGCAATTAACCGTCAGCCTGATAGAGTTTTGAAGACGAAACCTGCCCCTAACTGAGAATTTTAAAATTGGTGCAATTGTTATCGCACCGCTCGTCTGGCACTACCACTAACCCAATCCACAGCAAAAGTCAGTAACAGGAAACAGCCGAGAGTAATTACTAACCCCCGGTAATCAAAGCTACTCAACTGTTCTGTCAGCAGGTGACCTAATCCCCCACCTCCTGCCAAGCCCACGATCGCTGTCTCCCGCATACACACTTCCCATCGGTACAGGGCATAGGCGATAAAGCGGGGCAAACTTAGGGGTAAAACGCCGTAGAAAAACACTAGCGATGCTGGGGCACCTTGAGCTTTCAAGGCTTCCAAGGGTCGCCGATCCATGTTTTCAATCACCTCAGCCATCAGCCGTCCTAGAATGCCGAGGTTGTGTAATCCTAAAGCGATCGCTCCTGGGAAAATACCAGGAAATAAAACAAACACTACCACCAGCGTCCAGATCGGCGCAGGAATCGCCCGTGTCAGCAACAGCACCGCCCGTGCCAACAGCAGTCCCAGGAGGGGCCACCAGTTCGCCACAGCCACAGTTCCTCGACTGGGGTTCAGCCCAGCCTTACGACTTACGACTTGCGACTTGCGACTTGTTCGGTTATGCGCTGCCGGAAAAGCTAGCAATAGCCCACCTCCGCTAGCCAGAGCGATCGCTAGAATTGACATGACCACAGTTTCTAGAGATAGACCCACTAGTTGGGGTACCAAGCTCCAGTCAAGCGGCAGGCTAGCTCGATAGAGTTCTGCTAATCGTTGACCTGTAGTGGCTGACCAGAGGCGGCTGAAGTCAGGGTGGATGTACCAAAAGCAGTAGGGAATCAGCACTACCTCTAGCCCTGCAGCCTGCCTCCATCGCTTCCCCTGCTGCTGACTGGGACGAGGAGCCACCACCCGCTTCAGGTTCAGATCCATGCGGCTAGCACAACCTAGATCTCGACGCAACCAGGCACTACTGAAATCCACCAATCCATTAAGTACAAACAGGGCATAAAAGAAAGTCCATAGTTGCTCGTAACGCAAGGACTGGAGGCTGGGGAGAATTTGATAACCCAGCCCTCCAGCCCCAATAATTCCTAACACTGCTGCCGAGCGGAGCGAACACTCAAAGCGATAAAAGGCGTAAGACAGCAGATTCAAGAATGCTTGGGGCAACAGGCTATAGCAGATGGCTTTTAGAGGCGAGACACCAATACCTAATAATGCTTGGAGGGGTTGGCGGGGAGTATCGTCTAGAATTTCGGAGAACACTTTGGCAACAATCGCTCCAAAAGGAATGGCGATCGCGAGAATTGCCGTTAGGGGGTCCAATCCCCACAGATTGATGAAAAATAGCCCCCAGATCAGCTCGTGGATGGCGCGGGGAAAAGCTAGTAACGCCCGCATCCCTAACCAGAATGGAGGCGGTTGCAAAGGGCGGCGATCGCTTACTACCATTAGCCACCAAACCTCAGACCCCAGCAGCCCTCCCACTAGACCTAAGCCCAAGCTGAGAACTGTACCGCAAACAGCATAAGACAGGGTGATGAGGCTAGATTCCCAGGTAATTTGGAGTATTTCCCAGCTCAGGTCGGGGTGCAAGCTAGCGCTAAAAAACCGCAGTAGTAGCGGCAGTCCATCCAGATTAACCAAATCTCGCCTAAACAACCCGGCGTATAGGAGGGAAAGCGCGATCGCGAGAATTGCCATCAGTCCCCAATAATGCGCTGGTGTGAATAGAACTCCTGATGCTACAGGCTTCTTCATCCTTTTCCTTCATAGGAATTCAGCAAGGAAACCCACGTCTTTCAAGCGTGGGATGAATTGCAAGACCTTTTAAGGTCAGTCAGTAGTACTCTGATTGGCAATGTAGTTCTTAATCGTCTCCGAAGAAGCAACAAGAGCAGTCCCACAATAATAACTCCTTGTCCACATACTAGGCATCTTCAGCAACTGGGGAAACTCTTGCCTTAAGGCTCTAGACGATGCTCCTTTAATTCTGTGCATAATTTGATCTGGTGATAGCGTGGGTGGAGCTTTTAAAAACAAGTGTACATGGTCTGGCATTACCTCCATCGCTACTACCTCACACTCAATTCTCTCAGCTATCTCCAATAACAACTCTTTTAAACGCTTCTCAACTTCCCCTATCAGTACTTTTCTTCTTCGTCGGGGTATCCACACAAAGTGGTAGCGAATTAAAGTTACTGATGTTCTTTTATGTTTATATCTGTCAACCATAAACATATGGTAGTAGAATATAGAGAGTGACGACAAGTAACGAGTGGTGTTAGTCTTAGAAGCCAAAGTTAAGTGTAAGAAAGAGCAAGTAGTAGCGATTGAATCCGCAATTAGAGCTGCTCTCTTTTTGCGTAACAAAGCAATAAGACACTGGATAGATACACCTAAAGTAGGACGTTTTGACCTGAACAAAATGTCTACTCAATGGGCTAGAGACTTTGAGTTTGCCGGAAAAATGCATTCTAATGCTCGTCAAGCAAGTGCTGAGCGTGGTTGGAGTGCCATAAACATGTTTTACGAAAACTGCAAATCGGGCAAACAAGGCAAGAAAGGGTATCCCCAGTTTAAGAAACTCGGTCACTCTATAGAGTACAAGGTAGGAGGATGGAAGCTTTCAGAGGATAGAAAAAGAATTACCTTCACCGACAAAACAGGTATTGGCACTGTTAAACTGGTGGGGACTAGAGATTTAAGTCAGTACTAAATTAAGCAGATTAAAAGAATACGTTTAGTCAGGCGTGCTGATGGGTACTATTGCCAATTTTGTGTAGATGTAGTTCGACTTGAAGAACAGACTTCTACTGGTAATCAGGTAGGAATCGATCTGGGTCTTGAGTATTTCTACACTGATAGTAACGGCAATACAGTAGAGAACCCACGGCTTTTAAGAAAGTCTGAGAAGGCTCTCAAGACTCGCCAAAGACGAGTATCCAGCAAGAAAAAAGGTGGGGCAAACAGAAGGAAGGCAAGGAAGAGACTAGCCTATAAGCATTTAAGAGTAAGTAGACAGCGTAAAGACTTTGCTGTAAAGACAGCAAGGGCGTTAGTCCAGTCAAACGACTTGGTAGTCTATGAGGATCTGAAAGTGAGAAACATGGTGAAAAACCACCACTTAGCTAAGTCAATATCTGATGCAAGTTGGTCAATGTTTACCGAGTGGTTAGAATACTTTGCCCTTGTGTATAAGATTTGGACTGTTGCGGTAGCGCCTCACTACACGAGTCAAGACTGTAGTGGATGCGGGACACGAGTTAAGAAGACTCTTAGCACTCGTACTCACACTTGTGTTGTTTGTGGACTAGTGTTGCATCGCGACCATAATGCAGCTATCCAAATACTTAACAAAGGTTTAAAAAATACGGTAGGGCATACCGAAATTAACGCTTCAGGACAGATCAACCTCTGCTTGGGTGGGGAAACTCCTTCAAGCAAGTTGGCTGGTTGATTGAAGAATCCCACTGGCTTCAGCCGTGAGAGTGTCAAACAGGTCTGCCAGCATGTCGCCAGAAACTCCTAGGCTGGGGCAATCAAACACGATCGCTCCCTGCCGCAAACCGATAATGCGATCGCAATGGCTTTGGGCAAAGGCGACATCGTGCAGGCTCACTACCAAAGTACGACCTGCCTGCTGACAGAGATACCGCAACAGATCCATGATCTCGCGGCTGAGTTTAGGGTCAAGGCTGGCAATCGGTTCATCTGCCAGAATCGTTAGCGGATTTTGTACCAATACCCGCGCCAGAGCCACCCGCTGCTGCTGACCACCAGACAGGTCACGAGTCATGGCATAAAGCTTTTCTGGAATGCCTACCTGAGATAGCGCACAAGTTGCAGTTTCGACCTCTTGCGGTACCAGCAGCGACAGCAGTGCTTTAAACAAGGACCATCGACCTAGATGTCCAGCATTGACGTTATGGATCACCCGCAGGTTATCAACTAGGTGAAACTGCTGGTAGACTGTGCCAATTTGCTGCTGCACCTGCCGTAGCCGAGCCGACTTGAGCTGGTTCAAGTTACGACCTAAAGCCCAGACTTCCCCCTGTGTAGGGCGAACAGTGCCATTAAGTAGGTAGATCAGGGTACTCTTACCTGCCCCGCTTGGTCCCACCAGCGCTACTCGCTCATCTGGAAAGATTTGCAGGTTGAGACCTTTCAACGCTTGAAAGTTGCCGAAGAAGTGAGAAACCTGCTTCAGTTCAAATATAGGAACTGCATCCATTTACTTAATTTTACCGAGTTGTCGTCCTACGGCTTCAATTTTGGCGTAATTGGAGTTCTGAGTCGGGATAAACTTGCTGGCTCCAAACAGTTCCAGAATTTCCTTTTGTTGGGGTACATTTGGATCTAGTTTCAGCAATGCCGCTTGGACTTTTTGGGGAAAGTCTGCCCCATATCGTTGCTGCACTGTCGGGTTAATCACCCAGTGGTAGTCATAATAAGCGGGCGTTCTCCAAATTACCTGTACCTTGCTCTGATCTACTTGCCCTGCCTTAAGCCGTTTCTGCCAAACTTGCTCATTCATCGCTCCGGCTTCATAGGTGCCAGAAGTCACTAGTTGTAAAGTGGCATCATGGTTCTGAGAAAAACCTACCTGTCCTTTGAAGTCCTCTGGCTTCACCCCTGCCTGCTGTAAGAAATACTGGGGCATCAGCCGACCTGATGTAGAGGACTCGCTGCCAAAGGTAAAGGTATGACCTTTTAGTACTGTCAGTTCTTTAATGTCTTTGAGAGGCTGGATGCCAGTTTTTTTGTTGACGATGAAGACTGTGTGGAACTTCGCATCAATATCTCGCTGAGCGATCGCGTTGGCACCAGGTACTTGCAAGCGAGCCTGCACCCCCGTCAGTCCACCAAACCACACCAGATCCAAATCGTCTACCTTAAAGGCTGTTACTGCTGCTGTATAATCAGTCACGGGTTTATATACCACAGGCACCTTTAGCTCCGTTTCCAGGTACTGGGCTAACTTACCGTAGAGCCGCTGGAGTTTTTCTGGATCTTGGTCAGGAATGGCTCCAGTGGTGAAAGGTTTGACAGCCCCCGATTGGGTTGCTACTGGCGAGGAAGGTGTTGAAGCTTGGGAACAAGCGGTTACTAGTAGCAGACAACCTACTAAGAGAAATTGTTTCATTTACTTTTGAATCTAAGTATGACTACGATAGAAACTCCGCGTCTGCTATTGCGTCTCTCTGTACTTAAAACTCTATAGTAATATTGATTACTGATTCAACCTATTTTAAAGGCTTTATATACATATTTTTGATATGTTGCGTATAGACAATTAGAAAGCTCTACTAAGGTCAAGAACCAGTTTGTTAAAAATAGTATATATATGTAAGATAGTATCATGACTCTTAAGAGCCACTGTGAATTATAAGCTGGTAAATGAGAGTTGAAAAACTAAAATAAGTATACTTAGAATCGTGGAAGATAATCTTTTAAACAAAACGTTCCGAGACAGTGAGGGCAACATTGTCATCGCTCAACCGCCAAATCTGCCACTGATAGTTTGGGTAGTAGCGACTGGAATTGAAGTAATTGTAAAAAGCGGTAACATCCATACAATTGCAGATGTAATAGCTTTTGGTTCCTTGTTCACTTGGGCATGGAAGGAACTATTTCAGGGTGTTAACTACTTCCGTCGAGCGCTAGGTTTAATCGTGCTGATTGGTGCGATCGCCTTAAGAATTCAATGGGCGTAACGGACTCGCGTCTGCTCTTTTTTACTTTCGGAGTCCGCCTTTAAATTCACCTAGCTCGTCTTCAATTCTTGAAGCTACTCTTAATAGCGGAAGGGAAGGGGCGAGTGATAGGGATTTTCATTCGCATCTAAGACTTCCCAAGTGGCAGGATTTACCACACCTGTAACCCGAAGCTTGTACCGCTTCTGCAAATCTCTAATGGCAATTTCAGTCGCGACTCCAAAAACTCCATCTACCGAGTTGTGCCCTGGCTCTCCTAGTCGCTTACTTGCGGCTCCAAGAAATCCATTATCTTGCAAAATTCTCTGTAATTTGCGGACAGCTTCACCGCGATCGCCTCGTCTTAATGTTGGCAAGGTTCTGTCTGTATAGGCAGTTGCTAACAAAAGGGGCGCATCTGGCGTTTTGGAAATAGCGATCGCAGATTGATATGAAGATGACATTTCTAATGTAATCGCTATCATAAGACTTGAGCAAAGCAGTTTTATCAGCATAGCTTTCAACTTCTAGAGACAATTGATCGAATTCAAAACCAGTGTATATAATACACCAATCCAGTTTAGGTAATCCTAAATAGTAATGGTAATTGATACACTAGCAAAAAACAGTGAAGATCTCAACGTGCCATAAGCTGTCCCAAATGCCAATCAGCTCAAATAATTAAAACCGAGTTTATGGCAAAGTTGGAGACAACGAATATACTTGACTATCAATGAGTAACCGTGTGATTCCCTTTGCTTGTAGTTGAGAACAAGTCTTTTGAAGCAGTTTACTATCTGGGATTTTAATTACTCGGTCTCGCTTAGTTGAAAAGCGTCTAGCCACTCGATGATTATCAAATACTGGTAGCGTTATCTGCTGGACTTCTTGGGTAGGAATTTGCCCTAAGTCACCAAAATCTTTTAATGGTCTTGTAATTAATTCTGATGCTCGGTCAATGACAAGGTAGCAGATTTTGGGTAAGTTGGCTTCAGATAGCGGTAGGACTTGAACCAAGGTTTCAGATGGTAGTCGTCTTTTGACTACAAATATTTCCCGCTCTAGTTCATCGTCTAAATCTTCTAACTCATCATCGTCCTCTAGCTCATCATCATCTAAATCTTCTAACTCATCATCGTCTTCTAACTCATCATCTTCCGCATCCAGCAAGTCTTCCCCCAAAATTTGAGCCACAGCACTAGCTTGGGCACCTGAATTTTGTTCAAGCGGTACAGATGGAGCTGCGTCCAATAATTGAGGAACCTCTAGCTTACTCTCTACATTTTCAATTGGTATATCTAAATTGTCAGGATATAACTGTATTTCAGTCTCAATTAGTATTTCTAAGTCAGTCGAAGGTTTAGGAATATTTATGTCTGGATCTTCCTCACTCAAGAGTAATGTTGGTTTTATATCTGAGTGGTGAGTCCGCGCCGCCCGCTTGGAAGCAATTAGTACTTCATATTCATCCTCAGGCAAAGTACTTTTGAGTAAACGGCTGATTGTGGAATTACTGACACCATAGCGTTCAGCCAGAGTCGAGGTTGTTTCTCCAGCTTGTCTATACAAAATCAAGATGTCGCTTTTGTCAGAATCCGATAATTTTCTCACTGTCATGATCGCGGTTCTTAGTAAGCCCGTTTTTACCCACTAGCGAGGCAACAACGGATTGATGTGTAGTTCAAAGTAGCGTCAATGGCAAATCAGACTCCATTAAACACTTGTAATCTCCCTAACAGCGCTAATCTTTTGCCAAGAAGGAGTAGAGCTTACTTTGATAAACAATTGATAATAACATATTAACGATATTAAGCACAAGCATCTTTTAAGATGAAACAGACTAACGGCAATTTGCTTTTAAGGTGAAAGAAAACCTAAAATGGTAAGATAGGTAAGAAACAGCTTCAAGAAACGACTGCAATCTTGCACCTTTAGAAGGAAGTCATGCTTCTGTAGCTCATTCTACTAACATCCTGCCGTGGCCGAGTGGATTAGGCAACAACCTTCTAAGTTGTACCACGGGGGTTCGAATCCCTCCGGCGGGGCTAAAACAAATACTATCGTTTCAGCGCAGTCCTCGTGCTTGGGCATATGATATGGGTGCTTTAACCCAGTCATTTTCCTGAAAGCGGCTGAAACGGAATAATTTGAGCATATCTACATCCTCATTCGTTCCTAGAATTAAACCGCTCAGTAAGTCTCCTACAATGGGGCTGAGCTTATAGCCGTGTCCACTGAATCCAACAGCGCAATAAAGTCCAGGTACGTAATCTAAGCGATCGATAATCGGTTGATAGTCAGGTGTAACCCCCCACATCCCAGAGTAGGTTTCTACAAGGGGAGCTTTCTGTAGTCCAGGAAAACGACGAACGAGTTTTTGGTGCAGTTCTTCGCAAATGTTAGGAAAAATTTGCCCTTGAAAATCATCTGCATCTTTGATCGCAAATTGAGAGTGATATTTGGGGTTAGAGTTACCGATTCTAGTGTAAGGCTGTTCGGCATCAGAGCGGCAGTAGCAGAGATTACTGAGATCGGAGATAACAGGATGAGGCTGATGAAACTCTTGAGGACGCTCAACAACGACTACATGTTCTACGACTGGCGTAACCGGAAAATCCAGTCCTAGATGCGCCGCAAACTTTTTCGCCCAAGGTCCTACACAATCTACTACAGTACGAGTCTTGATTTCATCAGTGGGTGTTTTGACGGCTTGTACCCTACCTTCAGCATCTAGTAGGATCTCTTGTACTGGAGTATTGGTCTGAATTTCTACTCCTAATTCTACCGCTCGCCGAGCTAAAGCTACTGTGGTTTTTGGTGGACTGCCGTAACCAGAATCTGGCTCATAAGCGACAGCAGCAACATCACTGAGATCGAGCGGCATTCCACAAGCCGTTTGTACTTGTTGCGGTTCTATGAGGCTGACATTGATCCCCATCTGTTGGTGCATTGCCACAATGCTTGTTAGCGTTGCCAGATCCGATTCTCCGACTAATATAAAGTAGCCACAAGGATTAAAACCGGAATCATAGCCGCCAAACCGTTCTTTAAAGTTATGAAAGAGCTGGAGAGATTTAGCCGCTAAGAAGGCTAATGAGGGGTGAGTGTAGTGAGTGCGAATAATACCAATTCCCTTACCAGAAGCTCCATTTGCTAACTCTTTTTGTTCTAATAAGATAACTTTTCCGGCTTTTTTTTCTGCTAGATGGAGAGCGGTAGAAGCTCCAATACAGCCGCCGCCAATTACTACAATATCTGCTTCAGTCATTGTTTGGTCTATTATGGTAAACAATCCATGTACATCTGTGTATCCCAATCGCTAGTAGTGGCGAGGAATTTTTCCCACTCATCGCGCTTGTACCAGTGGTAAATCTTGTACATATCTCCTGGTAAGGCAGATTTAATCACCTCATCTGCTGCCAGACGCTCTAATGCTTCACCTAAACTCATTGGCAACTTCTTCACCTGTTTTCCAGCTTCCATCGCTTCGTACAGATTCCGGTTTTCAGGTTCGCCGGGATCGAGTTGGCGCTTGATGCCATCATCGAAGGCTTTGAGCAAAGCTGCTGCCATCAGATAAGGGTTAACCATTGAATCAACTGCACGATACTCAAATCTTCCGGGAGCGGAAACTCGTAGCCCACAAGTACGATTCTGGAAACCCCAATCAGCGTAAACAGGTGCCCAGAGTCCGGTATCCCACAATCTACGGTAAGAGTTAACGGTAGAAGATCTATGGGTTGCAATAAACCAGTATACATTGAGGACTACCATAAACTCGGTACTGAACCTTACCACTGCCACCACTGTCATACCGGACTTTGCCCAGTTGGCATTACCACTCAAGATGAGGACTTGATGTCACGCTTACCGATCGAAGAAGCCACCACCCATGTTGCCAACTACCTGCAAGCAATGGTGATGGAAACCCAAGCGATCGCTCGTGCCTGTGGCAAATCTGATGTTCATAATCTAGAGCGGGAAGACTTAGTTGCATTAACTTTAGAAGCTTCGGCAATGGCAAAGGTACCTTTGGCTGGTACAGACTTTATTATGGGGCAGGGATAGGTAATTTGAAAAGGGCTAGGAGATGATTTTAGTCCTTTTTTATTTAATGAACATATTAGCTCTAAGCTTAAGTTTAGAGTAATCTATGTATCTGATTTATATTATTTAAAATATATAGTTAATCAGAAAAATATTTTTAACTTGTCATAATAACTGTAGCTTAATTGACTGTATTGAGATGATAAAGCATCTAATCTCTATGCTAATAGCCCGTTTCATAGCAGCAGTCGAAAAGTAGTGCTTTCTACTCATCAATCCAAATTATTAACCAAAGAAAATTAGCGAGTTGAATACAGTAGATAGCGCCACAAAAGGCATCGATCGAAACCTTAGTTGAAAGTGCCTTTTAGCCAGCTAGACACACATTCATCAATTAAAGGAGAGGCAAATGACAAGGGATGATGCAATTGGTGTGGTAGTTGACACCAATACTGGTGGACTTAAAAGACAGATTACTTGGAAGGATGCTTTCTGGATTGCCAGTGGTGCATCTACTTTAGGACTATTTTCCATCGGCTCGATTGCTGCCACAATTGGCACACCTTCTTGGATTATTTGGCTAGCTTCGTCATCCATCGGATTCGTACAATTATTTATCTATGCCGAGATTGCTGGCATGTTCCCTAATAAGTCTGGGGGAGCCTCTGTATATGGTGCCGTAGCTTGGATTCGCTATGGCAAGATATTTGCTCCAATTAATATCTGGAGCTATTGGCTGGCTTGGTCTCCTGTGCTGGCAATTGGTGCCACTCTAGCTGGTAGCTACATCGTAACAGCTTTTTTTGCGGACACAGCATTTGGTAAGTTCTCGGTGACGCTGCTGGATCTTTCAGCGATTTTGCCAGGAATTAAACTGACTTTCAGTGGCTCTATCCTGATCGCGATTATCATCTTGCTAGGAAGCTTTTATATCCAGCACACGGGTGTCTTGAAAATGGCGAGAACCCAGTTTTTCTTAGCGCTGCTATCGCTGATTCCGATAATTTTGCTCGGCGTTGTGCCTCTGATTACTGGCAAGGTGAATCCATCTAACTTTGTGCCGCTAATTCCGCTAGGTACTACTAGTTGGTTTAGTCAACAATCATTCACCTTGGTCATGGGTTCGATGTTTATTGCTGCTTGGTCAACTTACGCTGCAGAGACAGCCGTTTGTTACACGAGTGAGTTCAAAGATCCTGAGAAAGACAATATAAGAGCAATTATCTCGGCTGGTGTGCTAGGATTTTTCTGCTTCTCGCTGCTGCCGTTTACGTTCTTGGGTGTTACCTTTGGTACTGGGTCTGGCAATATATTAAGCTTAATGCTAGTTTTTGCCTTGATGCTATCAATTAGTACGGCAATGGCTGGCGGTTCGAGAACTTTGTATCAAGCGGCAATGGATGGTGTTTTGCCTAAGTTTTTAAGCAAGTTAAACGAGCATGGTGTCCCCACTACAGCGATGTGGTGCGACTTAGCATTTAACATCTTCCTCCTGACTTTAGGCAGCCCGATTTTTGTGCTAGCTGCTTCTAGCGTTGCTTATGTACTATGCATCAGTATGGATATGAATGCCGCTTGGATGCATCGAAAAGATCGCCCTAGTATATACCGTCCTTATCGGGCACCAGACTGGATGATTTACATTATCGGTCCTATCCTCTCTGTCATCAACCTAGCTTTCATCATCTTTGGTGCTAATGTCTTCGCGCCAAATGCTTTGTGGTATGGTTTAGGTATAATTGCGCTGGTTATCCCCATCTTCTGTTATCGACACTATGTAGTAGATAAGGGTGTTTGGCCAAAAGCAGCTCAAGAGCATTTGGAAATTGAGCGCCGTCCTTCAGTAAGAACATGACTTCTAATCTCACGCCTGAACTTCAACTAAAGACCTCACTCAAAGAGCAAGGGGTGAAGTATGCACTAGCTAGCTTTGTCGATATTCATGGCATGTCAAAAGGTAAAGTCGTGCCGTTGCACCACCTCGATCAGATGATGCAAGGGTCAGAATTATTCACAGGTGCAGCTTTAGACGGCGTACCGCAGGAGGTGAGTGACGAAGAAGTTGCTGCTATGCCAGATCCTAGTAGCGTCACGATTTTACCTTGGAATTCTGAAATAGCCTGGTTCGCCAGCGATCTGTATTTGTCAGGGAAACCGTTTGAGGCATGTTCTCGTAGCATTCTCAAACGAGTGCTGCACCAAGCAGAAGCGATGGGCTTCACCTTTAACTTAGGGATCGAGACAGAGTTCTTTATCTTGAAGGACACAGCAGATGGTAAGTTTGCTCCTGTTAGCGATCGCGACACTCTAGCCAAGCCTTGTTATGATTTGCCAGGAATGCTAGATAACTATGTCTGGGTAGATGAAATTGTCCAGGCAATGAACAATTTAGGGTGGGATGTTTACTCTTTCGATCACGAAGATGCTAATGGGCAGTTTGAAACTGACTTTGCCTATTGTGATGCCCTCAGAATGGCAGATCGTCTAACTTTCTTCCGGTTGATGGTAAAAGAAATTGCCCGGAAACACGGCTACTTTGCCACCTTCATGCCCAAGCCGTTTGCTAATCGTACAGGTAGTGGGGCACATTATAATATGTCGTTAGCTGACCGAGTTACAGGCGAAAATCTGTTTTTCTTGGCTGACGATCCGCGCGGCTGTGGTTTATCTCAACTGGGCTACCAATTTATCGCCGGAATTCTCAAGCACGCAGCAGCAATTTGTGCGGCGATCGCTCCGACAGTTAACAGTTACAAGCGATTGGTTGCTAGAGGTAGTATGTCTGGCTTTACTTGGGCACCTGTCTACATCTGCTATGGCAACAACAACCGGACAAATATGTTACGAATTCCTTTGGCAGGAGGGCGGGTAGAGTGCCGCGCTGCCGATATATCAAGTAACCTTTATCTGGGAGCAGCGATGATTCTGGCAGCAGGTTTGGCAGGAATTAGAGAGGGACTAGATCCAGGAGAGCCACACACAGAAAATATGTATACATACTCTCCAGAAGAACTTAAGGAGAAAGGCATTTGGACTTTACCCCGAACATTAGGGGAAGCGGTGGAAGCTTTTGCTGCCGATCCTTTGAGTGAAGCGGTGATGGGACCATTAATGTATCAAACCTTCATAAACTTCAAAACTCAAGAGTGGCAGGAGTATCATAATCACGTCTCTGATTGGGAAATCCAGCGATACCTAAAATTCTTTTAGTTTCTACCCCAAGGATTGCAAATGGCAAGTGAATCAGTTGTTGGCTCAATAGTATCTTTATGGCGTTACCCAGTTAAATCAATGCTGGGAGAAGAATTAAATGCCACCCAGGTGATTGAAACCGGATTGCTAGGCGATCGCTCTTATGCCTTAGTAGACACAGCCACAGGCATGATCGTCAGTGCGAAAAACCCCCGTAAGTGGGCAAAGCTATTTGATTTTCGAGCCGCATTAGAGTTATCACCAGGAACACTGCCAGCCGTAAAAATCACGCTTCCAGATGGAGAGCAAGTGATGAGTGAGGCGGAAAATGTGAACCAACTCCTTTCTAGTGTTCTAGGTCGTGAGGTAAAGTTAGAGTCTGCTGCTCCTAAACAACCTAGCTTAGAGGAATACTGGCCGACTGTGGAAGGGTTACCCCATCAAGATACAGTGACGGATGAAGCTACTCTTTCTAGCACCTTCTTTGACTTGGCAACTGTTCATCTACTAACTACGGCAACTCTCGATCGCTTTCAAGAACTTGCCCCTGCCTCTCGGTTTGAGACACGCCGCTTTCGCCCTAACTTAGTAATTGAGCCGACAACTAACGAAAAAGATTTTGTCGAAAATAATTGGATCGGGCATACACTAGCAATTGGTGATGAAGTACGACTAAAAATTACAGGTCCTTGTCCTCAATGCGTGATGACGACAATGGCGCAAGGAGAACTGCCAAAAGATACTGATATCTTACGTACTGCGGTACGGCATAACCAAGGGCATGTAGGAATTTATGCGAGTGTGGAGCAGGGAGGTATTGTGCGTCGGGGTGATGCAGTGAAGTTGGAGTGAGAATAGCTCAAATTGACGGGAGCGAAAATTCAGTCTGTTTGTGCTGGAATGCTAGCATTGAAAGTCTGATGGATTGGAGAAAGCAAAATGTCCTTGAGTGATACCGTAAAATCGGTTGGTGTCTTTGCGTCTGACACCTCACAAGACTTGAGAAAGACAGGAATTAATCCTGACTACTGGTACCCACTAGCCCAATCTCAGCAGCTTCCGAAAGGAAAGGTAATTGGAGTCAGTTTTGCTGGAGAGCCAATAGCGTTAGTGAGAACGAAAAGTGGGACGCTATTTGCTCTTGAAGATCGTTGTGCCCACCGACAAATACCTTTACACGATGGTGTTGTTTGTGGCGAGTCTCTCCAGTGTAGTTATCACTGTTGGACGTACAATAAAAGTGGGCAATGTATCAACGTGCCGTATTTAGATCGAAATAAGTCACTGCCGAACGGAGTACGCAGCTATCCCTGCCGCGAAGCTTATGGACTGATCTTCGTTTTTCCGGGCGATTTAGCCAAACTCAATAGTGCAGATTTTCCAGAAATTCCATCAAGTGAAAACCCTCAATACAAAACGCGGTACCTCGATCGTGAAGTTCGTTGCCACTATTCCTTCATGCATGAAAACTTGATGGATATGAATCATCAGTTTTTGCACCGCCAGTTTATGGGGAAGATTAAAACGACTTTGCTAGAGTTGCGAACAGGCGATCGCTGGGTTGAGGCAGACTATACCTTTAGTCGCGTTGCTGGGCGGCAACCATTGGGGGAAAAGTTCATTCTCGGTGCCAAAGCGTCACCTAAAACAGGGCGAACGTCTGACATCATGACGATCCGCACTCAGTACCCGTATCAAACACTTAAATATTGGTCGCCAGGAAGCGAAGATCCTGCTCTCGATTTATGGAATGTCTATGTTCCTGTAGATCGCGAACAGGTAATTAATCATACTTTTGGATTGATGATGATTCAAAAGCCCCCTTTCCCTGGCTTAATTCACGTATTGTGGCCATTTATTACTTGGTTTACCGAAAATATTTTTGCCGAAGATCGTCGGATCGTAGAACAGGAGCAGAAGGCGTTCGATCTCCAAGGTGCCGACTGGAATCAGGAGATTTTTCCAGTCATCTGTGAGTTGAGAAGCTTACTAAAGCGGCAAGGACTTCCATCTAGAGATAGTCAAAGGAGTAAGTAAGCCAAACGGGATGCTCTCGATCGTTGAGCTGGGGAATTAGAAGCCGCCAAGTTTTACCTTCTTGCTGACGTTGCAGGTAAATTTCAAAATGATTTTGCTTTTGAATTACTTGTTGCTTTGGCCGACGAGTTATCAGGTTGTATGTGCCACTGACTCGATATGCTGTTGCGTTTTGAATCTTCAGAGAACTTGCCCATGCGATCGCCAGACGCTCGATTTCAAAGCTAGGAGGTGGGCTTAAATTAAGTTGGAGTGCAATCAACTCATTATACTTGACTAACCCATCATGGACTATCTGAGCAGTTGGTTCTAGTCCACCAGTGTTACAAGCTGTCAATAGCCATAGTAAAATGGCAAACAAGCACTTTCCTAATCTTTGTCTTCCTCGCTGTGGAAAGGATTCTTGCCTATTCCTAGTTCTTCGTGCGTCTGTTGTAACTGTTTCCATAGTTGCTTAATTTGTTCATATGCAACTTCTGAGGGGAGCTTACCGGCGGTTTCTAAGTTGCAAAGGTAGCTAAGCTAGGCAAATTCCTGTAAATTTGCATTAAAAACTAAATTTTCTGGCTTGACTTCACCATAGTAACGACTGCGCGGATAAAAGAAATCTGATTGATTTGTCATTTTTCTCTTGACGAGTGGCGAGTACTTGATTCAATTCTACAGTTAGAATTAAATCCTCAGTGCCCAAAAGCTTGCCAGATAATGTCTTTGAGTTACAGCCAACAGAATTTAAGCTTTTGACTCATGACTTTGGTCATTAGGTTTTATGGCAGCTTTTCTATAAAATAATTAAGCCTGAATTCTATTACTACTCAAAATAACAGAATCCCTAATGTCTGCTCCAACATTGCTTTACGAAGGCAAAGCGAAAATTCTCTATAGTACAGATACTCCAGAAATAATGCTCGCTTATTTTAAAGATGATGCCACCGCCTTTAATGCTCAAAAGCGGGGCACGATTGTGGGTAAAGGCGAGATCAACTGCACCATATCCACAGTACTGTTTCAGTATCTCGAACGTTGTGGCATCGCCACTCACTTCATTGACTGCCCCACCCCCAATCAAATGCGAGTGCGATCGCTGAAAATGCTGCCATTAGAAGTGGTAGTCAGGAACATTGCGGCAGGGAGTTTATGTCAACAGACAGGGTTACCTTTGGGGACTGCGATCGAACAACCATTAGTGGAGTTTTACTATAAAAATGACGCACTAGGAGATCCTCTATTGACAAGCGATCGCCTTTTTTTACTGGAACTAGCCACTCCAGAACAAGTCGAGCAACTACAGCAACTAGCATTACAAATTAACAAAGCTCTTGGGGCATTTTTTGAGAGCTGTAGCATTACCCTGGTAGACTTTAAGCTGGAGTTTGGTCTAGACTCCGATTCCCAGTTACGACTGGCAGATGAAATTAGCCCCGACACCTGCCGTCTTTGGGACCAGTCCCAGTCCGATCCTAACCGTCGGGTAATGGACAAAGACCGCTTCCGTCGCGATTTAGGAGATGTAGAAAACGGCTACCAGCAAGTTTTAGAGCGGGTGACGACCAAAGCAAACTATCAGCAGTAAATCTAATTTAGATAACTTTACTGTTAACCAATAATTTTATTGTGTGGACGTGATCAATAAGTTGAACAAAATGCGCTTATCTCCCGTCTGGGTAGCAGTGTTGACGATGGCTAATACCTACGGCTTCACGCTAACACAGACATCTTCAGCAGCTGAGGCTGCTCCCCTTGATATATCTCCAGCAAACACTAAAGCATCCACAACGCCATCAAGTCGCCTTCAGGCGCAGGCGAATACAGTGCCTGAACCTGCGGTACCAAATCAGTCAACACCAAGCCTGAACAAAAAACCTGGTAGCCCAGAACCCCCTTCTGGAGTACAGACACCTACAGATTCAAATGCTCCGACGCAGAAACCTGAGAAGTCACCTCCGGTACAAACACCGTCCGTGCCAGTGCTGCCGTCTCCAGGAACTAACAGCCAGCCGCAACAGCCAACGCCCAACCAAATTCAAATACCGATTACTGGACCACCTCAGAAAACTCCCACGATCAAGAACAATCTCCCACCTACTCCCGAACCCACTACTCAACCAGAGTCTCCCCCTCAGCCGAACCCAGCCCCTCAAGCAGAAGAGTCTAGGGTGTTAGTGGCAGAGGTTGCGGTTGCTACAGAACTTGGGCAACCACTGGCACCAGAACTGCAAAACCAGGTCTATAGCGCGATTACCACTCAACCTGGAAGGACGACTACTCGCACTCAACTACAGACTGATATCAACTCGATTTTCGCCACTGGCTTTTTCTCGAATGTACGTGCAGTACCATCTGACACTCCTTTGGGGGTACGAGTGACGTTTTTCGTTCAACCCAATCCAGTGCTAAGAAACGTCAAAATCGAAGCTAATGCTGATACTAAAGTTCCATCTGTCTTGCCACCGCAAGTAATTACCGATGTTTTCAACCCGCAGTATGGCACCATCTTGAATCTGGGGCGGTTCCAAGAAAGTATCAAGTTGTTAACTAAGTGGTACAAAGACCACGGTTATGTGTTAGCGCAGGTGGTCGGTGCCCCGCAAGTAGCAGCAGACGGCACAGTGACATTGCAAGTGGCTGAGGGGGTGATTGAAAACATTCAAGTTAACTTCCGGAACAAAAATGGTGACGAGACTTACGCTAACGGCAAACCATACAGACCGCATACTCGCAGATTTATCGTTACCCGAAATCTAGAGTCAAAGCCTGACACAGTGTTTAACCGCGCGACTATTCAGAAAGACTTACAAAGGGTGTATGGGCTAGGAATTTTTCAAGATGTCCAAGTCGCGCTGAACCCAGGTCAAGATCCTCGTAAAGTCGATGTTGTACTGAATGTCAACGAGCGGAACAACGGTTCAATCGCGGCAGGGGCGGGGATTGGCTCTGCTAGCGGACTGTTTGGTACCTTAAGTTATCAACAACAAAATCTGGGCGGTAACAACCAAACCATCGGTGCCGATGTTCAAATTGGTACGACGCGGGTAGACCGAGCGTTTGACATCCGCTTTACAGATCCCTGGATTGCTGGCGACCCTTATCATACTTCTTACACCATTGAGGGATTCCTCCGCCAGTCGATTCCCTTGGTGTTTGACAACGGCAGAAGGAATGTCTATCTACCCAACGGCGATCGCCCGCGCATTCAGCGCATAGGTGCAGGTATTAACTTTACTCGTCCCCTTTCTAAGCATCCCTTGGAACCATCAGAATGGATCGCTTCGGCTGGATTTCAATACCAACGGGTTTCCGTTCTTGATTCCAATGGCAACATCAGTAAGAGAGATAGCTTGGGCAATCTACTGAGCTTTTCTCGATCTGGCAAAGACGATTTATTTACCTTCCAATTTGGTGCAGTGCGCGATCGGCGGAACAATCCGGTCGAACCTACCAGTGGTTCTCTGTTTCGGATCGGGGATGAGCAGTCTGTACCTCTAGGGCTAGGTGGCATTCTCCTGAACCGCATCCGAGGCAGCTATAGTCAATATGTTCCCATCAAACTGCTGAACTTTAGTAAAGGACCGCAGGCACTTGCTTTTAACCTGCAAGCTGGCACAGTAATCGGAGATTTGCCTCCTTACGAAGCCTTCCCGCTTGGTGGTACTGATTCAGTTCGCGGTTATCGAGAAGGAGATGTAGCGGCGGCTCGTAGTTTCATTCAAGCCACAGCCGAGTATCGATTCCCACTATTCTCAATTCTCAGTGGTGCCCTATTTTTTGATGCCGCAACAGATTTGGGAACTCAAAACCTCGTCCCTGGTAACCCAGGCGGAGTCAGGGGTAAACCAGGCAGTGGCTTCGGTTACGGTGTTGGTGTCCGGGTACGTTCCCCGTTAGGACCAATTCGGATCGATTATGGTATTAACGACCGAGGCAACAGTCGGATTGAATTTGGGATTGGAGAAAGATTCTAAGGGAATATAATGAGACAACACACCTTAGCGGCTGAGATTAACCAATCGGGAGTGGGACTGCATAGTGGTGTGGTAGCTCAAGTTAAAGTGTTACCAGCAGCAGTAGGACAAGGAAGATACTTTGTGCGAGTGGATCTACCCGGCACGCCAACAATTCCCGCGCGAGTGGAAGCAGTTGAGGCGACTGTGCTTTCAACTCAGTTGGGTAAATCAGAGGGTGTCCGAATGGTGGAGCATTTGTTGGCAGCGCTGGCGGGAATGGGTGTAGATAACGCTCGAATTGAAATCGATGGTCCGGAAGTACCGTTGTTGGACGGCTCAGCTCAGGTATGGGTAGAAGCGATCACTGCTGTCGGGTTATCGTCACAGTCCCAGTTGCGAGTATTGCCACAACTTGAGGAGCCAGTATGGGTACATCAGGGTGATGCTTTTGTCGCAGCTCTACCCGCCCCCGCCACTCGCTTTACCTATGGCATTGACTTTGAACTGCCAGCAATTGGCAATCAGTGGCACAGTTGGTCACAAGATCGAGTAGACGAGGAAAATTTTCTCTCGGCTACATTTGTCACAGAAATTGCTCCAGCTCGAACTTTTGGCTTAGCAAACCAAATCGACACTTTACGACAGCAAGGATTAATTAAAGGTGGTAGTTTGGCTAACGCTTTAGTTTGTGGACTTGAAGGATGGTTGAATCCACCTTTAAGATTTGTAAATGAACCAGTGCGCCATAAGATCTTAGACTTAATAGGAGATATCAGCTTGCTCGGAAATTTTCCCCTGGCTCATTTCTTTGCCTACAAAGCGAGCCATAATCTACACATCAAACTTGCCCAAAGGTTATTAAATTCCCAATTTGCCCATGTCAACCCTGATCGATGTGAATTCAACTGATTCTCCTACGCCAGTGGCGGCAGAGCATCAGACTGAACCTGTTTTAAGTGCGCATCAAGCAGTGCTTGCAGTTGAAGATATTCACAAACTGTTGCCGCACCGCTACCCTTTTTCGTTCGTAGACCGGATTATTGAATACGTACCGGGGAAACGAGCCGTTGGAATTAAAAATGTGACGTTCAATGAACCCTATTTTCAGGGACACTTCCCAGGGCGACCGATTATGCCTGGAGTGCTGATTGTCGAAGCAATGGCACAAGTGGGTGGTGTAGTGCTAACCCAGCTCCCAGAGGTTGAAGGTGGACTATTCTTGTTTGCTGGAATTGACAAAGTTCGGTTTCGCCGTCAAGTTATACCAGGTGACCAACTGGCGATTGAAGTGGAACTACTTTATGTCAAACGCCGTCGGTTTGGAAAGATGCGCGCCATAGCCGAAGTTGACGGCAAGCTAGCTGCTGAAGGCGAACTCATGTTTTCTTTAGTGGAATAGTAGCACCTTTGAAAACACTAATTCATCCAACTGCTGTAATCCATCCAGATGCTGAATTGCACTCGACAGTGCAGGTCGGTCCCTATGCGGTAATTGGAGAGGGAGTGAAGGTTGGTCCAGAAACTACCATTGGCGCTCATGTCGTGATAGAGGGACCAACGGAAATTGGAGCGCGAAATCAAATCTTTCCAGGTGCCGCAATTGGCCTGGAACCGCAAGACCTCAAGTATGATGGCTCCAGATCGCAGGTAAAAATTGGCGACGATAACCGCATTCGCGAATACGTTACCATTAACCGAGCCACTAGGGCAGGTGAGGCAACGTTAATTGGCAGCAGCAACCTCTTGATGGCTTATGTCCATGTGGCACATAACTGTATTATCGAAGACTCAGTGGTGATTTCCAATGCTGTGTCGTTGGCAGGTCATGTCCATATTCAGTCACGAGCAACGATTGGCGGGGCAGTAGGTATTCATCAATTTGTCCATATTGGCAGCCTATCAATGGTAGGTGGCATGAGTCGCGTTGACCGAGATGTGCCACCTTATATGCTAGTAGAGGGTCATCCAGCCAGAGTGCGATCGCTAAATCGGGTAGGACTAAGGCGATCGGGGATCGCGGCGGCAGAACAAGGGCAGATCCTGCAAACGCTGAAAGAAGCTTTCCGCCTTCTCTATCACTCTGGCTTACCTTTAAATCAAGCTCTAGAAAAATTAGATTTGCTCCCCGAAAGTCAAGAGCTACAAAATCTGCGTCGATTTCTGCAACTGTCTTATTTAGAAGGTCGTCGCGGCTCCACTCCAGGTAAAAGGAGCAGAGATGAAGAATGATTCAAGGCTTCCGGCTGCGGTATGGGAGCAATTAACTTGACGCGGATATTTATCAGCACAGGTGAAGTCTCCGGTGATTTGCAAGGAGCGCTGCTAGTTGAAGCTCTCAAGCGTCATGCTGTGAGGGAGAAATTAGAATTGGAGATTGTGGCACTAGGAGGTAGCAAAATGGCTGCGGCTGGGGCAACTCTGGTGGGAAATACTAGCAGTATTGGTTCGTTTGGCATCTTAGAAGCCCTGCCTTTTGTGATTCCCACTCTCCAACTCCAGCAACTTGCTAAACAATACCTCCAGAAACATCCTCCCGATTTGGTCATTCTAATTGACTACATGAAACCAAATATCGCCCTTGGCAGCTACATCCGCCGTCGTTTGCCGGAAGTACCAATGGTGTACTATATCGCCCCTCAGGAGTGGGTGTGGTCGTCTAGTCCCCGCGATACTGCCCAGATTGTGGAAATCACTGACCTGATGCTCGCCATCTTTCCAGAGGAAGCTCGTTACTTTCGTTCGCATGGCTGCAAAGTTGTCTGGGTGGGGCATCCTTTGGTCGATCGGATGCAAACTGCTCCTAGTCGGGAGTCGGCTCGTGCAGCTTTGGGAATTTCGCCCCAA
>JAABUQ010004236.1_pt1 | contig 24777 bp, 17 predicted proteins | sample 5560001 | NCBI WGS metagenome assembly JAABUQ01 (sample SAMN10711888, study PRJNA513371) | rock metagenome | isolation source: Antarctica rocks | place: Antarctica: Victoria Land, Finger Mt nord | collected 2015-12-18
TTAAAGAAGAGTTTCTTATTTTTTAATTTTTATTAATTAAGACGGAAATTATTATTTAAATATTAATATTTTTCCTTTATATAAGTTCTTTTATAATAAAAGTATTTTAATTTAATATTTTTACTATTTCCTTTTTTATTATTAATATTATTACCTTTTATTTTCTTTTGCTTTTTAAATTTTTTTATTTTTAAAAATTTTATTATTTATTATAAATAAATATTATTTCAATAATATTTTTAAAAGTAATATTCTTATTAATATTATTTATAATTTAAATAATTTAAATTTAATATAACTTTATCTTATTTAAAAGACTTTTTAAGACTAAATAAATTAATATTATTTTATTTATAATTTATATTATTATTATTAAACGATTATTTTAATAATATAAATAATTAATATTTTTAAAAATAATAAAATTTATATTAATTAAATATTAAATAATTATATATATAATATAATTATCCTTTTTTTAAAATTTATTCTTTAAAAGCTTTTATATTTTTATAATATTTTTTATTATTATTAAAAAGGGTTTTAATATATAATTTATATATTAAAATAATAATAGCTTAAACTTTCTTATTTATTAAAAATAAATTATTATTAATATTTCTCTTATTTTTATTAGTAATTAATTAAGATCCTTTTTTAATAAAAATAATTTATATTTCGAAAGCTTAATTATAATAATTAAAGATCCTTTTTAAAATAATAATTTTTTTATATATAATTTTTATAATTTAATATAAAAGTAAATAAAATAATAATATTTATAAATTTAAAATTTAAAATTTTTTTTTTATATAAATATATAAACGCTAACTGGGCTTATAACTTATTAATTATAAAAAATTTAATTTAATTTATTTATTTAAAAATATAAGTTTATTTATATATATAATTAATCAATCTAAACTTTATAAATAATAAGATATTTAGTAAAGCTGATATATCCTAAGTATAGCCCTTATTATTCGGTATATAGCCTGGCTGACAGTAATCCAGGATTGCTATACGCTAAACCTGATTTGGCTTAGTGCTGCTGGAGAGACTGCCCCAGCTATTCTCCAACAGGTCCCCAGACGAGTGTTTCTGAGTCACAAATATATCATCGAGAATTCGGAGAATGGCATTGTTATGGCAACGCTGTATAAAGGCATAGGTCATTCGACTTCAGGAGATGAGATCAGAGATTCAGTCGACTAGCTGGAGGCCTTTCTCTGAGAGGACTCTATCCTACGTTACCGCTTTTTATGACCTCGCTATATTAAGCCTCGATAGCTCTAACACGTTGAGCCCACACCCTGGCTGATTAAGCTGGGTTCCCGCGCCCTTATTGGCCCGGAGGAACCTACGATAAATAGAGTAATTTTAAGTTATAAAACTAACTTAATTTAAGCTAATCTAAATATTATTAATAGAACCTTATAAAAGGTTATTATTAAAATAATAATAATTTATTATAAAAAAAAAGACTTTTTTTTTTATTAATATTTTATTATAAAATTTATTTTTTATAATAGCTTTTTTTATTATCCTTTTTTTATATTTATATATATATTAAGATTAATATTATAGCAAAAACTTATATAAAGAAATATAATATTATTAAAAATAATAAAAAATATATAAAGAAAAGGTCAATAGAATATATATACAAAAAAACTAAGAATAATAAAAATATTCTCGTTTCTAATAAATCGAAAACGATTATTATTAAGGAAGTATCGCAAGCTCTTAATAACGGAGCGCAGAATAAGAGATAGAAAGTAACAATAATACTGGACCTACCGGACAACAAAGGACAGTTTATATAAACGAGTATCTCTAACCTCCGATCGAAGGTTGATTCGTTTATATATTCGTATATATACTTATACTCCTTGCCCAACTTCCAGTATTTATTTACTATTTCCGTATTCTACGCCGTAAAGCTATATCCAACCCCTTTCGCCTATCCGCCCTGGTCCTAGTTGAGGGTCCTCTTCAATATACCCTTCCTGAACGCCTTTCGAAAGACAGCCCCGGCCGGCTTTCCGGTATAAATAGAAATACAATACTTGTAAGGGGTACCGTCTACCGAATCCAAATCTATTATCTCTTTATACTTCCTTGTTATCAGAGGTCCGTACTTCGATACGAGACCAAAGAAGTAATAGGGTATTATTTTCGTATTAAATTTCTTAAGTATAAAGTTAAACGTCGCCTCCGGTTCAGTCGCTAGGGGTACCTTATCCAGGTAGGCGCGTATATTCTCGTATAGCTCGTAGGGCAATACTATCACCCTCGTCTCGTCCGAGACCGAAAAGGACGCCCGTATGTTTATACCCGTTATTACGATGTTGTTGCCAAGTCTCCTCCTAACGTCGGGTCTATGCGAGCTGCCCGCTATAACCGGTATTGCATCCGTAACCGGAACGTGGATATAATTGCAAAGGGCTGCTTTCGTATTTACGAAGACTTCGTTGTCCGGTAGGTCTAGTATTATCGTTACCTTCCGTCTCTTATTCTGCGCTCTGCTATTAAGAGCTCGCGATACCTCTTTAATAATAATCGTTTTTAATTTGTTAAAAACGAGAATATTTTTGCTATTCCTAGCTTTTTTGTATATATATCCTGTTGACTTTTTCTTTATATATTTTTTATTATTTTTAATAATATTATATTTCTTCGTATAAGTTTTCGTTATAATACTAGTCCTAATACGCGTATAGATATAAAAGAGGGACGATAAAAGAAGCTATTATAAAAAATAAACTTTATAATAGAATATTAATAGAGGAAAAGGTTTTCTTTTTTATAATAAATTATTATTATCCTAATAATAACCTTTTATAGGGTTTTATTAATAATATTTGGGTTAGCCTAGATTAGGCTAATTTTATAGCTTAGAATTACTCCGTTTATCGTAGGTTCCTCCGGGCCAATAAGGGCGCGGGAACCCGGCTTAATCAGCCAGGGTCTCCCTTTTACTCCCAGGAAATGGTACGGTGGTTCCATGGTTCCAGGGTTCCAGAGGAATCATATAGAAAAGGCTGGCACCTTTTCTGTCTGGAACCAGCGCGAGCGCTGGGAACCCTAAACCCTAACCCCTGCCCCCTTCGGGTCCAGTGCTTTCATTCCCTGCCCTTCCCAGGGCAGCTCATGTGTGTCTCACCCATGTGTGTCTCCACCATGTGTGTCTCACCCATGTGTGTCTATCCCATGTGTGTCTCACCCATGTGTGTCTCCCCCATGTGCGCTGCGCGTCTATCTCATGTCTGTCTCTATCATGTCTGTCTATCCCATGTATGTCTCCACCATGCATCGTGTGTTGTGTGTCCTCCTTCGTGGTTACCGGTGGGCTGAAGCCCCCCCCCATCTGACGATGGGTCCCCCCCCTTGCTTACGCCACCCTAAAGAAATCCGGGATGGGGATGGGGATGGTGATAGACTCTACATCATACATCCTATGTCCGTTTCTCTCGCAACTCGAACGAACTTGGCAAGACGGGTACCCGAGAGGCACCTTACTTCCTCCGCGTGGCCATCGACAATCGTCAATGGTATTACATAGCTTTCGATTGTCAATCTCCCTTCCGATATACCACCGCTAACGCTAACTACTTCCGCTCCTCCACTTTTCCGACTATGTTACCGTATCGATATCTTTCAACTGTACAATATACTGATTGTGGAAGTAAAGCCTTATCTGCTATACCGTGTCCTCGTCGAAAAACAGCTCCTCGTACCCTTTATACATCGCCATCGCTGTACCCGCGACGGTACAAGCCAACCCGAAGCTATACGACCGCCTTACTGCCATCCTGTAGAGGTCGCCTACCGTCGACTCCAGTAAGATAAAACATGTTACTTCCTGTCCATTCCGTAGCTTTACCAACAATCGGGTCTCCTGCTTTGCCGTCGCGCCACCGCCGACGCCGCTAATACCGTTCGGCGCGATTTCTCGCTTACTGTGCCTCCGTTAATATACAGTCCCCTACCGTCTATATTTCCGCCCGCGGGATCCTACCCGGACCTACTGTTTTTACCGCCGCCTACAACAGTCCCCCGAGTGCGATAACTCGGCGGTAACCCTCGTGACGTTGTCCGTGATTCCTCGGTGTCGTCCGAGAAAGTGCTACCCTCATCAACCACCGGCTGTGCTTTCGAGCTCTTCCGCGTCCCTTTCGACGCTTTGGACATGATGCCTACATCACATATACATTACTCCGAGTTCCTCTCCAACGTGTTACGTTGGACTTACCATGTATCACCGAGGGCGTGCTGGTCCCAGCGCGCGTGTGGGTGCCGGTGGCGGTGCCGGTGGCGGTGCCGGTGGCGGTGCCGGTGCCGGGGATGGTGGGGGAGGGACGATGAAAGAGGCTGTCACAAGAGGTGAACTCTGTGACGGAGCGCCAGCGGAGGAGGAGGTCCTCCTTCTTGTAGTAAACTACTATCGTCCTGGTGGCAACCCCTCGCGGGGTTCCACCAATAGTGCCCGGGTCAGGCTGGGTCAGGCTGGGTCAACCCGGGTCAACCTGGGTCAACCTGGGTCAAAGGCTGGTTCCACAGCCTGGAACCACTCCGTTTGTCGTGGGTTCCGTCCCCCGCCCATGTCCCGACAATCACTTCCTGACTTATAGTCCACGGACATAAATATTCATTCTCGTAAAACGCATAATTTCTTTCGTACGGATCTGGGACCCCGTAATGCTTCATCTCATCTACCGCATGGAAAACCGGCAAGTCCGGCCGCCGGCGAGCTCTAATGTTGATTACTGTGACGAAGACTTGCCCTCGAGATTGCTTTGAATGATAGCGAGCGCGCCATAGTACGTTGTCTGGATCCGAGGTCGTGGACACAAATGGCGTTGCCAACTCAGAGATTCCCCAGATGCTATGCTTCCTGAGGGTCTCCTAGCGGCTTTCCTTGGTTCGGAGAGGTGTATGTTTCCCGCACTCTATCCATGAAGTAGCAATAAATTCGCGTCTGCTATAGTCCAGCTAGCTGACAGACTTCATGTCCCAAAGTCTAGAGGCAAAGTCGGGACAGCTAGGACGGTACTTGAGAAAGGGATTGGCTAGGGACTCGTGTTAATATGTAGGGACATGAGCAACCTTTCGAGCCATCACTTGCATTGAAAACCCGTAACTGCCCATGGTCTACTCGATTCTTCCCGTTCCAAGAACAAATTTTTGCTATCTTCGTAAAGGAGCTGTCTGGCCAAATCATGCCAGTCACTCCTGTCTAGCTCTGGTGTGCTGTTATAAAGTTTCTCTTGATTCTAATTGAAGATGACTTTTCGGGATCAGATACTATGTTTGGTGCTGAATCTTCGCGCTCAACGTCGGTACTGTAGGTATGTTCATGCCATTAGTGCCCAATCAGACGACCTATGCCAATGCCAATATGCAACCCCCTGGAACCCCACGAATTAAGAGGTGAAGACTCCACACAGACACAAATTGGACCCCAGGTGTACAGCGAGCATCGAATCTTATCATATAAGGGAACGGATCTAAGGATAGCATCGTGCTAGTTGTGATTCCACAAGTCTAAAGAGTTCTGCAATTCTAACTCGCACGCTATTCCTTCTCCAACCGCACCGCAGGATTGCTCTCCACAAAGTGCAGGTCGATCTTATGTCCCAACAATTCTCGAATATTGTTCACGCCGTATCTGTGCATTGTCAATTCCAATGACCCCTGAAGGTTCGTAGATGGACTTACTTAATCATGGTCGGCCTCTCCAAACTCAGCCCCCACCCATATATCCTCATATCCTTCGGCAACCCCATCGGCTCCAGCATCTCGGGCCTGAACATGCCGCTATTTCCAATCTCAACCCACTTATCCAGCCCCGCGTGGAAACCAAAGATCTCCATGCTAGGCTCCGTGTAGGGATTATACGCCGGTTTGAAACGTAACCTGTGTATGCCCATCTTTGCGAAGAAGACTTCCATAAATCCGATGAGACCTCCCAGTGTGAGATCGTAGTCGGCGATTACACCTTCTACTTGGTGGAATTCGGCGAGATGTGTTGCGTCCACGCTTTCGTTACGGAAGACGCGGTCGATGGAGAAATAGCGGGCTGGAATAGGATTGGCGGCGAGTTTGTGCAGCATGTAGGTGGAGACGGCGGTGGTATGTGTACGGAGCACGAGACGAAGGGCTTCTTCTTCTTTGAATGGGTAGCGGTATCCTATCGAGCCGTATTTTCCCTTTTCGTGTACGTCGCGGACGTTTTGCCAGTATTGCTCATAGTCGAGTCTTGCTTCTGGTTCATCACCTTGATTTGAAGCATCACCATTGGGTAGAGTCTGAGGCTTTTGAGGATCGATTCGAGGCCGGTCGGCGTATTGAGGGTCGGAGATGTAGAACGTGTCCTGGAGATCGCGGGCGGGATGTTGTTGGGGTACGAATAAGGCGTCGAAATTCCAGAAGCCTGTCTCCACGAATCTGTATAATAATTAAGGATGTAATGTAATTTTGTCCATCATGCTCGAACGTACCTGTTCGTGGGCATCTCTTCAAAGCCCATCTCGAAGAAGATCTGCCGGAACTCATGCCGGACTTTGTTCACTGCAACATAGCGTCAGCTGTTGCAGGAACATCGGAAGCAGAGGCCTAAAGATGGCTCACGCGGATGCAGCGCTCCACTGGACGACGGGGCGCCCATTGCCTTGAAGTTGTAGGGCTTCAATTTGACATCTTTCCAAGCGCCGCTAGCCAGCATTTCTGCTGTCAAGTCTGTCTCTTCCTTTACGAATTCGGCAGCAAATTTGGGGCCCTTTCCAATTTTGAAGCTTATGACCCGTTGTGTGGTCAATAACTTCCGCTTCTTCAGATCTGTAATGACTCTTGGATCTGGGTAGGTATGCGTGTTTTGTATTGTCTGTAGCTGTTCTCGACTTGTGTCTGTGATGGATTCTGCCTAGCAAATGTTCAGCAGAAACCGGTACGTCTTGGCCATTACTCAGTATTACGTTGACCCTGAAGGTATCCTTGTCTTTCTTGATCCATCCTGCTTTCATAGCCTTACCCTGGCCCACCTTTGCACTCTCTTGCCCTACAGCTTTCTGTTCACACCGTGAGCCCAACAAGCCCACTCAAGATCCAGACACACTGGCATACAGTCGAGCCAACATACTGGCAAATCAGATATCTTCATGCCCTCCATCGCACTCCGTACAGCCTCAAACACTTTTGCTTCGTGACTTCCATTGGCGGCGATGTCCTCAGCCTCCGGTGTTAACGCAGCCTCTTCTCGCTCTATCGTAGCGTATTGTATCATCTCCCGGGACTTGAGAGTATCAACTGCGCTTTTGACCTTGACGAAGGAAACTTGAGGAAAGGCATCGGCAGTAAGGATGGGGCCTTCATGTTGTAAAAGAGCGTTCAGAAGCTGGTTTGGTGAGAGATCGCTAGCCATGGCGCAGACCCTGGAGGCTATATCACAGGGTGAAAACCTCTTTTTTTTGACCTATGCATTGCAGAAAAGCTGCAAGCGTCGAGTGACGTTCAAATATTGAAGAGTATGCTTTGATATGGATATCGAGATGTGGGTGATAAACGAAGGACGATCTTCCTGATAGAACCGTGTTGATTTATCAAATGCAACAAACCACCTTTGTTGTGCCAGCTTGCATCATTCAACTACTCGGAAAATTCTACTATATTTTGGGGCAATGCCTGATTCTTGAGAGCATAAGGACTCGACAAGATTAGACATTGACATGAAATGTTATCGTCTTCCGGTCAATTCGCGCTAGGTCCCATGTCTCGCGATCCACACTCTCTTCTTGGTGATGATTTTCAGATGGGTGCCATCCGAAGCCCGGCTCACTACAAGCCTGCAGGGGCTGGTCCTTCTGCTATGTCTTTACGTGGTGCTGCTCTGGGTAGATGGCGCCGGCGGTATGGTGCAACGCCAAATCACCGAATTGAGGTATGATCCTTCTAGAACAGGTCGCATGCCATGCTCACTCTTGACGGTAGACAAGAAGCTGAACAAATGTTCTATCATGGCTACGATAATTATATGACATACGCATTCCCAGAAGATGAGCTTCGGCCGATCACATGCACCCCTTTGACCCGAGACCGCGCCAATCCGGCGCACATCGAGCTCAATGATGCGCTGGGCAACTACTCTCTGACTCTGATCGACAGCCTATCAACGTTGGCCATCATGGCATCTTCTTCTTCCACCAAAAAAGGCAAAAACAAGGCATTGGATCATTTCCAAGCAGGAGTGGCTGCTCTCGTTGAGCAATACGGAGACGGGTCAAACGGTAGTGCTGCGACCGGGAAAAGAGCAACCGGCTTCGATATGGACAGCAAAGTTCAGGTCTTTGAAACGGTCATCAGGGGCGTGGGTGGTCTCCTCAGTGCACATCTTTTCGCTATTGGGGAGCTTCCAATCAGAGGCTATGACCCTAAAGCACAGAACAGGGGAGCAAGGCAATCGATAATGTGGCCGAACAAATTTGTGTACGATGGCCAGCTTCTACGGCTTGCGTTTGATCTTGGTCGCCGTCTAATCCCGGCTTTTGTCACTCCAACCGGCTTGCCTTATCCTCGAGTCAACCTGCGTCATGGCGTACCGTTTTATGCAAAGTCTCCTTTTAATCTTAATGCCGAGTCTGGACAGTGTCAGCCCAACCAAAATCCCATGGTTGAGCTGACAGAAACATGCAGCGCAGGCGCTGGTAGCCTGGTTCTAGAATTCACGACTTTGAGTCGACTTACTGGTAATCCTTTGTTTGAACAACTTGCGAAACAAGCTTTTTGGTCCATTTGGAAAAGGAAGAGCGCCATAGGTCTTGTTGGGTCTGGCATCGATTCAGAGACTGGCCAATGGACTAGTCCCTTCACTGGCATCGGGGCAGGCATAGACAGCTTTTACGAATACGCAGCTAAAGCCAGTTTTTTGTTGTCTGGATCACCTTATCCAGCTGGACTACCTCCGATGCGCCCTAATGAGTCCACGGGCTCACTGTTGACGCAATTGGTTACCGAAGAACAACAGACTGCCGAAGCTTTCGGCAAGGTTTGGAAGGATTCGCATGTGTCCATTAAGCATCATCTTTATCGTGGTAGCCAGTATAACCATCCGCATTACGTTCAGAGCGACTTATACACTGGTGCAACACGTGCTTTCTGGCTCGATAGCTTAAGCGCTTTCTATCCAGGCCTTCTTACAATGACCGGTGATCTCGATGAAGCCATTGAGACTCACCTTCTTTACACTGCCATCTGGACTCGGTACTCTGCACTACCCGAAAGATGGTCAGCATCAAGTGGCAGCGTAGAAGGAGGTCTTGGCTGGTGGGGTGGCAGGCCAGAGTTTATCGAATCTACCTACCATCTTTATCGTGCGACGCGAGATCCTTGGTACTTGCACGTTGGTGAGATGGCACTTCGAGATATCAAACGACGGTGCTGGGCGAAATGCGGCTGGGCAGGAATCCAGGATGTGAGGAATGGAGATCGCAGCGATCGGATGGAGAGCTTCTTCCTCGGCGAAACAACGAAATACCTCTTCTTGCTGTTCGATCCAGACCATCCATTGAACAAGCTGGACGCGCCGTTTGTTTTCAGCACCGAAGGCCACCCGCTGATCATTCCTCGCGCAAAACACCGTTCTAAGTCACCAAAGATTCAGCACAGTCGGGGCTCACAACCTCATGCCGAACAGGCGACGTGTCCTTTGCCTCCACCAATCTTGCCCTTCAGTATCTCATCTACGGCTGCGCGCCACGATGTCTTCCATGCTGCCAAATTAGCTCGGTTGAATTTGATGCCAACCCCAGAGAATCTCGAGTCTCCTCTCATCGAGTGTTCTCGTGACCACCCCAGTATATCTATATCAGATGTGCGTTCACCATCAAATTACACATACTACCCATGGACCCTGCCACTGGAGTTGGTACCGCGCAATGGATGGTGTTCGAAGATCTTTACGAGACAAACATTTGACATTACTTTTCCGGCAGGTCCAAACATGGTTCTCGGTCCTGGATTTCTTCAAAGAGTGGCTAATGGCGTCCTGATTAATTCGATGGGTGGCGTCCGTCTTGGCATGATTCAAGATGTCCTTCCAGAGGTAGATAGCGATGTGGATGGCGAGCATTATCGTGTGCAAGCTGTCAATAATATTATGCTAGGAAAGGACGAGAGAATCTTTCTCGCAAAAGAAACTGCTTCGAATGTCGTCAACCCTCTTGATCCTAACTTTACCAGAATTCGTGATCCAACGTTGCTGGATCTGGTTGTGGATCTCGAACCTGTAGAAGGCGAACAATCAACTGAGAGCCTGACTGCCGATGATGCTAACGAAACCGGAACCTGGACGACTCCGATGCCCGACCTTGCATCTGATGCTTCGGTAGCTAGCGACGGTGAGGTCCAATCATCCGTCAAAAACGCCTTCAGCGCGCTCCTACAGCAGGTGGTATCTCTGATGCTAGACCAACCCGCGACAGAACCTCCAAGGATCGGCCCTCATTCGCGCGAATACATCCCTGCAATCCTCCCCGCAGGTCTCGGCGCAGCACCCTTACCAGATATGGAAGATGCACTGGGTCCTGATGTCAATGGGTCACCCCAAGGGCCACTACTATGGCATTCTATCCACGTGACAGACGAGGCCTGTTCTGAGAGGCTTCCGTCCTCGATCCCGAAGCACAATAATGTCATCGTCATGAAGCGTGGGGGATGCAGCTTCAACCAAAAGCTGTCAAACATACCAGCATTTGCGCCCTCAAAGACGTCATTACAACTTGTGCTGATTGTGTCTTATGATGGAGATGAACCAGATTACGGACCAGATGACCCAGTGCCTCCAGCTTACCTGATTCGACCACTACTAGAATCGGCGCAATCCACAAGCAGTGGTTTGACAAGGCATAACCCAATCCCGATGGTAATGGTTGGTGGCGGGAAAGAGACTTATGAGATCTTCAAGAAGGCGGTGGGACTAGGGGTGAAGCGGAGGTATTCGATGCGGGCACAGGGAGTCCCGATCAGTAATTTAATCGTCCTCTAGGTGAGTACACTTTGGTTCATGAGCTGTATGATATTATGTGCGGTATGCTATGAATGAGATTTGAGCCTTGGAAGTGCCCGCGCAGATTCCGCAGCCTATTTCAGTCACTGCATAGGTTAGTGCGAGAGCAATATCGGAGGGACCCGCGAGAGAAGGAACCAGCCAAAGTCACGTGCATTCCCAATCAAAGCAGAAGCAACGATTCAACACAGAGCAGGATGCCGAGAGCCACACTAGAAAGGACAAGGCTCTGGTTAAGCTGATCCTAAGAGTGCGGACTACATGGCATGGTGGCATGCCATCCTGTCCTGCCAACTAGTGCTACCTAGTGCCAAAATGAGGATGACATAATCAGAATAATCGCATCTGATTGGCCTAATTTGAATACGACTCCAAGCCCTCGAACATCAAAACCTGCCATCCCCCCCTCTTTTTCATTCTTTCTTACACTTCCTCGCTTACCACCTATGCTTCTCAGCCTCAACCAACTCCCAATGACTCATCTACCACCACCTATCCGGTATCAAAAGTCATCGAATTGATCCGGTCAGGTTGACTTTTTAACTTTTCTTGTTGACTGTATACCCTTTTTGGTTTTCCATTGCCCTCTTAGTCTACCATGTCATCGCCTTCATCATCATCATCATCACTCTTTTCATCAATCAAGCTCATCGATCATGGCACGACAGTGCACTCAATCTCGACAACACAGGATGAAGGCGAGAAATGTCGAGCGAATTTGAAGAAGCCTGTGCTGTTGTACCCTGCCATGACACCGCCCTCAAATGATTTCATTTTGTTCCCTGATACTGTCATCGTTGAGAAACACTCGAGCACAAAGACTGCGCGTGCTCGCGACGCTGCCCGAAGCAGCTCGACGTCGACCTCCATGTCATTGTCGTCGTCGTCGCTGTCGGCAACCCCAAATATTTACAGGACGAAGTCGAAAGATGTCTCGCCGTCTAACGCAAACACTTCAATCAAGCGTAGCAAAAAGACAAAGAATCTCATTGACCAGAAGGTCGTTGCCGACCAATGGCGCACCCATGTGCCCCCACCGGCCCCAACCCCACCGCGTCTAGCTACGCCAGACGTTACAGACGTCGATGAGGATGAGCTTTGGTCATGCTGCAGATCATCGGAGAGCGACGACCTCGATAGCATTCTGGCTCGCGCCGAAAGGTATCAAGCGAAAGTTCGTAGAACGAAGATGGTGAGATGGGCTCCATCCTGAGACGAACTAGAATGAATCAATGGACGCTGACGAAAGAAGGCATGATCTTGAAATGATTGCGATGATTGCGATGGATATGGGGAGTCATTTTGATTGTGTAGATGTTCGATTGGCTGGTCCTGGAAAATAAGGACGTAGCGGGGCCACTAGGCGCCAACACGGCCTAGCTTGGGTACAAACACGACTTTGATGGTTTGAGTGCAACTTGGCGTTGTCTTTGCGGAGCGCATTGGATTTACCTTCTCTGTGATGAAAGCGATGCTACGAATTGTAACCCAATGTTGCGCACAGTCGTAGTGCAGGAAATTAGCAGCACAGCCTGTCAGAGGCCTGCTGGGAGATATTTAGGGGCATTTCATCTACCCCGCAAATTTTTATCGGACAAAATTCTTACCTCCGAGGGTTTGGATCATCAAAGAAAGGCTCAGCAGTGATTTACTGTAACATGATAGTAGTTTGGGGTGAGGAGTGGAAGGGAGTAGAATCAAAAGGACGAGTCGTGGTCAAACTGGTCAAATCGAGTTTAGCTGATCTCTTCTGAAGCTATACTGCAAAAGCCTTAGTGCGAAAAGTTGCCGAAAGCGCACATCCAAATCGCGATTCCGCAAATACTTCGCAATGAAACATTCACTCACGTTTCCGCAATAATCACCAACTAAGGATAGGCCAAGATGTCTAAACGAGGGTGAGCAGAGGCTGCGATGAGCATCCCGCAGAGGCCTGAGCTAAACCCAGATTACAGGCGCGGCGGTGCTTTGGGCAACAAGCTCAAAATGACTCTAGGTCTCCCAGTGTACGCTCCCCCCACCCCTCCCTCCCATCGCCCCTCCTTCCCCTCTCCACACACGAAAGACGCTCCAACTACGCTAACGCCCCATGCACAGTGGCGCGGTAATGAACTGCTGTGACAACTCCGGCGCCCGAAACCTCTACATCATCTCCGTCAAAGGCATCGGTGCCCGGCTCAACCGCCTCCCCGCTGCCGGCGTGGGCGATATGGTCATGGCGACTGTCAAGAAGGGGAAACCGGAGCTGAGGAAGAAGGTCATGCCTGCGGTGGTGGTGCGGCAGAGTAAGCCGTGGCGGAGGAGTGATGGGGTGTATTTGTATTTTGAGGATAATGCTGGGGTGGTGAGTGAGAATTTTCTTCCTGGTTTGGAGGCTACGTGGGTTTAGGCGGGGGAGAGGGGGGTTCTTGTGCACGGGCTCATGGGGATTTGTTGACGCCGTGGGAGACGAGAGGATCAAGGGCATGGTCCCGCATGAGCTACTTGTAAGGGGTGACTGGTGATAATATGCTAATTTGTTTGTCTTCCAGATAGTCAACCCAAAAGGAGAAATGAAAGGGTCGGCGATCACAGGGCCGGTGGGCAAAGAAGCAGCAGAGCTGTGGCCTGTATCTCAACCCATCTATCTCTCTGTCGGGCACCTACTAACAACATCCAGCGTATTGCCAGCAATTCGGGGGTGGTCATGTGAAGATGCAGGGCTGGTTCGTGCGGGACAATTGCATTTTTAGCAGCGATGGCTTGATCGTGTATCTTTGCGGTAGAATATCAGATCAATGAGAACGCCCGAGCTACGTGTCTTTCGCTCGAGGGTCTTCGCTTTACGATGCTTGCGGCTTGATGTGCTTCCAGTTGCCTGTGGGAATGAGATGGTGACCTTGAGCAGATGCCCTCTTTTCGAATAGATGCATCAAAACGTGAGCGCTCATTCTCGCCCCAGCTTCATCCAAGAGGGCGATTCGTGCGCACCTACTGCCCCATCGGTCGCGAATTGGACTGCGAGAAGAAAAACCATCTAATCTTGTTGTGTGAAAGTCATTAAGACAGTCACTCAGTGAAACCAATATATGGCCCTTCTCTACCCTGCAACATACACCGACCTGACACCCTGCCCAGATTCCCAAATACATTCAATACCCTTCCGCAGGCATTCACCTCTCCTCTAAGCCCGATCGTAACCCCTCTCTTTCTCGCCTCTACTCCAAAACCTTCATAATCCCTACGCAGCATCCCATCATGTAAATTCCATGACAGCAAAAACCCACGGTTGCCCGTACATTCTTAGTGGATGGTGCGTACTGGCTGCGGCTATGCGATCGCGTCTCCGTGCGTTTGTATTAGTCCCAGTGGTTCGTCGATGATGCTGGATTGAAGAACAACGATGGGGAAAGCATTCTGGCAATATGCAATGAATTTGCTTTAGTCGGTGGATGTGGGGGATTCAGGCGTAGTTTCGTTACCTCAAGTGGCTTATCGAGATGTGGCCGGTTACTATGAGACTGCCGCTTACAAAACAATCGGTGCAGTCCAGCTTCACGTTACCCCTGTCAATTGATTAGCAAAAATAGTTGCTACAGTCCGACCTTCGTATAGCCCGACATCGACTCACGTGTGATCCGTGGATATGTTTATGGTCACGCCAGAATGACGGACATTGATGGGTGGCGTAATTTCACGGGTAGTTTTATCGTTGCCCAGAAGTGCTTCCTCAACACTCCAGACTCCCTGCGCTACCTCTCCTAACACAGTCTCGATGGTATAGAAGGCGGTGTTAACTACGATCTCGCCGGCTTATACGACGGCGGTTGCACCTTGCGCATTACCGTTCACAGCATCACAGCTGTGTTAGCGACTGAACCGACGATATTAACAATACCGCCGAAAATACCCCCAAATACCTCTTATGCGAGGTACCTTTGATGTTGCTGTACATGGTCCCATTTTTTAGGGTCCCATAAGGATTGGGCATCGATAAATTGCCAACATCCGCATCGTAATTACCGCCACCCTAGGACCAAGGAGCTTTTTTAGCAGTCAAATGGCAAGTTCGACTTGAATTATCCCTCACGATGTAAGGGATATTGTAATCATTGAATTGATTGGTACTGATGGGCAGAAGCAACGCAGCATTACTGATGTTGTTGAATGTAGTTATGTTTGGTCCGATTGTGTAGTTCTGCCCTGAAGTGACCTTCCAAAATGCAGCGTCTCTCGAGCGCAGCCCCACAGGTTTCGGATGAGAATAAACAGGAAGCACGAATGCTAGGGACACCAATCCGTTGATGAGTCATGGTGTGCATATTGCTTGGATAATATTGGTAATATGAAAAGGTCGTATGCAAAACAAATAAATGTTGACACGTCTGGTAAGGCATTTCGAAAGGTAGAACCGAATTTCAAAGACAAATTGAGAACGTGCATTAAGGAACGACTTTGAAAGGGGTGTATGCACTCCACGGACGGGTTTCGAAAGGCGGGGACGAACACTCACGTCGGACGCGTATTTTATTGCCATCAGCTGGCTCTGGCTGAAGCGCGAGTTCGCTTGAAGATACTGGTATCGAACCAAACCTTGAGAATAGCACTGTCATTGAAACCACACAACCACACAACCACACCGATAGAAAGATCCAAGACGCTAGAGGAACTCAAATATTTCCAACATGTAGGAACTGGTGCGGCTGCGGGCCGCCAACAAGGTCGTTTCTTTTGTGGCTGAAACTAGGAGGATTATTAAGATGTCATGATGTGTCGGATAAAGACGGTCAAGTAGAAAGTAAGGGAAAAGTGCTAATTAGATCAAGTATAAGCAAGTTCTTTGTTAACAGATTGATGATTAGGAAAGCTAAAGAGTGGTATAGTTTACAGAGAATACAGACCACTCCATGTTCTGGGGCGTCTCGTCGGACAAGGGCTCGTGAGTATGATACTTATGTATGATCTGTTATGTGAGGTCGAGCAAGAATAATAACATCATATTCATCATTAACGAACTTCAGAAGCGATGCAAGTGATGTGAGTGGCAGCGGCTGCTGGAAACCACCATCCACTCAATATTCGAGCGCCTGTCAGTGACCATGTTCCAACATACTATGGCTTCTGACCGGCAGGTTGTGGCTGCTGACCGGGAGACTCTGGATGAGAGAAGTCCCAAGAAGTAAGCAAATTAATGCATTTCACCAGGTGGAAGTTCGTAATGCTCTAGACCGAATGAGTGCAAACACCAGCGAAGAGAACCCTAGGGACGCCATTGGTGCGACAATTGGTTCAGAACACAGTCTGACGGTGTGCAAATTTCGTGTCCATCAAGCTGCCACAATGGATACACAACCTGCGTGCAAAGGCCGTTCATGGGCAAGAGGAAGCCCGCTGTATGATCCTGTTCTAAGTAGGTAATGATATGAATGATATGGGAAACGAAGAGATTTTCGAAATCCATTGCTTCGTACACGTATTACGATTTTCGAGGCTTGCGCTACTTGTAAATTATGCGCTAGTCTTACAGTAATCAACTACCTACCTTAGTCAGCTTATGATTCGATTTGCAGCCTCTTTGCCTCAGTTACTTAGACGTATCGTGCTATAACCCTTTAGGGATAGCGTATATTTACTACGTATATATATTATAATACGTCTAAACTCAAAAATATATAATTTTATTAAATTTAATTTAACTTTAATAATATATTTATAAAAATTTTTATTTAATTTTTTTATTTTTAAAATATATACTTTGCGATATATTAATAATAATAATAATATTTATTTTTAATTTTATAATTATTATAATTATATAATTAAATATATATTTTTATTTAATATATTTCAAATAATATAATTCCTATTATATTTAATATTATAAATATTAAAAGAAATCCTCTTTTAATAAACTCCTAAAACTAGTTACCTTATAACGATAATAAATAAATTAAAAAACCTTATTATATATCTCGATAATTGCCTAATTATATTATAATATTCGAAATATATTAAATAATTATATTTATATATAAATAATAATATATTAATTATTAATAGCGGTATTAAAGTAAATACTTCGCTTTTTCTTGTTAAATTGCAATTAATATATTAAAATAGAGGAATATAATAATATAAAATAATAATAATAATATTAATTCCAAAATTATCGAAATTAAAAGTTAGGCGGAAGAGCTTTTCCAAATATATTTAAAAAATAAATAAATAATTATAATTTATTATATTCAATATAAATTTAAAAATTTTATTTTAATTGTAAAAATTAAATTTAGAAAGAATATTATTTTTTAAATAACTCTATTTATTAGAAAGCGGACTAAATTAATTCTGATTTTTATATTATTATTTATATTAAAAGAGGAATAAATTCGAAAACTTAAATATATCTCTGGGGCTTAATCGATAATTTTAAATAATAATATTAATATATTAAAAATTTTAAAGGATATTTATATTAAGAATTATATATATAATAAAGTTTATATTTAAAGGGGCAAGAGTTATTTATTAATTTATTAATTTTTATTAATCCTAAAATTGCGCTTTCGAGGAGATTTAATAAAGGTATATTATATTATTTATCGTTTTAAAGCTATATATATTTAATAATAATCGATAAAGTTTATTTAATATTTAAATAGCAGAGCTTTCGCTTAACTTATTTAAAATTAAAAGTATTTTATAACTATTTTCCGATTAATATACCGATATTCGGGGTATTAGCAATATTAAACTTAATATTATTAATAATAATAAGGGAATATTATAATTTTAACTTTTCTATTTAGCTTATTTATATATCGATTGATCGCCTAGGTATTTATATATAAATCGAATATATATAAAAAAATAAAAAGAATATATTTGATTTTTAATATATTTTGATATAACGAATTAGAAGTATATATAACATCCTAAAGATAATTATATATATAAACTTTATTACTTAAATTTATAAAACGTACGGTTTGTTTAAATAATAAGTTAAATAGCTAAACTATTATATATTTTTAAGGAAAATTATTATTATTATATTCGTAAATATAATAAGTAATAATAAATATCGAATCTTTACGTAATTTAATTAGTTATTTTCGGAGTATAATAATTTTTGTATATTAATTGCAACCGATTTATATAAATTAAAAATTAATAATTCGGATATAAAAACCGTTATTTAATAATTAATTTTATTTTTAATTTCGAAATTATATTAATAAATAAATTATATTATCCGCTTTATCGAAAAGTAAAAGCGATTATTATTTTTTTATTTTAAATAATATATAAAGCTCCGATTTAAAGCTCTTATTTATTCGTTATAAATAGAAAGGGTATATTTTAAGACCCTACGATTATTTATATTTATAATATTATTAGATATTATTAAGCTTAAAGCTTCTAATAATTATAATTAATTGCTAATTATATTAAAAAATATTAAGCAGAAAACAGTTTTTAACCGATAACGAAATCTACTATTTATTCTTTATAAATTTATAAACCTAGGAACTTCTCTATATATTCGAAAGTTTATTTTTTATTTTTTTAGAAATATTATTTATATAATTAGAAGCTTAGAAAAGCCCGTACGTTATTATTTAAGCTATAACTTATTATTTATATCTTTTATTTAAATATATTTAAGCTTAAAAATAGCTTCCTTAAAAGATTCGTTATAATAATTATAATTTAAGAAAGAATTCTTAGCTTAGTAGAAACGTATTACTTTAAAGCTATATCGGATTTGCGAATTCGGCTTTATTTTATTTATAATTATATTAAATTTTATATTTAATTAGATTATTATATAAGGGTTGTAAATTAATATCAAAGAAAATATATTATATTTAATTAATATATAATTTAATATAATTAATTATTTAGTTAAGATTATTAATATTTTTTATAAAGGTCGAAATATATTAATAAATAATAATATTAAAGTATTCTTCTTTTAATATAAATATAATAATCGGCGATATTAATTGTATATATATAAGATAACCGGGGCTTAAAAAGGAGCCGTTAATAATTATAAAATTATTAAAAATTAATAACTTATTAAAAAGGGTATTTAATTATAAGAGAAAGTAAATAATTATTTATAATATTTATTACTAGTAATATTAAGAGTTTCGCTTACTAAATTATTAAAAGCCCTATAATATTTAATATTATAATTAATAATATTTAATCCTATAATATCGAGCCGAGGTATAAATATTATAATTAAAACCTTAATTATAAAACTATAAGTATTATAGGTTAAAGGTCTATTATCGGATATATAATTAATAATATCTTTAAAAATACGTAAATAATACTGCTTGCTTTTAATATCAAAAAGCTTTATTATACGATATTTATTTTCCGAAATATTATTTAATATTTAAGGCGGGAGGATCGTATTGCCGGTATTAAATAATAATTATAAATAATTCCGTTTATAATTTTTTAATTAAAGTTAAAATAACCTAAGTAAATTTAACCTTAATTAAATCTTTTCTATTTTTATTTTATAATACTTTAAGTATTTAAAATCGGGCTATTTAATATTATATTATTATTTTGAATATTAACAGGATTAAATATTTCGATATTTTTTATATAAATATCTTCGTTATAATAAAATATATTTATATTAAGCTTTTCGAAGCTAGTTTAATATAAAAATACCGTTTAATAAGCCGAATAATATAGACTAGGCTTTTAAATTATTGACTTTTTTAATAATTAAAAGGCTATATTAAATATATTTTCTATAACTAATTTTGAAAAATATATATTAAATATATTTTTATTAAAAATATATTTTATTTAATTTTTTAATTTTAATAAATATAGTTTATTCAATATTTAATATTCGAAGAGCTAATTACTATTTTAAAAAAAATAAGATTTCTCCGATTAAAAGGCCTTTAAAGTATTATTAAATAGTTTTAATAATCAATCGGTTTTATAATTAAATTCAACTTTATTATATATATTTATAAAGCTATTAATAAATACGGTTTATTATAATTCGGCCTTAAATACCGGGTTATTTATTAAATAATTTAAATATAAAAGTTCTTTTATATAATTAAATATATAATTAAATATATTATTATATTTGGCTTAAAATATAATAATATATTTCCAGAGGGCGTAATAGAGAAGTTTGATATTTATATATTTAATTATATACTGAAATAATAAATATATTTCGATATATATATAAAAATATTAATAATTCTATTATTATTCGTTAAATTTATATATATTAATATTATCTATATTCCCCTTAATCGAATTTAATATAGGATATATTTGCTTATAAATAGCTATTATTATTATTAATTATAATATTTGATTTTATATTTATAATTATAATATAATATTCTCTTATTAATTATTATCAAGACTAATATCCCTTTTATATTATATTTATATTATAATTACCTATACTTTATAATTATAAATAATTAAGTTTTCTAATATTTCAAAATCGTTTAACTCGATTATTTATAATTTATTTTAATAATCGGCCGTATATTATAATATAATAGAATCTTCTAAATTATTATTATTTTAATATATAATATAAATTAGTTTTAATAAATTGAATTGTAAATATTATAAACCGAAGCCTAAAATTAATTAAATATATTTATTAAAAAAGTTTTCTATTATATCGCTTTAAATAACTTTTATTATTAATATTTATTTTATTATTTTTAAATTTTTATATATTAATTATAATTAAGTATTATATATTATAATATCGAAGTCAAAATTAAATTAACTATTATATAAGTCTCCGAAAATATATATATTATTTAATATTATACTTTCGTCTTTTATTATTAGCCGTATAAAAAAGTATATTATTTTTGTTTATTAAAAGCGTTTATAATCCGATATTTAAATAGTTTAAAAGAATATATCCGGTTTAAAATAAAAAGTATAAAAACTTTTAATTATATTTTCGATATAGAATATTTAAATTTAAAAAATATAAATAAAGGCTAATAAAATACGCAGAATATCGAAGTTTAATATATACTTAAATAATAATATCGAAAGCAATAAGTTTTTATATTATTTCTATTAGGCGTAATAAATAATAATAAAATTGCTAATTATTTTAATATAAACTTATTTATAAGGTGTTTTGCCTATTAAATATTAATATAATAATAATCGAATAGAATTCTTTTAAGTTTTTAATATATTTATTACGACGCCCCTTTACGAACTCGAAATTATTATATATAATAATTATATAAGGATATTACTTTAATTAATATATTTTGCAAATAGCTAACTTATTTAATAATATTATTTTTTGTTATATAATTTAATAAAATTAATTTAAACTTATTTAATTAAGAATATTAATAATTTAATACCGAACCTTATTTTAATATAAATATAAATTTAATATTTTAGCAAAATTTATTAAGCAAATCGGTTTAATATAATTATAAAGGATAAAAAATATTAGAATAAAACGCTTATTCTAATCGGTATTATTAAATCTTTAATAATAATTATCGAATAATCGTAATTATTAAAAAATATATTATTATAATACTATTTCAAAAGATAATAAAATTTTCAAAAATATATTTTTTAAATTATAAATTAATAAGATATACCGCCTAAAGTTCAGAATATTTAGAAAAATATTTATCTTTTTCTATAAAATAGACTTAGTCTAAGCCTAACCTTATTTATATATAAAAATATATTTTATAAGTTTTTCGATAATATTTATTATTTTTAAATTCTTTATATTATTAATATAAATAAAGTTTAGGAAATTATATTAAAATTTGCAAAATTCGATAATTAGAGTAATATTAAATTAAAAAAATTAAAAAAATATTTCTATTTTATTTCTATTTCTGGAATTAAGCAATAATTATATATAATTTTTCTAATTTGGATAAACGAAGCCTTTGGCGTATTAATAAATTAATAAATATTTTTTATTCCTTTATTTTATTATTACTTTATTTATATTTTTATTCTAATCCCTAAATATTCGGTATTAAGCTATTAATATCGCTATAATATTTATATAAAAATAGACTCGAAAGTACTATATTTAAAGGCAAAAAGATTATAAATAATAATATTAATATTATAATATATATTAATAATATTTTAAATTGAAATTTATAATTTAAAAATATTAATAATTAAAATTTTTATAATTAGTTATAAAACGTATTAATAAAAGGATTATAAATCGAAAATATAAAATAGAAGTTTAAATTAATAACTTCGATTAATTAAATAATTAATATATAAATACCGAATATAAAATAATAATAGAATTATAAAACTATTATAAATATTTTATTTAATAGAGAAATAACAAAGCTATTTTAGCGGATTCGTTACCTTTTAATATATTAATATTATTTAAAACCTTAATTTTTTTTTTTTAACTTTTCCCTTTTTAAGACTCTTATTCTTCTTTTTAGAAAAAGAAATTCTCTATCTTATAATATTATATTTTTATTATTATTATATATATATACGCCTACTTAAACTCTTTTAAAGTTTTAATTTTATATCGAATTATTTTTGTTTATACTACTCTTCTATTTACGCTTAAAAGAACTTTCGCTTATATTATTATATTCGGATTATCTTATAATATTTAATATATTAAAGTATTATTAATCGGTATATTAAAAAAGAGTTAAATAATAATAAAAAATCAATATAATATTTTATTATATATATTTAAATATTTTAATAAGGAACTTTTAAAGGTTAATTAAATTAAATATATTATTATAAGCTTTATTTATATATCCGATTTAATAATATCGAGAGTTATTTTATCCTCTTAAAATCCTATAAATTATAATAATATAGTCCGGCGTTGTATATAAATATTAAACTTATTCTATATAATTAATAAATTATAAAAAATTTTTAAATAAGTAATTTATATTATTCCTTATATATATAATATTAATATAAACTAGCTATATTTAATAGCAACGGTTATATTTTAAAAAGAATTGATTTTATAAACCTATTTTATTATTCTTTTAATTGATTTACCTTCTGAACTTATAATTATATTAATTTATTATTTTTTAAAATATTAATAAAAATTAAATATAAACTCTATATACCCCTTTTTAATTATTTCCTTATTTAGAAATATAAAATTTTATATTATATTACCCCCCTTTTTAGATTTAAAATACTCCGATATATTTAAATTAATATATTAAAAAATTATATTATCGCCAGATTATATATACTTTATATAATATAAATATATAACTAGTTTAAGATTACGATTAAATCGGAACGCGGTATATAATATTTAATATAAAATATTTTACCAAATTATTTGTTGTATTAAGGAATATATTATTATATATAATTACCCTTTATTCGGCTTGCTGTTAATATTTTATTAATAATATTAATATATATTGAATTTATTATTAATTAAATTTCCGATCCTTAATTCGAATCCTTTTTCGAAAGCTATACCTTTTTGTAATTAAATAAATAGGTTTGGAATTACAATATTATTATCCTTTATTTATTTATCTTATATACTTTTTTCCTATATAATATTAATAATAATAATTTACGTTTAAGTTTCGCTTATAATAATTTTTAATTCTATATTTAAAAGTATTTTTATATAAATACCTTTGATATCGGTAAATATTATTAGCCGATTTATTATTCGAAATTATATATATATATTAAGAAAGTCCTTAAATTATTTAATATATTTTTATTATTATAAAATATATATAAATAAGACTTTAATATTTTAATTATATATATTTTAGTTTAAAAATTATAATAATTTTTAAAATTATATAAATATTAATAATAAATATAATCGAGATTATTTTTACCTTTTAAATTTATATATATTAACTCTTATAATATTATAATCCGATTAATATCGGTTATTAAATTAACTATATTTTAAGACTTTCGAAGCAAGCAAATTAATATTTTAAGATTAATATTTCGATAAATATATTAATAATTAAGTTTTTTAAAGTAATTAATAAATTAGTTTTAATTCTTTAATATTAATAAAATAAATATATTTATAATAATATAATAATATTTACTTAGTTTTTCTTAATATATTTCTTTATTTATATTCTTAAAATATATTTTTTATCCGATTTTTTATTTAATATTAAATTATTTAAATTAATTTAATTTATTTTAACTTTGTTTTTTTCCTTATTATCCAAATCTTTATTTGTTAATATAAGCGATATAACTTTATAGTATTTCTTTAATATAAATTTATAATATTAATAGCTAATCGATTTTGCTTCCGGATTAAAATATTACTTCGAATATTAATATAAAAAAATTAAAATCCTAACGATTATATTAAATAAATATAATTTATTAAAATAAGCTTCTTTTGTATTTATTAATACTATTATATTACCTTTAATAAATAATTTAATATATTTTTAATTTTTTATATTTATTTTATAATTTAATTTACAATTAATTTGCTATTCTTATAGCTTTTATAATATAATTTTAATAATAAATTTTTTCGTCTTATAATAAGAATATTTTATTATAATATTAAATATTTATTATAAATAATATTTATTTAACAGATTTAAATATTAATCGAAAATATTTTTATATTATTAAATTTAAATAATATTAATTATTCTTTACTTCCTATTTATATTATT
>JAABUQ010004237.1_pt1 | contig 24774 bp, 42 predicted proteins | sample 5560001 | NCBI WGS metagenome assembly JAABUQ01 (sample SAMN10711888, study PRJNA513371) | rock metagenome | isolation source: Antarctica rocks | place: Antarctica: Victoria Land, Finger Mt nord | collected 2015-12-18
AAACTCGAAGATGGGGGTTCGATTCCCTCCGGGCGCACTCGTGTGCGTGGTGATTGTAGCTCAGTTGGTTAGAGCGCTGGACTGTGACTCCGGAGGCCGCGGGTTCGAGCCCCGTCAATCACCCCAATTGCGTTCCACGTGAAACCCTGTAACCACGGGGTTTTTTACTTGGCACAGTAGGGTCGCGCCGGCCTTTGTGGGCACGTCTATGGGCAGACGCTTAAATCTGGACCTTCGCCCCGAATAGTACTTGACCGTTTATGTAACATCCGGTAGAATGAGTAAGTCGGGGGTGGCACGGTGCGGAGTTGGCCTGATACACCAAACTCCAGGGGTTCGAATCCCCTCACCTCCAAGCCCGGAAGGGTAGCCCATACCGCGTGGCTCGTGGTACAATGCTCTCGTATCAGGCCAGCTCTACATCGAGTCACGCGGGGCGCTCACAAGGCGTCCCGTTTGCATTTTGAAGGGACTCAGGGAGCTAGGCATGGCGATGACGTCGACCGAGCGCGTAAAGCGCAAACAGGCCCGCGCCCGCGAATCGGGTGCATGTATCGTGTGCTTCAAACGATCGCCAGCACTGGGACGAATAGTCTGCGACCAGTGCAACGACGCGGCCAAAAAGCGCGTGCATGCATCGCGCCTGCGCAAAGTCAGAGCAACGACCTAGGCTCCGCGCTCCAACGCTTTCCGTCGCGCTCGCCGCGCCGCCCGCTCGTCCGAAGCTCGCCCAACGGCCGCCCGCTGCGCCCCGACCACTTCGTGCGCATACGTTGCCAGCGTCGTCGATGACGACGAGTGGCGGAGCACGGCGGCTACCGTCGCGAGATCCTCGCCTTGGCGAAGTAGTACCGTGGCCGTGGTGTGCCTGGCGGCGTGTAGCTTCGTGAGCTCCAAGCCGGCGCGCTTGGCGACCCGGCGCACGGCGTTCCCCAGCGACCCGGGCGACGGATGCCCACCGAGCGGTGGAGCGAAGACGAAGCCTTCGTCCCGGTACGCGGCGCCGCCAAAGAGCCGTTCGGCGGCCTGGCGAATCTTCTGCGTGCGCAGGGCCGCGATCGCCGCGGTCGATAGCGCCACGCCCTTGACACTGTCTTGCTTCGTGCTTTTGTACCACGTCCGGCCGGGGACCTGAGCGATGGCGCCACGGATGGTCGCGACGGCGCGCGCGAGATCGACGTCGTCCCAGCGCAGCCCGGCCAGCTCTCCCCGCCGTAAGCCCGTCTCCAGCACGAACGCGATGAGCGGGCCGATGCGGTAGCGCTCCGCCGTATCGAGCAGCGCGTCCACTTCGTGCTCTTCGAACGCTTTACCGGGGCGCCGGGAGCCGGCGGGCGGCCGGGCGATGGCGGCCGGGTTGCGCGAGACGAGCTCGAGTCGCAGCGCCCAATTCAAGGTCGCCTGCAGTAAGCCGTGCACGTGCCCAACGGTGCGCGGCGCGAGCGGCCGTGGCTTCCCGGGCGCGGCGTTCTTGGCGCGGCCGCGGCGCGTCGTGCCGCCGGCCCGCATCAACTGCGCGTAGTACGTCTCGAGTTGCAAAGGCGAGAGGTCGGCAACGCGCGTCTCGCCGATGCGGTCGCGGATGTACGAGTCCCAGAGTTGCTGGTAGCGGTGCGTGGTCGTGTCCGAAAGGCCACGCTCCCGACAGGCGGCGATGTGGCGGTCGCCGAGATCGTTGAGCGTAACGCGATCGGGAACGAAGCGGACGCCGGCGTCGCGCTTCTCGATGGCCTTGACGAGCGCGGTCTTGGCCAGCTTCTTGGTGGGATAGACGCCGATCGTGACGCGGCGGGTGCCGGCCGTGCCCCGAACCCCGCGGTCCGCGATGCGCACGCGGTAAAGGCCCGAGGGAAGGCGCTCGACCGACACGCTACGACGTCACCGTGGCCACCGGGCATTCATTGATGCCTGCGACTTCATAACCGCGCTCGTCGTCCGAGCGGCCGAGGCCGGGACCGACGATAAAGGCTCGAGGAGCCGCTCGGATCGGGCACAGGCGACGGCGCTTAAGCGACTGGTCACTTTTACTTACCCAGGGGCCCTCGAAGTTTTGCCTGGCGCTCATCCTCGATCGCCTGAACCACCTCAGGCCATCGCCGTACTGCTACGCGGGTACAAAAGAGAGCGATCAGCGCACACGCGGCAACGGTTCCAAGGGTGGCCCAAGTAAACGGCCGGACAGCTACAATCCCGTAAGCGACGCAACACCAGGACAAGACACCGAACACGATCGCGCTAGGAACCCCAGCGGCCACCGTACGCGCTTTTCTCTCCTCGACGACCTCGGACAACGGAAAATGCTGCTCATTCGAATCATACTCCGGTATTGCGTTTGGTTCGGTGCGCCTAATCACAATATCGCCGCTCAGAACACGAGCATGAAGTCTTCGAATTACAACCGCCGAGTAGGAGTGCCGGGTAAGCGTTTTATCGCAAACTGAGCAGACAGCACTAACCTCGCGCGTAGCGGCGCCGGCCGCGAGTCCGATCGGACCAGCCGCGAGCGTCATCGCGACAGTCTTCGCCATCTTCGCACCACCGGAATCCGGTACGAGCGCGATCTTGCCGTTGTCGACAGCGTGAATGAAGACGAGCAGCCTCCCATCTTCCGAAGGCGGCCCTGCAGTCGCAAGCTGAAAATACGGCATTTTAGGGCCTTAACAACGAGCTCATCGCAGAAACTTCACCCAATGAACAGTCGGCCCCCTGGTCACCGCAGAACAATTTTCAGCCGCGATAGGCCAATTGGCTCTTTGCAACTCGAAGAGGCCAAAGGCCCGCCACGTTGTCTTATTGCCTCGCCATGAATCGACGTCCTCGATATGGTACAAACGTACTATCGTAGCACCGATGATTTATGGGGAGTTCGGTATGGCTTTCGTTCTTACGGCAATCTTAACGCTCACGCACCTATTCGGCGGATTCGTACCGGGCGACAATCACGGTACGCTGCCGGGCACACATGCTGGCATTGTGCTTACGGACGGCAATCAGGGATCGCTACCGGGCAAAAAGTAGTCCTTCGTTCCCGGACCATCGAGCCGCAAATCGTGATACGGTTGCAACTCGATGATCGCCCGTTCCGATCTCGGCGAAGCTGGGTTCGCACACGAGCTCTTTCACAAGTGCCACTGGGACAGCGCCGACGCGGCGCTGATCCCGCTTTGTGAGCGTCAGGGCCATGTAGCTACGCAAGCGCTTTTCCTGCGCGGCCGCATCGCGCTCCGGCGCGATCGCACTGAAGCCGCGGAAGTGTTCGCCCGACGTCTATCGGCACGCGCAGATGAGACATCGGCGGGACTTGCCCTCGTGCTACGCGCCGGCTGTGAATTGCGACGCGGCGAAGTCGAGCGTGCTCGACAAATCATCTCGTCCGGCCGTACCAGCGCGAGTCCGCTCATCCGTGGTCACCTTGCATGCGAAGAGGCTCTTGCGTACTTTATCGAGCCGAGCAGGCGTCCGTACATTCCGTCGGCCGAGTCGTTCACGGCCTTCCCCAACATTACGGCTCGCCTGCTCATTCTTCAATCCTGGCACAAGCAGCAGCGTGGGCATTGGCGCGAGCAATTAGCCGCGCTCGATCAAGCGCTTATAGCGTTAAGCGCGACGACCGATCCCGACCGTTATCTCCAGGCCGTTGCGCTGCATACCAAGGCGGCAGTGGCGCGCGAGCGGCCAGCGCGTGCTTCAACGGCAAGCCTTGCGTATGATATTGAGAACTTTCCGTGGACGAGCGACATCGAGCGTGAGCAGTTTTATTGCTTCAGCAACGTGGGTTGGCTCGCGCTACTTGAAGGCGACGCGATGCGCGCGTACCGGTTCATCCGCAAGGCGCAACGCGTGGCCACGGCATCGCCCGCGCATCTCGCCATTGCACTCACCGATTCTGCTGCCATTGCCGATGTCGTCAACGATCGGACGTCGGCCAGTGCGGACCGGGAAGAAGCGTTCGATCTCGTGACATCGATCCCCGACGTCGCCCTTAGCGACGAATCGAGCAACGTTCTCGTGTCACTTGCCGAGGGGTTTGCGCCGACACACCCCGTCAACGCAACGCTGCTCTTAAACCGCTTCTCGTCGCTTGCGCCGCGCCGCAGTAAGATGCATCCTCCGGTCGCCGGCAACGCGCTGCTCGAGGGCATGGTAGCACATGCGCGCGGGCTCGTCGCCCGGCACGATGGATCCAAAGATGCAGCCACTCATTTCGAGGCGGCGTACCACTCATTCGAAGGCGCAGAGTACGTTTGGCGCGCAGCGATCGTCGCGCGCACCCTTGCACAGCTAAGCAACGCACCGCGCTGGAGAACGCAGTACGAACGCCTGTCTGCGGGCTACCCGCGGAGTTGGTTCGCTTCTTCGGCGCAGGATACGGTGACCCTCAGCGTCGCGCAGCGCGAAGTGCTCAAACTCTTAATAATGGGCAATCAAATCAGCGACATCGCCCGAGAACGTGGAACGTCCGTTAACACCGTGCGCAACCAGCTTGCGCAGATCCGTCGGCGTTACGGGGTCTCGTCAAACGCTCGCCTTCTTGTTAAGTTGCGCGAGGCAAGCTGACGCAAAATAGTCCTATGATACCATAGATTTTCGGTACGCCACCGCCCATAATGAGCACAACATCGTTGTTTTGGATGATGGAGTGTTCGTTTGGCCGGTTTATCGACGATCAATCGTACTGGGTGCGTTACGTGCACCAAGATCGAGCAGCTTAGCGCTTTCGCGCAGGCTTCCGAGTATTGGTGTGAAGCGATTCGAGTTGAGACGCGGCGTCGCGGGCTGCTGTTCCTTGAGCCCGTATCTGCTCGTAGAGCGCGCGCAATTGCTCGGTCGACATATCCCGAATCGCCGCATCGAATTCGCGCCGTTCAGCGGGCGTAAGCCGAAGCGACGCCTCTTGGTCGGAGGGTAGCGCATCCAGTAGCGCAACGACCGATACATCGAGCGCGGCGGCAAGCTCACCGAGCACGCGCGCTCCAGGAAACGCGATGCTCCCCGATTCGACACGCGAGATGTAATTCTGGCTCTTCCTGATCTTGCGCCCTAACTGCTCTTGAGACAACGATAGTCCCTTACGCCGGGCTTCGATGAATTGGCCAAGCGACACGGTCACGGGCTTCCGAGGCGGCATCCCCGCGAGTATTATACGTTCTCGCATACCGCCCCCGGATTCGTTCGATAATATATGCGTCGAGTGATTGACAAGCGATTCGTGTACGCATATATTACTGTTATGACGTTCGCCGAGCAGCTCCGAGAGGCCAGTCGGGGGCTTACACAGGTCGAGGTTGAGAAGCGTTCCGGCATCGACCAAAGCACGATCTCGCGGTATCTCGACGGCCTCTTTGAGCCGTCGTACTCGAACCTCATTGCGCTCGAGCGCGCGCTCCCGAAGCTGCGCCAAATACGCACGCGGGACGTCGCATAATGCAGGCGGACCTCTTCGGCAAGCAACCCAAGCACCAAGGCACCGTAGCACCGAATTCACCATTGCGGGACGGCCGGTTTGTATCGAATTCGTCGACTTTCGCGCTGCGCGAGACCTCCTTCGACGCGCAGATTCACCTAGCTACGGCGATTCAGGAACGGGAAGCGGCGATGCAACGGCTGCGTCGTCAGCACGAGGACCTTGAGCGCGAAAGAATCGCTGCGCAAAAGGCGGCGGAGCGCATCGAGGCCATGATGCGGGCCAATCGCATGGCCTTTTCGCTCGAATCCATTTCGCTGCGCACGTTGTGCACGACCCGCGATGCGATGCGCGCCTGTACGGCAACCGTGACGCGCTCGGAGCGCACGGCATGAAGGCGCCGATCGACCTGAGCGCGGCTCGGCAGCGACGCTCGGCCTCAGGCGACCTTGACGCCGCCATCGGTGGATTCTTCGGGACGCTTACGTCGCTCGTTTCGGCTGGCGAGACCCTGGCGCACGCCGTTGCAAGCGTTACGTCCACGCAGACACCTGTCATCGAGGCGCCTGACGTCGAGCCCTTCGTCGATGCGAAGCGCGTCGGCGAGTTTCTCGCTGTCCCCGCCAACACGGTGCGGCTCTGGGTCCGCGACGGCAAGCTGCCGGCGCATACCGTGGCTGACGACGCGACGATCGCGCCGCGCCATTTACGCTTCCGGCTTAGCGAGGTCGCCGCGGCCTACACGCGCTTCGCCGGCTCACCCGTTCGCGCTTCGCGCGACATCACCAACACATGAAATGGACCCCGGCGCTGACACGCCGAGGCCCTCTGGAGGTTCTCTCTGTGCCTAACTCTACTGCAAACCCGATCTCGGACGCAAGCGCCGTCGAGCGCGTCGTCACGCTCATCGGGCCCGACACCGCCGTCGAGCACGACATTGCATCCGATTACGGAAACGGCCATGTCTCGACCGGCTGCGGCTACATCATGCGCGCCGCAGAGTGCCGCAAGGTGCGCGCCGGAACGATGGAGCGCTGCCCGTCCTGCATCCGTACGGAGCAGATACGGGGCCCGGTCTCTTCGCGCCGGATCGCCTCGTGATGGCGCTTCGGACGACCGTCACGCGCCTGTTCTTGCCGAGTGCGCTCCTCGCGATGCTCGCGGCCATGATGTGGGCGACGCTGCTCGACGCGCGCTACTGCGTACCGATCGCGTTCGCTGCGTTCACGGTCGGCTGCCTGCTCGCGCGGAGGGCCGCGTAATGGCGGTCGAGACGCGTCGGCCTTATATCTCCCTGCCGTATGCCACCGACGAAGAATGGCATGCGCTACGTGCGACGGGCATCGGCTCGTCCGACGCGGCGACGGTGCTCGGCTACAACCCCTATCAGTCGCCCGCGCGCTTATTCGACGTCAAGGTCGGCATTGCGTCCCCCGACGATCTGAGCAAGAACGAAGCCGTCGAGCTCGGCACGCTGCTCGAGGACGACGTCCTTGAATTGTACATGCGTCGTACGGGCAACGTCGTACATCGCGTACGGCAGGTCCGGCGCAGTGTCAAGCACCCGTTCATGGTCGCGAATCTGGACGCGCGGGTCGTCGGCCAGTCGCGTCTCGTCGAGGCGAAGACTGCTGGTCTCTATGCGCACAAGAACGGCGATTGGGGCGACGCAGAGATCGAGCCCGATCGCATTCCGACGCAGTATCTCTGCCAGGTCCAGCACCAGCTCGCAGTATGCGGATATGATGTCGCGGACTTACCGCTACTCGTCGGCGGCCAGCGACTCATCGTCTACAGCGGCATCGAGCGTGACGAGGCGTTCATTGCGAACCTGATCGCGCTTGAAGCCGAATTCTGGGGCCGCGTCGAGAACGCGCGCACAGCGCTGGACCTCTATGCGTCGTCGGAGCACACGACGCGCGAGGCGGTAATTGAGGCGATCCGGGTTCAGGAGCCCGAAGCGCCGCTACCGGCAATCGCGCAAGAAGCACTCGCGCTCGTCGCGCTGTACCGGCCGCTACCGATCACGTACGACGAGGCGGCGAAACGCTGGCCCGAGCACGCGCGCAATGCCGTCCAGGCGACGCCGGAGGTGGCTACCGTCTTCGAGCGCTTTTGCTCTCTCTCGGACGAGCAGAGCGCGCGCAAGCGCGAAATCGACGACTGCAAAAAGGAGCTTGCGCTCTTCTTGCAAGACGCCGACACCTTACTTATCGAGAACACGCCCGCCCTCACGTGGCGCGAGCAAACCCGCGCCGCACATAGCGTTGCGGAATCTTCGTCGCGCGTTATGCGCCGCGTCAAGGGAGCTAAATAATGGCCGGAACTACGGTCGGCGCCGTTGCGCCGTTACGTTCGAACGACGACCAGGACGAGAACCGAGATATCGTCCGCAACGTCTTTGGGGACGGAACAGCAAAGACGGTCGGGCCCAAGAGCGCCATCGAGGCGATCGAATCGTCTCGCGCCGTTACGGAGAGTCAAGCGGCGATGTTCGTCGCGCAGACGCACCCGCGCAACCAGGTCCGCGCCATGGATCGCATCCTGCAAGCGTTCACGCGCCCCGGCTTAGCGGAAAAGGCACTGTACGAATACGCTCGTGGCGGGCAGAACATTAGCGGTCCGAGCATACGTGCGGCCGAGGCCCTTGCTCAAAACTGGGGCAACATGAAGTTCGGCGTGCGGGAACTCGACCAACGCGATGGCGTGTCGACGGTCGAAGCCTTCTCATGGGATCTCGAAACAAACGTCTCCTCGAATCGCGTGTTTCAGGTCGCCCACGAACGTGTGACCAAAACCTCACGCACGAGGTTGACTGACCCGCGCGACATTTACGAGCATGTCGCCAATAACGGCGCGCGGCGGATGCGAGCGTGCATCCTGCAGCTCATCCCCAGCGACGTAGTGGAGGCGGCGGTCGCGCAGACCATGGTTACCCTGCGCACGAATATCAAAGTCACGCCAGAGACGATAACAAGCCTAATCGAAAAATTCGCGGCGTACGGCGTCAATAAAGCTGCGCTTGAGACCCGCATTCAGCGGCGCATCGAAAGCATTACGCCGGCGCTGATGCTCAATCTCGGGAAGATTTACAACTCGCTCAAAGATGAGATGAGCGTCCCGACGGACTGGTTCGAGATCGCCGAGCCGACGAACGTATCCGGCTCCAAGACTGCCGAGGTGGCCGCGCAAATGGCCGCGCGCGTTGCAGACTCCGCTAGGTCGGCCAACGGCGGCGCAGCACCATCGACGGAGACGCCCGGCAATGAATCGCCCGAGGCGCCTCCTGCGGACGCTGCGCAGGCATCCGGTTCAGGTGAGCAGACAACGCTCGTCGAGACACCATCGCGGCCGTTACCGCAATTCGGCAAGATGACGCCCGAACAGTTAGTTGATGCCGCCGAGCAAGAGGCGATTGCATACGGCCTCGACTCACCGGACCTAGCGAAGATCATCGCTCGTTTCGGCGGCAAGGTCAATAAGGCCAACGTTCAAGGCATCTTCGAGACAATCAAGGCGGAAGCAATCGCTAACGGTGGCGGTGACGGAGCGTGAGGATTCACGACGCCTCTTTCGGCGTGCTAGATACGGAATCGACCGGCTTGTCGGCCAAAGACGGGCACGCGCTTGTTGAAGTTTCGGCGCGCCGGCTTTGGCTGCGAAGCCCGTGGGATAACAGCGATTTCTCGACGCTTGTCGATCCCGAGCGCGACATCCCGGACTCCGCGAGCGCCGTACATCACCTGACGAACGCCGACGTCGCTGGCTACGATCGCGCGGCGTTCGTTCTCGCGAGTCTGCACGCATTTCTCGCCGATGCCGAAGTGCTCGTTGCCCATAACGCCGAGCACGATAAGCAGTTCCTCCCGAATCTCACCAATCGCAAATGGCTCTGCCTTTACCGTCTCGCCATGCACGTGTTTCCGGACGCGTCGGACTACAAGCTACAGACGCTGCGGTATTACATCGATCGGCTAAACGGCACGCGCGACGGCGCACGTCTCGATCTAGCGGGCCTCGATCCGCATCGCGCGCTTGCCGATGTTATCGTCGCCGAGTTTGTCTTGCGATCTGCTATCCGAAAGTATCTGCAAGACGGCGGTAAGGACGACATTGACGCCCTCATCGCGTACGCGGAAAGCCCAACAATGCTCGCGGTTTGGCCGTTCGGCAAATTCAAGGGTCAGCCGATATCCGCGGCTCCGAATGATTACCTGCGTTGGATTCTCGGGCCACGTTGCGAGATGGAGAAGAGTCGCGATCTTGTCTTCACGCTTGAATGCGAGCTGCAACTTCGGCAGAGGCAAGACGCCGAAGTGCGCCGCGGCGTGCTGGCGTTCGTCAATGGGTGACTTCGTCGAAGCCCGCCGCTCGGTCACGTTGGAAGTCGTTAGCGACACGCATGTCGCCGTACGCGCGGCTGACGATGGCGCACTTTACGGCGCAGCGCTCCTTGCCGACGATAAGCGCCAGTGGGCGTTCTTCGCAATGAGTGGCGCCCTGCCAATCTCGGTGGCCCCGACGCTTACGGAGCTATTTGCATCACTGGACGTCATCGGAGAAATTCCGCTTTGAAAGAACCTCTGTCTGCCGACGAGTTTGATCGTATCTGCTTAGTCGCGGAACTCGGGGCCATGCTCGGGCTCGTCGCCATCTTGGTGGTTCTCATCATTGCGCTTAAGGGGTGGAGCCCGTGAGTGCCGAGGTTATCGACGCCGTTGGTTTGATGCGCGTCCTGGGAACGATCGCGCTAAGAGAGCCGTCGCTCGAATCGCGCATCGCTCGCTGCGCGTGCGGTGCCGTTGCGACATCGTCGTGGGAGTTGCAAGCGTTCAGGTACACGGGATCCGGCAGTGAGAATGCAACGCGTTATTGGGTTCTGTGCGGGGATGAGATCGACGAGCACTTCGGTCCGTACGATCATTGTTTTGCGCCGGTAGGTCCCGCGCACCACGACCATTTCGATTGCGGGCACGCTGTCGGAGATTGCGCATAATCGTGAGCGATTCAGTAAACGTCAGTAGGCCGCGCCTAGTTACGTTCGATGCTTGGCCCCATTTCGATTGGGACGAGCACTTCCGCGATGGAGCCGCGTCGCGATCGCGGGTGCGCTCCCATAATGTAGCAGCGACTGTCTATAGCGGCCACGGCGATAGTCCCGTTCCAGGCCCGCAAACGGCGCCCGTTGCTCGTCAGGTGGCGATTCTAGTGGCGCCGGATGGTGTACGGCCGAGCGATGCCGTGAAGCGATACGATGTCCGTTCCGTGCTTACCGAGCCGTGGGTCGAACCTCCGCTGGGAGACGTCCGGTACCGCTCCATCACGCGCCGCGCCGCGTACTATCCCGACCTCGTGAAGCCCAAGCTTAGCGACGAGATCGCCGACGCCATTTGCGACAAGGTCGCGGCTATAAGTGCTGCTCTACGGCACTGCCGCGCACGTGTCGGTCGCGCACTTGGGATTCCGGTTGATGCCGTGCACCTGCCCGCACCTTAAAGCGCCGTGCACCTGCCCGCACCTTAAAGCGCCGCGCCGCTGCTCCAAGGACCCTAACACTTCTTGCACTGCCGACCAGGAGCCCAACGTGGCGCGTAAGCGGACGATCGACCCCGATTCATGGACGGACACAAAACTCGCGCGATTGACGATTGGTGCGCATTTTCTTTGGCTAGGAACCGTCTCTATCGCCGATGATGAAGGGCGCTTAGAGTGGGACTCGTCGCAACTAAAATTTCGACTATTTCCAGGCAAGAATGACGTCGATATACCGATGTTGGAAAAGTTAATGTCCGAACTCGAAGAAAACGACGCGATTACTGTTTACGAAGTGGGTGGTAAGAAGTACGCATGCCATCGCGCCTTCGCATATCACCAGTACGTTACCAGGGCTATTGCTTCAAAGTTACCTGGCCCAGATGGAACGTTTCCACAGTCGTACCGTAAAGCGCCGATCAGGGACTTTATTAGACGCAGCCTGGCCTTGCGTTACGGATGTGAGCCCGGCGGCTCCCTTCGCGATGTAAAATGCGAACTCTGCGATACCACCGGCAGCATCGAGTGGCAGCAGCGACGAGACGGGACCCCAGGGTCCTGGGTCGGGTTCGGAAATCTCGCGATCGACCACATCGTCCCAGAGTCCCGTGGCGGCTCTAATAGTGACCCTGCGAATTTTCGCCTACTCTGCCGGCGATGCAATAACGTCCGCGGCAACGCTTACGACCCCAATGTCGACATCCCCAGAGAAATCCAGAGAAATCCAGAGACTCCAGAAAAATCCATAGAATCCACAAAATCCACACCGCCAATGGTATTGGGTACGGTATTGGTATCGGGTATGGATACGGGGTTGGGAGCCGCCGCGCGCGCCCCCGCACCCACGCCCGCGTACACACGCGAGGACCCTGCGGCGGAGATCGAGGAGCAATCCCTCGACGGGACTCCCGCCCCGACGGCCCCGACCACTCGGGACGCAACCTCTCCCGGCTTCTCGCCCGCTCGCGACTTTACGCACTGGTTCGTCATGGCTGCGCTGGATGCTCGGGCGCTCCCTGAGCATCACCGCCTCGACCCGGCGCTCGTCATCGCACGCGAATCGCTCGAGACCGCCAACGCCCTCCTGGCGACCTATGGCCGCGCCGAATGCGAGACACGTGCGCAGCGCTTCTTGGCGGCGTGTGCCGCGCGGTCAATCCGCCGGCCGCCGTCGATCGTGGCACTCTCGGAGTGCTGGACGTTCCGCGAGGTCGAGAGCCCCGATGCCGCAGCGCGTGATGCGCCGCGATCGACGCGCTATCGCGATCCGGACCACCCGCCTGGGGGACGTCGGCCGCCCAAACTGCGCCCATGGTTACGCGCAACGGACGACGGCGTCGGCGAGATGGTGTATCCGCCCGGCACGGAGCCTGCGCCCGGCGCATACGACGTCTACAACGACGCGGATGCCTATCACGACGCGGACGTGGCTGTATGATCTGCGCCGGCTGCGACGCCGAGCGCATCGGGCGCGAGATCACCGTTCTCGGCACGGTGCTGCGTATCACGACCGCGTGCCCTTGTGGCTACGCCGACGCCGTCGACTTGCGGCGGCGCGAGGCGCTTATGCGATCGCTCGCGGAACGGGTACGCCTGCTGTCGAGCGTCCCGCATCGGTACGCTGACGCGACGTTCGAGGGTGTTGCCGCGCCGGTGCGCCGAAAACTCGAGGCAGCGCTGGGCCGTCTGCCGGACCTGCGCTCCCAGATCGACGCGACGGGCCTTGCGGATAGCTTAGGACGCGTCGTCGTGCGCGGACGCGGGTTGGCGCTCTTCGGCGGCAATGGCCCCGGCAAAACGACCGCAATGGCCGCTTTCCTGGGTGCGGCGCGGGAGCGGCTCATCGTGGGAGTCCTGATACCCGCTACGCAGTTGCAGGGCGAGATCGAGACGGGCATGCGCTTCGGTTCGCCGGAGCCTGCGGCCGCGGTCGTACGGCGCTACGCCGGAGTGCCCTTACTAGTCATCGACGACGTCGATAAGATCATCGCCGATGTGAGTACGGCGCGATACCTGTACGAGCTCGTCGATGCGCGCTGGCGCGAAGATCGACCGCTGTATCTCACGAGTAATGCGCGGCCCGAGCGCATCGCTGAGGTGGTGTTTGGGCAGCGCTTCGAGGGGCACGCCGACGGCGTTGCCGATCGCTGGGCGGCCATGTCCGAGTGGGTGGCCTACGACGGCCCCTCGCGCCGGCCGGCCGCTGCCCGCCAAGGTGCAACGGCGTGAGTCGCATGGCAGCCTGGAATCCCTTCGAGGCGAACTTTGTCGAACAGGCCGTCCATCGTGGCCTCTCCGTCGAGGAGGTGCTTATTGTCATCACGACCCGTTCGCGCGCGGCGGTGAAGCAGCGTATGAGTGAAGTGCGGTCAGAGGCGCTCTTGCGACGCGATTTGGCCGTTGTCAAACGGGTGCACGATACGGCCCGCTTTGGGGCCGCTAGACCGAGGCGGCACAGGACGGCCTGCACGGTGTGTGGCGCGCCGGAATTTCTCGAGAGCTATGCGAGCGATCCGCACGTGAAGATTTGTCGCGATCGGCGCGTGTGCCGCCGGCGGCTCGATGGTAAGCCCGCATCGCCACGAGCGCGCACGATCATGACCGGAAGGCCGGTGCGATGAAGCGCTTGCGCCGCATGTTAATTGCGCGATGCGAGGCGCTGCTTGCGCTTTCTGATCGAGCATACTGGCTCATCATGTTTTCAACATTGCCATTCATCATTGTGGGCGGCTTTACGCACGACCAGCGTATCATCGCGCTAGCGTTCTCGTGCCAAATGGTCAACATCGCCATGGCTCTGGCAAGGTTATTGGTCGCATTACATCATCGCAAGAAAGCGAAGGGACTACATGGCCAACATCGGGCAACCCCTGGAGGTTCACGAGATCACGCCGGCGACGTCGCCGCTGCCGTCGACGCTTACCGAACCATTCGTTTTACCTTCGCCGTCCCCGAATTCTCCGCAACCGCAACCAACGCAGCCGACGCCGCTGGTCCCGGCGTAAACCGTAGTCTTCCCGTTCGATGCGGAACGGAGCCTATTATTGGTCTGCGTGCCTGGTTCGTTGCCGACGTGGTGCGCGAGATTGCTGACGTCGATGCGTCGACTGTGATGCGATTTGTCAATCCCTCGAAGCGCGTCGTAAACTGGTATCTCGAAAGTATCGTAGCGACGTCGATATGGCTGCCGGGTCGAGCGCTAAATGGCGACATGGCCGACACGGGGGAGATCGCCTGTTCCGGAGTGCACGCGTTCTCGGAATTAGTGTCGTTATTAGACTTCGCAAAGAAGCTCGTCGCCGCCAAGTACCCATCACGATATCATGGGTTCGTTCTTGGGTCCGTATCACTCTGGGGGCACGTGTACGTTTGTGAGCGTGGATACCGAGCTTCACGTGCTTATCCCCATACGCTCGTCTATGCGAGCGAAGGCGAAGATATGCTTCGAGCCTTGGCGCGTACGTACGGCTGCGAAGCGCTGCCCTTGTCCACGGTCCCTAAGACACAGCCATTGGTTACCATGACGTATCAGGTGTACTCGTGATCACCCGAACCGAGCGCCATAGCCGTTCTTCGGTGCCGCCGCCCCACGAGCGCGAATGGGCAACGTCGTTCATGCACCGACGCGGGTCAGGCGTCGCCGAACGCCCGGCGCTCTCGCTGATGTTCGTCCTCGAGCACGTAGCCGTGGCGCAAGGCTTATCGTTCGAGCAAATGCGATCGAATCGGCATTACCAGTGCGTGCGTGCGAAGCATCTTGCGATCTATCTCGCGCGCAAGTGCACGCCGGAGTCGCTCAACACGATCGCTCGCGCGTTCGGCATGTCGCGCGGTGCCATGGCGCGCGCGATTAATAGTGCGGAGCGGCAGATGGCGGCCGACGTGGCATTATCTGAGCGCGTCGCGGCGCTGCAACAGCTCATCTTCGAGTCATGGACCGACTACCTCGCAACAGCCACGGTGTCATCGCATGAACGGGGGGCGTAACGTGGGTTATTGGAAGCACCGCTTTGAGGACATGACGCCCGAAGAGCAAGAGCGAGTCGACCATGCGGAGCTTCTGCAATACGCAGCACCCGATGGACACCTGTGCGCGCCTGGTCTGCCGTGTCCCGGTGAGGCGCTCCGTAAGTTTCACGATCGAAAATATGGGCTCCAAGCGCAATGCGAGTGGTGCCAAGAGCCACAGCGGGAGGCGACGTCGCGCGCGCTTGACCGCATAGGCGTTGCGTTTGCGCGTGAGCCTGCCACTCCTCAACAAATCAAGCCGACGATTATCACCGGTAGTACCGTGCCGATAAATCCGTACGGCAAACTCGAGAAACTGATTGCTATGGAGTACGAGAGGCTAGTGGCCGATATCGTGCGCTCTCAACTTCAACTTCCGACGGGCGTACGCTCCCAACTTAAGCTTCCCAGGCTTCCCAAGAAAGAGGATGGCACCAATGACTGTAGCTGACAAGGCGGACCGCGCCTCGCTTTCTCATGCCGACATTGCGCTCATGGCGAAGGCGCTCAGTGACGGCGGCCGCGACGCTGTTCATCAACTCTTCTCGCACATAGCACCCGAAGCGCTCGATCGCAAGATGGTGAAGCTGGGCATGCTCGGGTTAACACAAGTGCAGCAAGACTGGGTCGAGGACCTGGTGAGCGCCGTTGCCAGCGGCGAGAATCCGGACATCGTAGCTCGCGCGGTTGTAACGGCATTCCGGAAGGCGGAACTGTTGCCGAGCGCTGGGCGGAGCGCCGAAAAATAATCGTGGCGGCACCGCACCACGATCGGCGCAACGATGCTACGGTTGTCCGGATGACGATGTTCGAGCGACTGTTTCGCCTCGCGCTTCCGGAGCCGAAGATCATCCGGGAATGCGAGGGCGACGCGCCCATGCTGGAGCGGTTCACGTTGGTGCGAACGCCGTGGGGCAGTCTGCGACTGCACCATTTCGTTCGCGGTGATGACGATCGTGCGACGCATGATCACCCGTGGTCGTACTTAACCTTCGTTCTCGCGGGCGGGTATGTGGAGATTCGACCTAGCCGAAGCGTGCGCGCATTGGTTTCTATTGGCTCAGCCCTATCTACAAGCCGTCTTATCGAGGCTACGCTTGAACGATTTCGTGTGCGTCCAGGAATGCTGCTGTGGCGGCCGGCGTGGTGGATACATCGCGTCGAGTTATCGCCGGGTCGTGATGCTTGGACGATCGTCTGGATGAGCAAGAAGTCGCGCGAGTGGGGCTTCTTTGCGCCGACCGGCTGGATGCACTGGCGAGAGTATCATGGCTGATTCCGTTGACAACGGCGACGCGAGTGATCCGAAGCGTAGCGCCATGTCCGAGCGCATGAAGAAGTTCTACGTCGACCCGGCGTTTGCCGCACGTCACATGGACGGCATCGTCGAGCGCTTGCGCGAGCGACATCCGCGTGTCTGTGCGTATTGCACCGCGCTGCATAGTCAGGCGCGCCCGGTCGATGAATTCGTGGGCGACGGCGAGTCTTATTATGCTTGTCGTGATGAGCGCGTATGCGGCACATGACGCCATCGTTCGGACGTTCCTTAGCCATCGGCACATTCTGCGCGCTCGCCGTCGCGGCGCTGCTCGTGCTGTCGTCGTATCTTCCCGACGACGCAACATCGTGCGTGTTTAGCAATCGTGATTGCGGGGCGACGCGATGAGCGAACGCCGGCGTGAGGTAGTACGTGGTGCGGTAGCGAGCGATGCGGAGACAGGCGCTCGGCGCCGCATCTTTCGCGGCGGTGAGTCTTGGACCGATCACGACGTCGAGCGCGCGCGCCTGGCATACTGCGCGGGCGGCTACGATGCCGTCATGGCAGTGTTCCCGACGCGCTCGCGTGGTGGCATACGATCATTCGTGCGTCGGCAAAAATCTCGCGATCGCGATGCGTGGGTCGTAACCGGCGCTGAGGCGTCCGTTGCACCGGAGCACTTGCCGCGCTTTGACTCCCGCTCGCTCGCCGAGGCGATCTACGAACGGCATCGCGTCGTGATTCGGCGAGTGGCGTAGTGGATCAAGGACGCATCGTTCCGATTGGCCTGGACCCGAGTTTCTCGAACTTCGGCATTAGCGACGGCATTCGTTCGGAACGCATCTCGACGAGCGCCAAGGATAGCGCGCGCGACCGTGCGACGGAGATCGTGCATAGCGTATCCGTGTTTATTCACGAGCACCAGGCAAAATACGAGACGGTCATACTCGTCATCGAAGGGCCGATATTCTTCGGCAGCGACGCGTCCGCGGTTTGGGACGCCGGGTATCTCATGGCGCGACTCGATCAACTTGCCATGATAAACAGAGTCGATGTGCTCGTCGTAAATCCAACGCAACTCAAGAAATTCGTCTGTGGTAAAGGCAATGCGCCGAAGACCGAGGTTGCGCTCGACATTCTGCAACGCTGGAACGTGCGGTTCACCGACGACCGCGGCGCCGACAAAGCGCACGCCTTCGCCCTGCACAAGTACGGGCTCGCGTATCTCGACGGCTCGCTCGAACACGTCCCCGCCAAGAAGCGCGGGCGCGTCAAGAAACTGCCGCCGCTGCGGTTCCAGGACGTCCCGGCCGATGCGTACGCATGGATCTGTGGTGGCGGTGCCGCGCAGACGCTCGAGGTTCCCGGCCGCGCGCCGCTAACGCTCGACAAGGTCCCGGCTGCATGGCGTAAGCGCGCCGCGCGCGTCTTACAGGCGGGCATGGCGTGACCGTCCGGGACGTCGCCCTGTCGGCCGCGCTCGCCTTCGCCGCGATCGGTGCGGCCCGCGCGATCCCGTCCCGCCCCGACGCCGACCTGTGCGTATGGATCGGCAAGGACAAGGCGTGCTACCCGCAGTCGGCCGCGCGTCGGCACGAAATGGTCTGGACCGACGACGGGCAGTTCCTCATGGTCGACGACGCCGGGTATCTCGGGGTCGCTACCTGCGCGGGCGACCGAACGTACCGCGTCGTGCATCATCGCATCTCGGGCTATCGCGTCGAGCCCGGCGTTTACGACCAACAGACGCTCGCCATACTGTACAGTCCCGAGCGCGCCACCGTCGACGAGACGCTCCTTGCGCTGCGTCGCCAGATCCATTTGCATCTCCAAATTGCGCGCTGCGATACGCACGCGTCGGAGGTCGATTCGTGAGAATTTCCGCCGACGCGCGGCAATACGGCGCACGCACGACGGACCCGCGCGCGGCGGAGCATTTCCAAGCCGGCATCGACTACGAACGCCGCCGGCAGCGCGACCTCGATCGAAGCGCCGCCGGCAGCGCGACCTCGATCGAAGCGCCGCCGGCAGCGCGACCTCGATCGAAGCGCCGCTCCGGTTCTTCCGATTCTTACCGCCGCGACGGAGGAGCCGGAATGCTGACCGAGTCGCCGCAGGCGCAGCAAGTCCCGTTCGCTTTTGCCCCAATGATCGAACCGGAACTGTCCGCGGGCGCGACGATCGAAGAACGGTTTCGCGCGTTTGCGCTAGAGAACGGTCACGTTTACGACGCCCTCGTTGATCTTGCTCGCCGCTGGCGCGCTCGGCAGCCCAATCGCCGCATAGGGATCCCGACGCTATTCGAACGGTTGCGATGTGAGTGCGGGATGCAGACGACGGGCGACGGATACCGCCTCAATAATAGTTTCCGCAGTCTCTATGCACGCGAAATCATGCGTCGCGAGCCCGACCTTGCCGGCGTGTTCGAGTTGCGGTCGCTGCGGAGCGTTGCCTAGCATGGGTTGGCCTAAAGGCAAGCCGCGTTCGATGGAGAGTCGGCGGCGTATGTCTGAGGCGCACCGTAAGCTGTACGCCGATCCGGAGTTTGCCGCACGCAACGCGGAGCGGGCCGCGGAGCGGATGCGCAAGTTGCACGCCGATCCGGAGTTTTCCGCACGCAACGCGGAGCGGATGCGTAAGCTGCACGCCGATCCGGAGTTTTCCGCACGCAACGCGGAGCGGGCCGCGGAGCGGATGCGCAAGTTGCACGCCGATCCGGAGTTTTCCGCACGCAACGCGGAGCGGATGCGTAAGCTGCACGCCGATCCGGAGTTTTCCGCACGCAACGCGGAGCGCGCCGCGGAGCGGATGCGCAAGTTGCACGCCGATCCGGAGTTTTCCGCACGCTTAAAAGTCGCGGCAAAGGCTGCGTATGCGCGGCGATGTGAGATGTGCTTTGCAAAACATTCCGCGCGCTATCCGGTTATTCGGTATTGCGATGAGGATGGTGAAGCGTTCTACGCTTGTCGCGACACCGACCATTGTGACGCGGCCTTTACTGGTGCTGTGTCGTGAAACGCAAGATGCCATCGGTGGATAGCATCATCGCCGCGATCGTACTCGGTGCGCTGGTGCTATGGGGCCTGCTATGGGTTCCCTTCGCGCCGATCCCCGGTGACGATTCGCCAGTAAATTACGCGGTCAACGACCGCGAGAAAGCGGCCCTCCCATGACAATTACTGCAATCGATTTCGACCGTCTTGCGCGCTTCGAACGCGAGGTGCATCTGCGATCAGGCGCCGGCGCAGGCGCTAACGGCACAATTAACGTTTGCCTCGTGCAGGCCGCTGACTGGCTCTCCGGGGGCGCGGGAAAGAGCGACGCGCCGGAGTGCGTGGATCCTGTGATCCGATGCCTTGGCATCTGGCTAAACGACTCTTCGCGCTTCGAGGAGTGGCGCGACGAGTTGAAACCGTTCGCCGCGCGTATTGTTGGGACGAACGTCGGTCGCAAAATGACGACGCGGCGTGCGTATCTCTGCGCCGACTGGGCCGTTCGCACGATTGCACCGATGGCGATGGATGCGTACGGTAAGGCACCTAAATTAGCGCAACGTATGCGCGATGTACCGGAGATCGTAGACAAGGCGACCTCGTTGGCGGGACGAAAAATAGCTCGCGAAGCGACGAAGGAGCTTCGTGCTGTTGCTGATGCTGCTGCTGATGCTGCTGCTGCTGATGCTGCTTATGCTTATGCTGCTGCTGCTGCTGCTGCTGCTGATGCTGATGCTGCTGCTGCCCGGCGTACACTCTGGGACGAATCGTTGCAGCTTCTCGACCGGCTTATTCGTGTGACCGAGCCTGCGGCGATCGCGTCATGATCGAACCGCCCGACGTCGCCTCCCGCGACTGGTATCACGCTGATCCCGAGCCGCATGTCGAAGGAAAACTATCGCGACGAACGCCCTCACCTGCGACACGCAATAGCGGTCCTGCGCGCGCTTGGTTATCGTTTCGAAGGCGGCGAAGAGACGCGATGAAATTGGCGTGGAAAAATCCGCAGCTACGCGAGTTAATGCTCGACGAGCTTGAACAACGCTATCGTCACGTCGCAAAGCCTCCTACGCGGGATGATCTGCGCGTCGTTCTTGATATGGCGATTTACGCGGCTGGCGTTGTGTGTGGTTACATCGTTCTTACAGAGGCGACGCCATGAATCAGATTCGACTCGGCACGGAAGTGCGCGCTAAGAGCAACCATGCCGTAACTGGCGTACTATCCGAGTACTACGAGGCCACAGAACCACGCTATCACGTAAAAACCGCCTGGGGGTCAGCGTGGATTAACGACGACGAGATCGAGGTCGTGCCGCCGGAGCCGTTTGATACGGATACGCTCGTGACCGGTGACCTTGTAGAACGGGGATCGCGTAGTTTCACCACCAGCTTGATTATCGTCAACTGCCCGTCTAATTGGATAGGCATGGAGCTACTGCGCGTCTGGAAGCGTCGTGGCAACGATTACGTGATGGTGTACGACGCCGACCAGGGCGACTATTTGGAGAGCGAAGGAGCGAAATGAGTGCTTTAACCGACTATCTTTTTGCAGGCAACCGTCCGAGTACATGGACTGTTGATGAGACGATTCAAGCCGTAGAAGCCATGCTCGATTGGCCGCACCGCACTATATCCGATGACATTATGAAAGGGGTCCTACGCACACTGCGCTGTCTGCGAGAAGATCAGGGCGGCTATTTGGAGCCGCGCGCGTCATGAACGACTCTGCAATTTGCGACAACTGCGGCCATGAATATCACCCGTCCGGTGTTGCTGGGCCGAGATGATTGGCGGGCTTTGCACTTGCGATCTCCCGAAAGTCCGAAAATTCGCAGGCGGTGCAAAGAGCCCACTTGAGGAGCGCCTTGCGTACGAGCGCGCGATGAAAGGCGACGCATGACGCCCGAACGACTCGCAGAGATACGCGACTCGACAATCGCCGGTAGCGACGAGGTGATCGCTGCGAGCTATGGAGTCCGTGACGGGATATGCCCTGAGCGGGTCTACCGCAACTACGATGGCCCGGAATCTCGCATAGAGCGGTGCGGTCGACCCGTTACCACCGAGCTCTATAGGCAGCGGGGTGTCTTAACAGACGCATCTGTCTCGCGGTGGTTTTGCGAAATGCACGCTCGGGCTCGTGCCCGCCTAACGCATGAGTATCTCGACGATGCAGAGGGAGCGCCCGCGTGACCGATACGCCGCAAGCCTTCCCGCTTTCGTGGCCGCGCGCAAAGCCGCGTACGCCGTCACCCCAACGCGTTCGTGGTCGCTTCAGCACGGGTGCCAAGAAATCGGATAGCTACAGCACGTACCAACTGCAAAACAGGATGACGGTCGCGTCCGATGCGGCTCCGAGTCGCGTAATGTGTTCGGAGTGCTCGTTCCGCGCACACGAATACAAGCAATCGATACGACAAGAACGCGGTTCCGTCATCGATGCTTCACCGTGGGCAGTGCGGTAATGGGACTCGACGTTTCACACGACTGCTTCTCTGCACCCTATTCGGCGTTTGCTTGTTTTCGCGAGTATCTTTGTCGTGCCATTGGAATCAACATGATGTCGATGGAAGGGTTCCCGCGACTAGCTTCCATCATACGCGAAGACGACCCGGTTCCGCAGACCAAGTGGGAGGCGCTCCGGCCAGACCCGCTGCACCTGCTCATCAATCATTCTGACTGTGATGGCGAGATCGCGCACGAGCATTGCGAGCCGATTGCACGGCGGTTGCGTGAGGTCGCGCCATTACTTCCGGCCGATGTTCGTGGGGCACGTGATTTAACGCTCGCAGAGACTGCCTATAAGTTCGCCGATGGTTTGATGCGGGCGTATGAATCGGGTGAAGGCGTGACGTTCCATTGAAGCGCCTCTGGAACCGCCTGCGTCGCATCGGACCTGCGTGGCGCTGTTGCAACGACGAGTTCGCAATCGGGGCACCGTTGTTCGACGCTAATGGCATGCCGCTCCCACGATGCTCGTCGTGCGGTCTTCCGCGCGGAATGCTGGAGCACGCGCTTATGTGCCGAGAGGGCGTCTGTACCGATCCCGATGCTGCTCGAAAGGCGACGTGGTGAACGTCGTTTTTCCGAAGTCGTGTGAAGCAATGTCTGAGATTCCCGACGGCGTCGTGCAAACGTGCGTCACTTCGCCGCCGTACTACGGCTTGCGTGATTACGCGATCGACGAGCAAGTTGGACTCGAGCCGACGGTCGCGGAATACGTCGAGCGCCTTGTCGGCGTGTTTCGCGAAGTGCGTCGAACGCTGCGCGACGATGGTACGCTTTTGCTTAATCTCGGCGACTCATATGCTGGCTCTTGGGGCGCGCAAGGCCGTGGACCCGAACCAAAGAGTGACTATGGTGGCACCTCGGCGCTCTCCGCATCGAGTATTGCGGCTCATCCTAGACGACGTTACACCGGATCAATTCGCGATGCCGACCTAAAGCCGAAGGATATGATCGGCGTGCCGTGGGCGGTCGCCTTCGCGTTGCGTGCAGACGGATGGTGGCTGCGCGACGCCATCGTTTGGCACAAGCCGAACCCCATGCCGTCGAGCGTCGGGGACCGCTGCACGCCGTCCTACGAGATGATTTTCTTGCTCGCGAAGTCGGCGCGATACTACTACGACGCCGACGCGATCCGCGAACCACTTGCGCCAGCGACGCTCGATCGCATCGCGCAGGCGAGATGGGTCGCTGGAACGCAGGCCGGGAGCCTGCGCACGAACGGCCCAATGCGTGCCGTTGTTAACGCCAAGGGCGCGACGCGCGCGCCCCAAATAGAGGACGCCCCCGAGCAGTACGACGAGCGCGGCGCGAACAAACGCAACGTCTGGACAATTGCGAGCGTACCGACGAGCGACGCACATTTCGCGACCTTTCCGTCGGAGATCCCGTCGCTCTGCATTCGCGCTGGCTCGCGCATCGGCGACCTGGTTTTAGACCCATTCCTTGGTTCGGGCACAACGGCGATGGTCGCGGAATCGCTCGGTCGACGATGGGTCGGCTACGAGATCAATTCTGCTTACTGTGCGCTAATTGCAGAGCGCACGCGACAGATGGGCCTATTGGGAGAATCCGGCAAGTGAACAGCTTGCGCTCAATCCTCGTCGCGCTACTGATATTCAGCGGCGCGTCGCTAGTCGTCTCGTCTTGCGCGAGATCGCATCCGTCACCCGGTCCATCCGCCTCGCCAACCGCAACAAAAACGGGCTCGGTTCCATCGGCATCACCAGCATCGCCAACGCCTGTGCCTCCGTCCCCGAGCCCGTCGAGCATCGGCCCTGTCCCGACTGCTTCGCCGACGATAGCGCCGACCGCCCCCGCGTCCCCGTTGCCCGTCCCAACCAGCACGATCGCGATGCCCGGAATCACTCCGTGCCGCATGTTCTCCCGGAATCCGATGTGCTCGCCGCTTCCGAGTTCGCCGCGCATTGCACCGCAATCCGCCGCCTGGGTCGCGCTACAAGCGCAGCCCGGTCGCGCGCCCGAGTTCGCGCCGCTCTCTATCGCAGAGTCCGGCCACGACGACGCCTCTGAGCCCGTCTACGAGGCGCGAATGCCATCGCCGAACGACGTTGCGCTCCCGCTCGTCTGTGACGGCTCTAGCTGGGCAGGATGGTCGTGCAAAACATTCCACGCGCCGAAGTTCATCACGCTTCCGCCGGGCGCGAAGATCGAGGGCAACGAGGACGGCCACCTCTCGCTGCTCACCGATAAGGCCGAGATTGACCTGTGGGCCGCACACATCGCGCAGGATGGGATGCACGTCGGCGGTGCGGGTTCGTGCCCGTACGGCGGCGACGGAACGGGCTGTAGCGGCGCGACGGCCACGAACATTGCGACGAGCCTCGGCGGCATCGACCCTGCCATCCTCGCCGCGGTCGAGTCCGATCCGCACGGCGTGCTGCCGTACGCCATCGCCTTCACGGCGCTTTGCGCCGCGCACGAATTCGTCTACCCGGCAACGGCTTCCGACGGCTCCAATACCGACGCCTTCCCGGCGTGTAAGGGACACCTCGGCGCCCTCCAGCGTCCGCCGGAGGGTGCGCGGTTCTTCCTGGACTTGTCCGACGACGCAATCGACGCTATGTCGAACCCGCCGTACGCAAAGGCGCTACTTCGCACGATCGACCGCGAGCATTTCGGCGGCACGATCGTGGATTCAAACTGGCCCGGCGCGGCGGGACTCGCTGCGCAGTATCGTCGTGGCGATTGGGCGCCGTTCGAGCGCGAGGCGGGCGTGGCGGTTAGTGACAACGTGCGGCTCCCGTTCTCGACGCGCGGCATTGACCTGCGGAAGTCGCTGCGGTTTTGCGCCAGTGGCGATTGCCGATGACGAGTTCGGAAGATCAGCGGACGGTTTTTGCGGATGTGGTACCGCGCTGGAAGCTGCGCAACTTTTTGGCCGTCGATGGGTTGGGATCGACATATCGCCGACTGCGTGCCGTGTCATGGCAAAACGATTGCAGCAAAACTGCAGATTGCCCGAAGACGAGGAACTCTGGAAAAGTGGGCGCGGCTTTATCGTTCGCGATCTTCCGTGGACCGTCGAACAATTACGCAAGATTCCGCCGT
>JAABUQ010004238.1_pt1 | contig 24771 bp, 21 predicted proteins | sample 5560001 | NCBI WGS metagenome assembly JAABUQ01 (sample SAMN10711888, study PRJNA513371) | rock metagenome | isolation source: Antarctica rocks | place: Antarctica: Victoria Land, Finger Mt nord | collected 2015-12-18
AAGAAATGGATGAAAAAGGAGCGGGCGAGGGCGGCTCTGGGGGGTGGTTAGCTGGGTTGGGTCTTCGAAGAGCAGATGTGGGGGGGAGGGGTTTACTTGTTTACTCGGATGTTGACAAAGTATTCATGGTCGGTTGCGCCGGAGGCGGTGTAGGTTGAGTTGGTGAGGGTGCTGTTGGTGGTTGTAAGAGAGCGGCGGCGGCGGCGGGTCGCGATGCTGCCGGTGGGGTTGTAGAGAGCGTTCAGGTTCGAGCGGACGTTTGAGGAGAGTTGTGTTGCGGGAATGGAGGTATCGCCGACGTCGGAGTAGGAGTAGCCGAAGGATTGGGTGGAGCGGGCGGTGGAGGACGTGTAGAATGCGCCGGTGTTGTCATGGAAGGGGGTTAATGCTTGGGGCACGGTTAGCAATGATTAATCTTTTCGTCGTAGGTGGCGTGATTTACGAGTGTTGATGTCTTCTGTCGAGCCGGGGGCATTTGTGGCCGTCCCTTCAACAGTGACTTCGGGGGATGTGTAAGAGGTCGGCCAGATGGCTTGGTATATTGCGAAGAGACGGTCAACATTCCTAAGAATGGATATTTAGAACTATACATTTGCAAAGAGCTTGGAATTAGGAGCTTACGTGTGATGTAGCCAGAATATTGGGTCAAACGCCGCAAACGGGACTTCGCCCATATGACCTCCATTCCCAACCAGACTGTGAATGGTGTTGTGCATATTCTCTAGGGAGTTGTAAGTGCCGCCTTGTCTGTCATCATATCCTGTGTTCGAAAATGGTGCGTAATTGGATTGGTCGGCGATGAGTTGATATGTCATGTCATGGAGTCTGGCAAATTTAGGGGATGCATTCTTGGGGTTGGAATCGACTCTCTCAGTACTCACGATTGGGCATTGGCCTGTAATTGCGCATTTGCTAGGTCTGGTTGGCTCTTTCCATTTGCGTTGGGATATCGAACGGTACTAGGCATTGTAGAAAGCTGATAGACAATCAGCGATGCTCGCTCAGGATTTGGGGTGGTTTTGTAAAGATAGTCCAAAACATCACCTTTCCCTGGAAGGCATGTTTTGGCATACCGGATCACCAGGAGGGAACTCCTCGGAAGTTGGTAGGGGATGGAATGTATAGGTGTAGAGCGGATTGTCAATGGTCACACGGCCTTGGGGACCATTGATGCTGATTTTTGGGTCGTTGACAGGATCTGGCATGGTAGCGTTCATGGCCCAATCCCAGTATGGGATACGAAGGAAATTTGCGGCGGCTATATATTGATACTTTGATGCATTGGGGTACGTCTTAGCGATTGCAACGGCATTCTTCCACAAGATTTGCTGTTGTACATATCAGCCTGATCGCAAACTCGTTCTGCCATATAAATCCATACCTCATATAGAGCCATATAAGGCCGATGCCAGGAAGGAAATAGTATTGATCCATGGGTGCAATATCCATTGTCATAATTGTGTGTGACGGTGTCCCAAGGGGTGTGCGGGTAGCCATGTATGCCTGGACACGGGCATTAATATGGAGGATTTAGAACGGATACGAGATAGAAGCGTGTACCAGCAACTCGATAATAAGACAACAATTGGGTCTGGTCTTGCTGGTAAAACTGCTGAAGCGCTAGAATGTAAAGATCGAAGGCTGGTCCTGAGGCTCGGAACTTGGAGAACTCAGGTCGGCTGGGCAGTAGACCAGTGGTGCCGTTGACGCAATTAACGCCATTGGTGCCATTGGTGGCATTGGTACTCGGTCCTGTGATAGCAATTGACTGGCCAAGGGCAATCAGGCCGAAGAGAAAGAAAAGTTCAATGAGCGTGAAGATTGCCATTGCCAAGGAGTGTAATGGTCAGATTGAAGGAAAGGAAGATGTCTATTGTATCTGGTCTCATGAGGAGATGAGGAGATGTAGATGATTGAGTGAGGTGCGTCTGGAGACATCCCTATTCATGTAGCTTCCATTCCCTTGTTTGCTCGAGGATGTGATGCAACATTCGGCCCCCGGCCCATGGGGATTATGAACGCCTTGGAAGCATATTGCCGTACATGAGACGGCCATTGGGGAACGAATGATGCAGCAGGCCGGGGCAATCGCTGGCTTTGCTCGGATATCACATATCGGAGATGAGCTAGTATGTACGTACGAGGCGTGATCTTCACTGCCGAGGCTGCGAGACATCATCAATCATCACTGCAAGTTAAATGATAATGCGTCCACTCCTCTATCTCCTCTCCGAGATGGGATGTCGTATGTTTTCACGTCTAATGTGAAGTGTTTCAGTGCAAAAAGATAAAATAACAAAATTGCCCCCACGGTAAGCAGCCTCTACAATTAGCTGCAGCTGGCTTAGTGTAATGCAGTCCGCAAATAGCAATTTTAGTGATTGGTAAAAGCCTTTGAAACGCCGATTAACATTAAGAGATTGATCACCATCTCCTCTGACAATTGCTGTCCTCGAAATGTGGTCGTGTTGCTGTCTTGTTGATGTCGTCCGTTTCCTGCCATTCATTCGGTAATGTGGCTTCCCTCAAATCTCTACTTTACCCTGCGGCCAAGATAAACTCCATTGCGTCACACATATGCGTGCTCAATTACATGCATATGCAAAACCTTGAATGGGGGTTTTTTCGATGGACCCGTGAAACGCGTCTCGGCGTCTAAGGGGCAGAAGATAGGCACAAGTCATGGGGCACAGAGGAAACACTGCAGCATTGCCCGGCATCTGGGGGAACATGGAGCGACAAGCTGCTTTTTTGCTGCAAAGGCCTTCATTGGGCCTCCATTGCTACATCAGGAATTTCTCCTACTATCAATAGTCACAGTGAGCACGAAAAGGGCCAGGATGACCTGGGTGCAATTATTAGCGGTTTATGTAGAAGGAGATCGAACGCAAATCCACACCAGCAGAATTACAAGTCCTATTGAATTCAGCTCCAATCCTCCGGCGTGTACCTTGCCGCGCAGGATGGCATTCTGCTGTCGCCAGAATCGGAGAGCACCCAGCAGCAAGACGATAATCGCCGCCACTATACAGACAGCGGCCAAGGGAGTCCCCAACACGTAATACCCAAGGACATGGTCGGGGCTTTCGGAATGCTGGAGCCGGAAGAATTGAGCAATGATAACGGCAAGGAACGAGAGAGCCAAAGATGTCCTGAGATATCCAAGGAAAGTGCGTTCTAGTGCTAGAAAGAGACTGTAAGCACGATGTGGGACGGTGGTGTACAGGCTGGTTAGAAGCCCTATGGACTGAGGAAGAGATGTAATGCCGAGAGTGAAGTGCGTCGGCCTGAGGCAAAGAAGTCGACACTCGGGCAATAGATCCTCCCTCATCCTATAGAGCTTGGTAGAATTTCACAGCAAAACAACGGATCTGGCGTACCGAAATGGTCCCTGCATGCATCGTGTGGGACTGTGGCGCTGACCTGTCGTCCCCAGAATTTTTTCAGGGAAGTTTGCATGGATTGGATTTGCCCGCGTTTTCGGTTTGCTGGAGGATTCGATGCGATTGCATTGCTGGCCATGGCGCCATTTGGCACCAGAGTGGTCGCATAGTCATAATCCTGCAGCTGTGTAGCCTCCCTTTGATCATCTTCTTCTGTCGTTGTAGGAGAATCCATGATCCCTGTGGAGAGTGTGTGGTTCAAACGGAAAGGCTCTTCCACCTGATGCAACGCGATAGACAATCCATACTGTATGTTCAATGCTATTCGACCCACTTGCAAGATATTTACAAAAATGAAATCGAAAGGGTGTGAAGAAAAGAGACAGTGTTGGAACCTCGACTGAGGTCTGAGAGCTGGTCTTTGTTGCTCTTTTGGTTCAAAGAATCCCCGCAAAGATTCCGGTCCTGTCACTAAGATTGCTCCGCCACAGGATGCACGTAAGAATTGGAAAGACAAATCTCCAAAGCCAACTACCACGACCACGACAATACAGATAGTGGGCATTGAAGAATTTCAAACAATTATCTAACATGGTCACGGAGCCTCACATATTATACCAAAGACTCCCCCGGCGCTGACACTGCGCTGAGGCTGCCAAAGCCGCGCTACAGTTGGGGACGACCCATCTACACTGGGGAGTCTCTTCACCATGGGCTTCTCCAAATCCACTCGGATTATGATCTTGCTTGGCATAGACTCTGCCTTTTTCTTGTTAGAGCTCGTCGTTGGTGAGTCGTGCCGCTGCTCCGGGATACAGTGTCGTCACGGGTATTAACAGGTCCAGGCTACTCGGTACATTCTCTTGCGCTCGTTGCAGATTCCTTTCATATGGTAGGTCCAGCCACTCCAGAAAATATGGACTTCCTGCTATGAAAACTTGCTAATTAGTCTGTCTCAGCTCAATGATGTCCTCTCGCTGTGTGTTGGATTGTGGGCCGTCAAAGTCGCAAATCAGAAAATTAGCTCCAAGAAGTATACATATGGGGTACGAAGAGCTGTATTGTGGAGTATCTTGGGTTTCAAAAGCTAAGATGGTAACAGTGGCAACGCGCGGAAACATTAGGAGCATTGGTGAACGGCGTCTTTCTGGTGGCTCTCTGCCTTTCCATCTTCCTAGAAGCCATTCAACGATTCGTCGAGCCTCAAGCAGTCTCCAATCCGAGGCTCGTCCTCATAGTCGGCTGCTTCGGCCTCCTCTCCAACATCCTGGGTCTGTTCCTATTTCACGAGCATGGCCATAGTCATGGAGGTGGTCACGGCCATAGTCATGGGTCAACCAACAACTTGGCAACCGCGGAGGAAGGCAATAGCCCTGCTCAGCCCTCACCTCCTACCAGCCACACAGAGGCAATCGCAGACGAAGGAGGAAATATAGCAGATATCCTACCCCAGACCACAGTCGCAGGTTGGCCCAATTCATCCAGCCTCGCTGAAGCAAGAAGAGAAGGATCACATGAATATAAACGAAACTCCAAAACTTTCAATCGAAGCGACGAAGACGGCTCCACCCTGACCCCCTCCACCTCCCCCCTCTCCACCCGGAAATCAAATCCCTTGCGCCGCAAACGCCGCCACAACAGCGGCTCCCGCTCTCGCTTCAACAGCGTCGACTCCATCCATATCCACCCTGCCAGCTTCCGCAATGACATCATCGCCGCCAGCCGCCTCGAAGATATCGAATCCCAAGCCGGCAGCGAAAGCGGCAATGAGCAAGCAGTCGAAGATTCCGACCACGAAGCCGGCGAACGCTCTCCCCTCCTCCCCGCGGACAAACAAAACGGGACCGCAGACCATCCGCACCCCAACCCCCACCAACCGGCCGACCCAGACAACCGCCACGACTCCTGGCACGCCGACCACAAACACTCCCAACCCAAACCCACCGCATCTTCCCACCACCACGACCTGAACATGCGCGGCGTCTTCCTTCACGTCATGGGCGACGCCCTCGGCAACATCGGCGTCATCGGCTCCGCCCTCATAATCTGGCTCACAACCTCCCCCTACCGCTTCTACGCCGACCCCCTCATCTCCCTCGTCATCACCCTCATCATCCTCGGCTCAGCCATCCCCCTCTGCAAAGCCGCCTCCCGCATCCTCCTCCAAGCCGTCCCCGCCGGCATCAGCGTCGACGACATCAAAGAAGACATCCAAGAACTCCCCGGCATCGTCTCCTGCCACCACCTGCACGTCTGGCAGCTCAGCGACGTCAAGCTCGTCGCCAGCCTGCACGTCCAGGTCGAATTCGACTTCAAAGGCGAGGGCTCCGCCCGCTACATGCAGCTCGCCCGCGCCGTCCGCCGCTGCCTCCACGAATACGGCATCCACTCCTCCACCATCCAGCCCGAGTTCTGCCTCGACAGCGGCCACCGCCACCTCGCCTCCACCGCGGAGGACACTAAAGATGACGGCGGCGGCGGCGGTAGCGGCAGCGGCGTTGACGCCGCAGTGGCGACAGTGGGGAATGTCAGAGCCAGGAGCAGCAAGCCCGGCAGCGGGGCGGCGAGTCTGCGGAGCGAGCCTGAGGCTTGTCTGCTCGAATGCGGGGACGAGTGCGATGAGGGCGGGCAGTGTTGCCCTAACATTGCCGGGTCCCCTAGCGGGGACGATGCGGAGCCCGGGCATTAGAAAGGCCGCGGTGAGCGGCGTTTGGGTCTTGCTTGCTTGGCTGCGCAGCTTGGCGGGCTGGAGCGCATTGGGCGGCGTTTGCGAAGTTTTTGGCATGCATTCCGTGGGCTACGGGCGTGGGATGTGGGCTTGCGCGGGATGCGGGTCGGAAAATGTATATAGCTGAAGGAGGCTTAGAAATGGGAGTCGGGTATTCAGTAGTATATCTTGCTGACTGGCGTGGCACATCCGTTAGGCTATCACAGAAAAGAAATGGTATTCTTACTACACGCTTCCTCCCCATCAAGAGAACGGTTCTCAGTGCGTAGGTGAGATAATCTCTTATTCAAAAGCTGCAGTCGAACCACTCCCTATGCTCCTATAAGACCTGAATTATGTAGGTAGGTACCCAAGTAAAACGAGGTGTACTCTCTATGCAAACCCGCTAATCGACTCTCCCCCTTTTCCCTTTCCATTCCATGGCTACTATGCCCGCTTTTCGTCCCCTCCGCTCAGTCTACCCATCAGCACTACTCACTCTTCACCGCTCTCCAATTACCCCCACCACACACAACATCCCAAACCCTTACCCCCCCCCCTGCCCTCCAGAAACTATTCAAAAACCCGGAAGCCCCCCCCCCTACTCAAAAAATCCCCCACTTCTTCCTCCCCTTCTCCCCCTCCCCATCCCCCTTCTTCCCCCTCCCCCCAACCGCGCCATCCCCCCCCGTCCCCATCGCCACAGCAGCAGTGTTCTCCCCGCCCCCCGCCGCGGCGGCCCGGATGGCCGCGATGCGGTGACGGGCGCGCTCGTCGCCTTGGTCGGCCGCTTTGACGTAGAAGACGTTCGCTTCAAGGGGGTCCCGCCGGCAGCCGATGCCCATTTCGGTGAAGTAGCCGATGGCGTATTGGGCTTTTGGGAGGCCTGTAGGGGGGAAGGGGTTAGCTGAGGTGTGGTGGTGTATGGTGTTGTGGAGTGGGGAAATGGGTGAAGGGAGGGGAGAGGTTGGGGAGAAAATTAGTGGGTTATGTGGGAGAGGCGAAGAGGGGATGGAGAGAAAAAAAGGGGGGATCTTACCTAACTCGGCGGCCTGCCTAGCCCACTCGTACGCTTCGTTCTCGTCCTTCTCCAGCACGGGCTCCGCGCCGACCATGTACCATGCACACAGTGCCATCATCGCGAGCGGATGACCCCTCTGGGCCGCACCAGTGTAAAAATGCACACTCAGCGCCGGATCTCGTGGGCAGCTCAACTTTCCATGCTCGTACGCGTCGCCTAGTCTATAATTGGCCTCCACATGGCCCAGGTCAGCCGACTGCGTGAACAGCTGCGCTGCGTATGATTCGTCTTGAAAGATATCGTCCCCGTAACCGGTCTCGTGCAGCACACCGAGCTCGTAGGGGGCGGAATTGTATTGAAAGTCTGCAGATTCGGCCGCGCGTTTCAGCCATTTTAATCCTTCACGGTATCGGTTCCCCAAGCCCATGTCCCCCGTTAGACATGCTGTTCCTAAGCGCGACATAGCACCCGGATGGTTCTTACTTGCGCTTTGTCGGTAGAATTGTACGGCCTTTTGGACATCTTTGCGGCTGCCCCACCCGAATTCATAGCATAATGCCGCCCGGTAGCCCGCTTCGGCGTGGCCGTGCTTGGACGCTGCGATAAAGAGGGGAAACGCGCGGTCGTTGTCCGCATGGCCTTTGCTGAAGAGACCCGAAGCATAGCCATCGGCGAGGTAGTACTGGGCGAACGGGTAGGAGCGATCGGAGAGCCTTTGCAGGATCTGTCGTGCTTCGCGAAGGAGCTCTTGTTGAGAGGCACCCGGGGTTGCCTCGCTTGTGCCATCAAGGTTGCCGTTTCGCTCTGCCGCTGCGCTCTCTGTAGCTGCACTGACCATGAAGACTGCGAATTCATATTGAATTGTGGGGTCGTTGGTCTTTTTCACGTTGGCGCGATACATTTCGAGGGTTTGCTTCGTGCTAAGCAGTGAAGCGTTCTGGCCGACGGAAGACCGAAGATGAGCGTTGTCGAGACTTGTCGGTGCTGGGGGAGGCTGAGGATAGGGCACATTCAGGAGATCGATATATGACACTGGACGGGAGTCCGGCGAGTGTCTGGATGGCGAAGGTGTACGGTTGCCCGGATACTGCCCTGGGGAGAGCGTTCGGCTTGGTCCACCGGGCTCGGAAGCTGACGAGTACGCAGACGACGGTCTTGGAAGGTTTGCACCAAGATGTGAGTTCGGTGCGAGGTGGTGAGTTGGAGGACGGGGTGGAGCATCTTGAGAGATCCGTCGTACTTGCTTTCGTGACGAATTGCTCTCCACCGATCTCCTCCCATCGCCAGGCTCAAACGCCTGGTGATGATATTGTAACGGTTGTTGTGCCTCTTCTCGTACCGGCGTACCAAGTAAGCTGCCCCCCAAGGTGTTTCTTGAGCTCTGTGCATTGACATAACTGCCTCCTGAGGTATGTCTCGAGTTTGGCGCACTGTCGTTCACAGACGAGATCACCCCGGATTGTGGCTGATGTAGAGTACTCGGTGCCTCGGTCTTTACTCCTGGGCGATAGGGTATGGACTGTGTGATGGGCGCGGCTCCACTGGATCTTCTCGACTGATCCAGCTCATTATGTTGCTCGAGACCCCAATTCTCAGATCCTTGACTGACCTTCCTCATGTACGCGTCATCTCCAGCCTCAAAAGAGACCTGTCGAAGTGGGGTAGGGTGAGGACTGCTCGGATTCGAAGTATTGCCTTGTATTGGCGAGAGAGGCTGCCCTTGAGTGCGAATCGCCATGTTGGTGGCAGAGCCTGAAAGTGGTCTTCTCTTTGGCATATCAACGACCGAGTTGGTAGCATGTCCTCTTGGGGGTACCTTGGGAGCGTATGAAGGGGGAGGGCTCATTGGCGGCGGCGGTGGTGCGTTTTCGGGGTTCATCAGAGGCCAGGTGGAATTCGAGGCGTCTGTATTGCTCCCTGTAGCCATCACCCTCTGGAAGCAGGCTCTGTCGCCGAGATACCTTTCCTTCGACAGATTTTCGTATTAACTATTGTTGAGTGGCGTATATCTCAAGCAAGTCGTAGAGGAGGACTTTGTTGGAAGAATGTCTCGCTCTTCAAGCCTTTCTGGAAAAGTTCAATCAGGTAGACCTCAGACTTGTTCGGTTTCAAAGAAGAGAAGCACGGCATCGTCCAGCTTCATATGCCCGGTCAGATACCATCTCAAAGGGGGAAATGAGTAGAGCAAGAAGGGTAATATGTCTATTTTCGAGCTTTGGGCTGATTGGGATCTTCGGAAGCCGTAAATCCGAGGCTGAGATGGTGGATTCAAGCACGGGAGCCAGCCCGGAGAAGCACAACAGTTGTGTATGTTCTGGACTAGACAGGCATGCGATGTATCAATTGCTATACTGGCAAAGCCAAAGTTCGCTATGGATCAGAATGTTGTATTGGTTCACGACATTGATGCTGTTCCTGTAAAGGGGATGCATGCACTGCAGGCAAGGCTCAAGGATGCTCTAGGCTGGTCTAGCTAAGCTCCTCTAGGCAGCTCTAGGCTGCCTTAGTTCGCCATCAATCCCCCCTAACTCCCCTAAACAGTCCCCCTACCAATACTCCGTACCACGTGCACCCCCCACCCCTATGGGCGCGAACATCGCGCCTATTGCCAAATCATATTCAGGGCTTATGCAGGTCTAGCCCTAAAGTCCTAAACTAAATATCCTCCCAAGCTTATTTACACCAATCTCGCTTTGCACTATTTGCATCATACCATCTACCAATTTGAGCTGAAGATATCTTTTGGTATTATTTTATGAAGCAACAGCACGCAGGGACAAGGTTGATTTCATGTCTTGGAAACACCCTCAGAGTACAGCTTGTTGAATATCATAGGCCAATGAGAACCTTTGTCACTCGCCCGTTATGCGGCTCATGCAGTCATCCTGGGCACGGACCACTGTCGAAACAATTCGAGATAGCATCAGTCGTTGGCTCTCATTGCCGACCGACCGGCTGTGTCCCCTCGGTCGGCTTGGCTCGGGGGGGGAGCATTAGACTGCTTATGCTGTAACTGATAAGCCACAGAGTGCTGACACTTCGTCCGTAGCAGCCTCAAATAATAACAGCAACTTGGTGTTTAGTGTCTGAAACAATTTCGATGCCGGATGAAACCTAAAATGTTTCAATATCGAACGAAGTGTATAGTATATAGACACAGACTCGAGGAATGTCTGCTGTGGTTTGCGTAGTGTGGAGCTGGCCAACGCTATTGTGATAGAGCTAAGCCGAGTCAGAGGTTTCGCATACTTGGTAAATCTGAGGACTTTTTATTCGAGGAACAGTGCATTCATGGATGACGAGTGCTCGGTGTGTACTCTGCTACCGCAATTTGGCCATTTGGTGGCCTTGGCAGTTTCAGAAAAATGGCGAATCTGTGTTCAGCCAATCGCAGTGGCCACTTTCTGTAAATATTTCCACCCTGTGTTGCAAAACGCGTCCAGAAGCCCAGAGCAGTTGATTAGACACATTGAGGCAATGAAGGGCGACTCGGTGTGAGATCTGCATTGCGGGCCGGAGTTTTTACGACTGGACCAGCTACAGATTTGCAACGAAAAACGTCCAGCCTCCCACGAACCGGAAGAACCCCTGTGGCAAACCCCTCGGTGTGTTGCAGGGCGCATCAGGCTCAAGGTAATAGGTAGACAAAGTCATGCATTATTGGGTTAATCACTGCGACCTCCGCTGTCGCGGCTTGGTAGCTTCTCCACCCGTAGCAGCATTTACAACAGCATCGAGTGGATATCTGGTCTCCCACAAAACGGTCAGGTTCTGAAAAGAATCCGTTTTGTTGCAGGACACTCCCAGGAGCCCCCACTTCTTTTGGAGAGAAAGATCAGGTGATCGAGGGTATTTCGAAGGGCCTATGCGCAGCAGTCCCAAGAATCTGTGTCCGGTCCCTCCCGCTGGGACCCCTTCTGTGAAAAGTTGCTCAGTGTAGCAGAAGATGTGCCCAAGCCTCCTGCCCATTGGTAGGAAACGTGAAGCGATCAGGGGTGACTCACCGAAGTACTATCTGTTGAAGCGGTCTGCTGATGACGCGGAAGCATCGTCTGACCAAGTGAAGTGTCTTGCTGCCCAATGCAAAGGGAAGGAAGCCCGGCCATAGGGCAGGACTACATAGAAGCCTCGTCTTTAGTATACAATCTTGCTCGGTGGGCAGCCAGATGCCTTGTGACATTGCCTACTGCTGCGTAACGGTGTGAGATGAAACAATTACAATGATCGTAGTTTTAGTCCAGAGCGGTATCCCGTCAGTCTTTGCCTCTCATGCGTTTTCACTCGTGCACTTGCTGCATGATGGAGTCCTCTTTTGGAGTCTGTACGTACCGAGTACATTGGCTGTCCAAAACGAGCTCCCACATGACTTCTATCCCTTGTTTCAAGGTTCTACTAAGTGAGAATTGGGCGCTTTGCGGGATTCCGTAGGGGATGCTAGTTTTACAATCGCCACAATGTTGTAGCGAAATTCATCGCAAGTCTGGCGACACTCTACTTGCCACCAAACAAAGGCAATAGAAAGTGACTTACAGTGATTCTTCACGGCGGGTAGAGTAAGGCTGCCGGCTTCGGTACGCAAGGGTCATGCCGTCACTGGTATCCGTTGTGAATCGTAGCCTGGATCCTTGTAATTATGACTATCTCCTGTGTGGCAGCAGTAAAACCAATCGAGAGCGATCGACAGCATGCCTCACCCTTCTTTAGAGTGAGGCTGCTGCATTTTCAAAACGAAGAGGCATGGGGTAGCTGCACGACACTGCTCTCCCCCTTAGATCGTAGGGTAACGCGATTGTGATTGGCCACAAAGGTCCTGTACAACGCTTCTCTCCAGCTTCTTTAGCCAACGAATCACACAATTGGCATACTCGAATCCTTCTTTCAAAACGCAAGGCGTCGATCAGGCATCCCCACAGCCTTATCCACAAACCTGATCAAGGCGGTGCTTTGGGCGACGGTGGTTATATATCTGGCCCAATCCCTTTTGTCTCCATCAAAACATCCTACCTTTTCCCTCATCGATTCACTATAATCAAGCCTGCTTCACGAATTTCTCACTTCCTAGCTATAAAAATCATCATATAGCACTCCAGATTTAATAATGTCGTCCACGAAGACTTTTGCCGCGACGGTGAGCAACCTTCCGCAGGGGATCAGGGACTATATCGTGATCATAGTTGACGGCGGCTCTCTAAACGTAAGTATCTAATCTATGTCGTATGTCATTATTTGCAGCTGATGGCCAATGCAACGTCAGTTCCGCCCCGAGTTGGTTGACCCCACCTTCCATGGTGGCCAGCAAGCAGCAATCTCCGTTCGAATGGTCGCGACGCAATATCTCCGTAGCGTTGGGACATACCCATCAGAGACTACGGCGGTGTGCATCCAAATGTACGCCAACAAAGCAAGGGTCGCAAGAGCCATGTGTGCAGCGGGTTTAGCACGTCATCCCAGAGAGGTCGAGCAATTTCTCCAAGGCTTTAACACAGTCCAATACTGCATGTTCGAAGATTGGGATGGCCATTTGTATGAACACACTCACCAGCAGAAAGGTATGAAAGAAAGGAAGGTTTCCCATTCCATGATCATAGCTAATTAGGCCGAAGAACTTTTCCTCCACCATCTCAGGAGACAAGAGTGCCAGCGTGTCGTACTTGTTGGCTCCACCTGGAAGGGCTATATCTCGTTGATGACCACAACCGACATGCGAAAGTTGTTGACGACACCTTTCGACCACGTGTTCCATGAGACAGGAACACCACCTTTCCAGGTGCCCATCGAAGTCGAAGAAGGCGCTCAACAGTTCGATGAGGAGAGTGCCCAAGCTTTTGGAGATAGAGAAGTCATCGCAAAGATGGTTTCTCAGGCAATGTTGCAAGCAGAGAACGAAAGACTAGCGAGGGTTGCAGAACAAAATAGGATCAACATGAGCCCTTATGCTTTGCCTTTCCGCATTACAGGTGCAAACAGCCGGAGGAGGGAAATGGTGTCCCCGCCAGTCTTTCGCCAGGACTTTGGGGCTCAGAGAACCCCACAACAACAGGAAGCCGCGCAGCCGCAACGGAGAGCCAGGGGCTCCTTTAGCTGGTCTCCTCCCATTCCAGTGGGAAGCACCTGGGGGAGAGAGGGACCTTCGTCGTCTGCCACTAGCCAGATTTCTAGTGCTCGCACAAATTTGCGAGGGGCCGAAGCAGCAGTTTCACGGCCCACAAGGCTGTCTGGACTCATAGCGGCATCGGATCCATTGCCAGCGTCAGAGTCTGCAGTGATGGCACAGCCAATCGCAAAGCCACAACGGAGTGGCTCTGCTTCGGGAGCTCGGGGGGTTCAAACCTGGATAAATTTATGTCCATCCAAGGCACCACACAACTCCCCTATGCAAGGCGCCGCAGTCGACTTGCCAAAGGATATTAACTCACCGGCATCTAGGGGTCAATCACCTCCTGAAGAAACAGGAAATGCCCCTCCTGACCCTGAAAGCAGGAAGTGTCGAGTCCAAGAAGCATGGAGGAGGGCAGGAAACGCCCCAGATATGCATGGCCTGGGCATCGGCACTTATATAGGTTCACCATCGCATGAAGAGCGTGAAGGAAGACCCTCGACAGGGCGACCATCTCCGGCGGTTTCGCGATCCACAGAATCTTCTCTCAGGTCAGAGTCGATCCGAAGGACGGTGGAGGCCGTCCTCTCAGACAAACGTGCTTCTTGGCATAGAAGTCATATAGAAGCCTCATCAAGACAGAGCACCTCCTCGGCTATTGAACACCCATCGCCGCCGAATGAAACGCACGACGAGTATTGCAAGACTCAACAGAAAGTGTGGGCGGAGAATCGCAAAAGGAACAGGGCCAAACATGGGTCATGGAACGCGAAAGTCTTCAACATGAAGTTCCATGGATACCCTTGTATGGATTCAAACGCTTTGCCAAGTGATAGCCGGCCAGAGATAGCTGGTGATTGGCGGGGAAAGAAAGACGCAAGCCTTCCGACATTGGGACCAAGCAGTGGAGGAACCACAGGACCTACCAGAGTCTCCAGCCCACCGCCAGTCACTCGAGATGCACGTGGTCGACGAATTGATCCGCCAATACCATACTCGGCTACAATTGTGGAAGGGCTCGCCGACAGGGCGATCTGTAACAACTTCCACCTTAGGGCAGAGTGCAATTTCGGCGGGAACTGCAAGCTTGACCACAGCGACTGCACCGAAAAAGAGGTGGATGCTTTGAGGTTTCTGGCCAGGAGGTCGAAATGCAGAAATGGCCCCAGCTGCAACATCCGGGTAAGAAGCTGTCCTGAAGCTAATGCATTGCATATCTAACAGCGTGGTTCTTAGGTATGCTGGGCCGGGCATCGATGCCTCAATCATGATAGAAAGCGGGGATCAGGATGCTCCTTTGATGAGAATATGCACTTCAAGCCTATGGAGCCATACCATCACGTGCTGTAACATTCATGACCATCGTCCGCAAATTCTCGTTCCTGGTGGAAAGGTCAATCTCGAGAGTTGTCCGAGATGAAGGAGGACAGACAAGAGGGGTTGGGTGGTGCCGTTTTACGCTCGTTGCAAGTGCTATCATGTCGACTCATTGGTTATACACACCGTTCCGAGCTTCATTCTGCGTCTAGATGTATATATCGTTCACGATTCTTAGGCATTCTTTGTACACTGGGAGGCTGGCCAGGCTCCGTTCGTGGGATGGGCTTTCGATATAGCATTTATAGCATGGTCAAAAATTGGCTCATTATTTGATAGCAATGATTTTGATCACCGCCGACAAAAATCATCAATCATTGTTCTTTCCGTGTCTTCGGTTGGCTGTTGGCACATTGTCGTGGCTGTGACGCCTCCTTGCGGTGTTGTCTGCTCGAGGTACACTTCTCTGCTTTAGTATCTGGGAGTAGTGCCTTCTTAGTCGTTATTAGGGATCTCACGCCCTTGGGTCCTTTGTGTTTTGGCCATTGAAAGGACTTGGGACGAGAAACATCTTACCCCTAGCTCCATTTCAGACCTCGCTTGCGGCCGCCGCTATTGTTGTAGGGCTGAACACGGATGTGACAATCAGCTAATTTTTATGTGAGATACTTCAATCTGACGGTCAGCGGAGTACGTCCCAACGTTAGGTAGGCACAGAAGCCCGGCGTCGAGATACGAAAGGAAATGAAGTGGGTTATCAAACGAAAAAGAAAAGAGTACGCAGTACAGGAAAGATCTATCGACATTCACTATTCCTACCCTGCTACTTCGCGATTTGAAATGACACTCCTTTCAATTGAGAGCCGTGAAAAGCTGAGCAGAATGTGTCCACTGTACTCTTTTAATGGTGAGTAACTAGGCAGTCTCAGAGGAGTGCTGGCGTTTGACCACGAAGCAATGGCTGGGATCAATATGACTGTCACTAATCAAGATCTTTCGCTTTACGAAGTGCTGTGATATCTACTGAAACCCATGCCAGGCTGGACAGACTTTGACAGTGCAAAACGCAACGATAAACTTACTATCACAGCCGGTCTTACACCGGCCATCCCAAGTGCTGCCTTATGAAGTATAAGCTCCCCAGGCCCAACAAGAACGAGGTGGCATCTACAGAATACGTTACAATATGGAAATGACCTGGATGGACTAGAGAAGTATACCTATATTTTATCGCTCGCTCACAGACTACATCGATGAGAGGCTTCGGATTGTTTGCGAGCATACTTTGTGGATACATGCATGGCCTTTCGCGCCGTCGTCGATCAGTCTTCTCTAAGGTATGCTCATGGCTGAACACTAGAGGATAAAGGGAAAACCGTGAGCATGAAGTGAGCTATAGTGTAAATGCGTAGGAGTAGTCCGAAGTGAAGTGGTGTCACAAAGTCCAAAACGCCGACGGAGAGGCCGTACTTGCCAAGCACCGAATTTTCACTTCTCCGAGTCACAGATTCAAGTCTACCATGTTCCCTTTTCTTATAACGCCTTGAAGTGTGGAGGATGCCCTCATTGACCATGCTGCTCCTACGCACACCAGGCATGTTTATCGATTGCTTCCAATTGACCGTTCAGGATGTATTTAGACAATCATGTTCTCGAGCCTGCGATAACGGTACCCGCAACAATGGCTTGAGTAAAGTATGCTACAGCAAGAAATGGAGCGTGTAAGAGGGGGCTTGGGGAGCTAGATGATGTGAAACATGTGGACACCATCACATCGATGGTGGACAGCATACGTTCTTCCACGCAACAGGTTAGATTACAGCTCGCAACGCGTGTCTCGATGGGAGAAAGTTGAAGGAATACTACGGAATTGGTCTGGTCAAGCCTCCAAGTAGGGGAAATCCAAAGATTCCGCTATGTACATACGTCAAGCCATCCATAGTAGCCAAAGACCATCCTTGGACAGCAAAGCATACCAATAGAAAGTATGAACTTATCAAAGATATACCATATTTATGGAATGATAGTAGTAAATTCAGAAGGTCATCGTTGTATTTACCTATCCGCGAGAGTTTACTCCCCGGGGCAACGAAAGCACTGATCGCTCATTTTCGCGACGCCACCCCCCCGGACTAAGCAAGCCCGCCAAGGCACTATTACCGTATTCAGCCTGGACCTCGCCCGCAGATCGTATTTTTTTTGTTTAAGGAGACCCGGTTTAGGGCAGGATCAAAACACGAATCAGACAAACCGACCATCACACCAGCCGAGCCAAGAGCCAGGTGCCAGGCTTACTGCATCACCCACCAAGCTTCCAAATCTCATCCCCTTTGCTCTTCCTTGTTCACCATCATCGTTTCTTTCTTGCACCGCCTGTTCCTCTTCTTGTTACTCTCGTTCCTGGCCCCTTGGAGACGGACATTTGCTTCACTGTCGCTCTCTCTACATCCCCTGGCTTCTCCGTGTTTACACCTTCCACACCCCCTACCGGCTGAGCCTGGACAATCATTGAAGACATTCTTGAACACCAAACCCTCAACAGCAAAGCGCACAGTCTTCCTCCCCTGCGCCTAGGCATCATTGCTATACTACTCGTCTATCATCGAAACGATCCTTTAGGACAAGAAATTATCGCCACCCCTCACCCCTTAACCCCCTGCTATGGCTGTTTGTAGCCACTAAGCTCCCACTACCTACCTATATTATTATCGACCTCAAATTCCCAAGCCGCCATGTCGGCTCCTCGAAGCCCGCCCAAGCGGGGTAGCAGGGATGCCTCATATCGAGATTCTCCATCCAGGCGGGCTCGACCGCAGGACATCGAGGCTGCGCCATACGCTGACAGCCCACCTCGTACACCCACCCGAAAGCCCAAACAACAGGCGTATATGAACGATGAGCCTTCACCGACAAGAATACTTCGCGGCGATCAGGATCCGATGGCGGCCAAAGGAGGAAACACAGATGATTTCAGCAGAAAGCGGAGCCTGATCCGGCCGGAGCGAAACCGGATAGATCGAGATCATCCAAACTATCACTATCGCCAGCACGCTCAAAACATGGAAGTGTTTCCGTCCTCTACTGGCAATGACCCAATTCTGGAAGACCGTGATGAGGCTGAGACCTTGATGTCGAACGAGAAAGAGCGACATGGAGGAGATGGAGCCACACTGGATTCAGACAACTCACCGCCTCTCACGAAGTCTCACAACCTTGACCCTGTCGTTGGAAATGGCAACAAACGGCTGAAGAGGAAGATGCAGAAGGAAGGTAAATCCATGAGTGAGGAGGAGCAGAGACGACAGAAGGAGCTCAACGCCGTACGGCCACCGAGTCTATGGAACGTTTACTGTGCAATGATCACATTCTGGTGTCCTAGTGCCATACTTCGGTGCTTTGGAAAACCCGCCAAGGCCCAACAAAGAGCTTGGAGGGAGAAAATGGGCCTGATCAGCATCATTCTTCTCATTGCCGCTTTCGTGGGCTTTTTGACCTTTGGATTCACACAGGCTGTATGCGGGGTACAAGGCGCGCGCCTTAAGGTCAACGAAGTTGACGGGGGCTACATGATATTCCATGGCATGGCCTACAACCTGGACCAATCAGTTCATCCGGCTGCTAAAGGAATTCTGCCGGGAAACAATGTTCTCTATGACTTGAATACACGTTACGGAGGCACGGATGGGAGCTTCATGTTTCAAAACGTGAACGGGGCCTGTAAAAACCTCATCACTCTTGCTCCCGGGTCAGACGTTCCAACGAACGCAGCTGGAGACTTAGCCTGGTACTTTCCCTGCAACGCGTTCAATCAGGACGGCTCTAGCAAGCCTAATACGACGATCCCGTATTATTTGGGATATGCATGCCATACAACGGTCAACGGCAGAGCTGCTTTCTACAATCTTCGCGACGAAGGAGAGGTGTTCTTCACCTGGGATGATGTCAAGAATCAGACCAGAAATCTGATGGTATATTCCGGCAGCGTGCTCGATCTCGACTTGCTCAATTGGTTCAACAAAAGCCAAGTGGCGTATCCTGCCGAGTTCGATCAGCTGCGGATGAATCCTGCTGTCAAAGGGGTGGACGTTACACGAGCCTTTCAGTCTGCCGAGAAGAAGCAACTTGGCCAGTGTCTGTCAGAGATCGTCCGAGTGGGCTCCATTGACACACAGACCGTGGGTTGCATTGCCTCCCAGGTCGTTCTATATGTGTCCCTAGTCTTCATCTTGTCAATTGTCATGTCGAAGTTTCTCTTGGCCATAACATTTCAATGGTTCTTCAGTCGACGTTTTGCAGCATCCAAAACCACCCTGGAAAGCGATCCACGAAAACGAGCCCAACAGATTGAGGACTGGAGCGACGATATCTATCGGCCACCTCCAAGATTGACTGATTCTGGCGTTGCTTTATCAGACAAGTCCAGCAAGCGCAGCAGTACATTTCTGCCTACTACATCTCGTTTCACGAGCCCTTATGCATCGGCTGCCCTCGCCAAGAATCGCCCAATCCCGACCACCATGGCCAGCCAAAGCTCCACCGCAAAGCTGCTGAGGCCAAACTCAATGTACCAACATACCGAAGGCAGTGAGCTTACCCTACCGAGCTTCGATCCTACATCTAGACACAGCATTGCTGCCAGCCGTTCAAGCCTGATGATGTCGGCTCAAGACAAGAGATTCTCGACGGCCGTGGGAGAGCCGGAAACGGGTCCAGCCGGGTTCATACACGAGGCAGTGGTTCCTCAGCCTCCTCCTGAATGGGAACCTTTTGGCTACCCGCTTGCACATGTCATTTGCCTTGTGACGGCATATTCGGAAGGCTACGAAGGCCTACGGACTACCCTCGATTCGGTTGCAATGACCGAGTACCCGAACAGCCATAAGGCAATGTTGGTGGTCTGTGATGGCCTGATTAAGGGAGCAGGAGAAGAAATGACCACCCCAGAAATTGCACTGAGCATGATGAAAGATCATGCGGTTCTCCCTGACGAGGTCCAAGCGTTCTCATGTGTTGCCGTTGCTAGCGGGTCGAAACGCCATAACATGGCCAAAGTTTACTCTGGATTCTACGACTATGGTGACGAATCCTCCATACCCTTGAACAAGCAACAGCGCGTTCCTATGATAGTGATCGTCAAGTGTGGAACACCGGACGAGGCCAAGAGTCGGAAACCCGGGAACCGTGGAAAACGAGACAGCCAAATCATCCTCATGTCATTTTTGCAGAAGGTCATGTTCGACGAGCGCATGACTGAACTGGAATTCGAGATGTTCAATGGCCTATGGAGGGTCACTGGGATTTCACCCGACTTCTATGAAATCGTTCTCATGGTTGACGCCGACACCAAGGTATTCCCGGACAGCCTCACACATATGGTCTCTGCTATGGTCAAGGATCCTGAAATCATGGGTCTCTGTGGAGAGACGAAGATTGCCAACAAGCGCGCAAGCTGGGTATCAATGATCCAAGTCTTTGAATACTTTATCTCGCATCACTTGTCAAAGTCATTTGAATCCGTCTTTGGTGGCGTGACTTGCTTGCCTGGATGTTTTTGCATGTACCGGATCAAGGCACCAAAAGGAGGCCAAAACTATTGGGTACCCATTCTCGCAAACCCGGACGTCGTGGAGCACTATTCGGAGAACGTGGTCGATACGCTGCACAAGAAAAATCTACTGCTCCTTGGTGAAGATCGCTACCTATCGACGTTGATGTTGAAAACCTTCCCAAAGAGAAAACAAGTCTTCGTTCCGCAGGCTGTCTGCAAGACTACGGTACCGGAACAATTCTCTGTTCTACTCTCGCAGCGACGACGATGGATCAACAGTACGGTGCACAATCTGATGGAGCTCGTGCTTGTCAGGGACTTGTGTGGGACGTTCTGCTTCAGCATGCAGTTTGTGGTCTTCATTGAGCTTGTTGGCACACTGGTCCTCCCCGCAGCCATCACGTTTACTTTCTACCTTATCATCATCTCGATTGTCAGGAAACCTGTGCCGGTCATCCCTCTGCTTCTCCTCGCCTTGATCCTGGGTCTTCCTGCAGTTCTGATTGTTCTGACAGCACACCGATGGTCCTACGTGTTGTGGATGCTGATTTACCTTATTTCGCTCCCGATCTGGAATTTCGTCCTTCCATCGTACGCATATTGGAAGTTTGACGACTTCAGTTGGGGTGATACGCGCAAGACTGCTGGGGAGAAGACCAAAAAAGCTGGGATTGAGTATGAGGGTGAATTTGACAGCAGCAAGATCACTATGAAGCGATGGGGCGACTTTGAGAAAGGTAGGCCGGCCCTTGTACGCTCAGGCCTTTTACATACTGACGTTGACTATCAGAACGACGACTCAAGGCTCCCAGCACTGGCTGGTCACAGCAAGCATCCACCGCGGGCTGGCAGTCACAGCATCAGGGATACGACCAATATTCTGATTTGTAGCATAACATCGCGCGGAGGGTGCATGATGGGGCGTTGCGCATGCGTGGCGCATGGACTTGGATCCCGCTCGACGATTGGTTTGGTGTCGACATGGATTGCCAGGTGGAATAGTTGTGCATTTGCTTGCTTTAGGCGTACGCGACCACCTTTCTTCAGGATAGACTCTTCCGCAAAAGCACCTAATCGACCATCATTTATGACACTGTCTACATTTGTGTGCCAAAAGTAGGCCAATATATAATACGATCTTGCAGTAGTATCATTTATGTTTGCCACAAATGGCTCATGCCCCCCCACTTACTCACAGCTACCTACCCACGTACAATGGCGCAGGCTGAGGGGTTTTCAACATCGACCCCTCAAAAGCATCCAATCCCTCACCATGCTTATTTGCCTCACTAACCCTACTTGTCTCCTATAGTTTGATCGTGTTCTACTGACTTTGAGCTCAAGCACCCGCCACCCAACAAACCTGACCTGTTGATTTCACCTGCTTCAAGCCTCTCCATCGACGTTAGTCCCTGCATGAGCACGGGGGTACTCGGCATATCTTCAGTCTATTGACGCACAACGACCCTAAATGAGCCTGCAAGCACCCTGCAAGCACCTTACACAAGTGAGAGCTCTCCTCTCTACCCCATGGCTCAAAGTGTCTGGCTGCAACTTGCACTGCCAGCACCCGCGGAGTGACGGGTACGAGGCCTATCTACATCGATGTGTCCACCACATGTGAGAATGTGATACCACATTCTTGCAACCAAAAAGGAAGGAGGAGACCCAACGTATCACAAAGTCAGACATACCAAGCACGCTCTGGTTGGTTAAACATAAAAAGCGAAGAGCTGTGGGGCGTTTGACTAGTCAAGAGCTGAACTCTCAGCAATATGTCGGACGAGCAAGACCTACACACAGAGACAGAAAGCGAAGATGGTGGCGTGCCCGTCTCTGGCTCTGGCACGGCCCCAGTGGATTTGAGTAGTGGAACGACATGGTCTTCAAATCCTACATCGCCCATATCTGACCAAACCACTTGGCCGTCCGAATTTGTCCTGAGCTCTACGTTGCCGCCTTCCCAAACCGAACCTCAGAACTCACTCGTTCATGTTGCAGCCTCAATGTTCCCGGGTCTTGAAGGGACGCACTTCTCGTCACCCGGCTCAATGCAGCCGCCAGATGGTGTTATTCCAGACGGGCTTCTGGAGAGCTTTGATTTCAGCAATCTAGGCGCCGATCTAGACAACCTCGCCGCTGCCTCGAATGACAGTGAGTGGCCAGTGTTCTACCTCCCAGAGGACCTTGAGGACGGCCTATCTGACACCGACGAGGACGCTCTGGAGGTCATGAGTATGATACCTTCCTCTGGAGACTTGTATGGACCCTTTAGCCCTGGTGACCCTCTGCTGCCAACGATATACGATCCCTCTTATTCCCACAACCTCGGCCTCGAACACGATCCGTTGCAGCCACCATATCCTGCTTTTGGTATGTTACCTCCATGCGCATGCCCCTTCCCACTGGTCATTGAGGCTAATCAAAAAGCCATGTAGCTGAACAGCGACAGAACTTCACTTGTGATGAGTTCTTCCTCTATTGGAAAGAAATGTACACAACTAGAACCCCCGGCATCCCGAGCATCAGCGGATATGCCGACAAGCCAAAATGCCAGAAACACAAAAGCCACAAAAGATCCAAGAAGCTGTCGGCTAAGGACATGGTGGATGAAAAGCCCGATGTGCAAGGCATCTATTGGTCGAGATTTCAGACTACTCGAGAACAGGCTCGAGAGGTTCGCCGGAGAACGTACAGAAACCACATAAACATGGAGGAAAATAATCCCACTTTGAAGCAGGAGAAGGAGAACTTTGGGACTCCAGCATTCAAAGTCTCTTTCCAATCCGCAACTAGTCCGCGGCTTCCCTACACCTCGGAGAGATACTTTCGTTTCAAAGAGATGAAGACGAAATATAAACCCCAAATTCGCCATTACCAGCTCCATCACAACCTCTCGGCCAGTTCCTCCAATGCTGTGTTTTACTACAGATACCCGGAATCGGTCTACATGAATCCTGCGACGGGTCAGCTGCAACATAATATCAAATGGGGTATCATGTGCGTCAATCCAATCGCAGATACCGAGATGTCCGCTATGGATGCAAGCAAAATCCATGACAAGGACGCGCCAAGGGTGGATGATATCACAACATTGTCAGCGGCGAACGGGGTAATTGTTGCTGGTGATATGCAGGGTATCTACGGGTTTAAGTCCCTTGCGACCAGCTTCGAAAGCGAAATCACTACTGGCACAATTGTCCCAACTCACACTTTCGAAGACACCAGCACCAATCATGTTCACACTATTCTCGGCCGTCGAAGTGGACTGCCTCAAGCAGTCTTCACGTCCAATGATAAGATCATTCGGGTCCTGGACTGCCACACTAACAGATGGCTGGGCAAACACAAATTTAGAAACCCTGTGAACTGCTCTTGTACGAGCCCGGATGGTCGTCTCCGTTTGCTCGTAAGCGACGACGCGACTCCTCTAGTCGCAAACGCAGAGACGGGGGAAATACTTGCCGAATTACCCGGCCACACGGACCACGGCTTCGCATGTGCATGGGCTCCCGATGGCATCACCATGGCCACCGGCCACCAAGACGGCGTTGTACAAATTTGGGACGCCCGCAAAATGACCAAAGCGATCCACTCCATCCCAGCCGAAATGGGTGGTGTGCGAGCTCTGGAATTCTCCCCTTTAGGCTCCGGCAAGCCTGTTCTCGCCCTCGCAGAATCTTCAGACTTCGTCTCGATCGTCGATGCCAACACGTTTCAAAGTAAGCAAACAATCGAGTTCTTCGGCGAGATCGTCGGCATCACCATGTCGCCCGATGGCTCCTCCCTGTTCATCGGCAACTCCGACCCCACGTACGGCGGCATCACGGAATTTGAGCGCACGGCGAATAGCAGTGTTCACAGCCAGCGCCGGCCTCGGACCCGAAGAGTCCGGGATATCGACGACAGCGGCGACACGGCTGATCACGTGCGTATGGAAGATGTGGATCGCTACGGTGATGCGGATATGGCGAGGAACTTCTCACGGGCTTGCTCTCCTTGGAGCGAGCACTATTCGGATTGGTTCGTGGACGCGGAGCTTGAGATGAATGCGAAGACGGTGCGGACAAGGGCGCATCGTTGGCGGAGGAACATGGGGCTAGGGGGGTTGTTGCTTTGATGGGAGGGGTTACTACGGGAATGTTCATTTATGATTGGGTCGGTGGGGGCGTTGGTCATGTCTTTATGAGGTATGATGTATGGGTTGCGACAGCATGGCGAACCTGTCTTTGCACTGGGAGGAGGCGCATCACAGTGGCCGGGTCCTGGGAGTTATTAAAGGGATTTCGAGCATTTCGAGGGCCGTTGCTGAGCATTCTCAATCACATTGATATGATGACACGCTTTCTTGCGGTGGTCGGAGTTTTTTCTCCGATAACTCATCTGACACCCTCAACCCACACCCCGGCCTTTCCTTCCCTTCATCCCCTTTGCCTTTAGGACCCTTCCCTCCTCTATTCCCCCCCTCGGTACCTTCATATCATACCCCCCTCCCTTCACAGCAACCGAATATACTTCCAATCCTATCCCATCCCTTCATACAAGAAACCCTAAACAGGAGATCACAGACTATTTGCGCCAGTCCTGACATACAATTTGACCATGACAACCCTCGGAGCCGTGAAGAGAAAAAGAAGGGCTACGTAAAGCTGAAAATAAAACCCCAAATCTTGTCAAAGTGAAAGACCCTTTATAAAA
>JAABUQ010004239.1_pt1 | contig 24763 bp, 18 predicted proteins | sample 5560001 | NCBI WGS metagenome assembly JAABUQ01 (sample SAMN10711888, study PRJNA513371) | rock metagenome | isolation source: Antarctica rocks | place: Antarctica: Victoria Land, Finger Mt nord | collected 2015-12-18
TGTATCAGACGCCGGGTTTCGGCGACACCGTCGACTTCGACCACATCAAGCGCCACTACTACATGACGCATGACAAGCTCAATCCGACGCGCATCGTGCCCAAAGGGCCCGCGATGGACTGGCTGGCCCCGCACGACCGCGTTCGCCTCGGTTGAGCGTCCATAGGGTCCGTGAAAGGAAGCGTCAGGAGTCGGAACGCAGCCGGACCCCGCCTGCCACCGCTCACCGTCGCCCCACACGGGATCCCCTACCGTGCGGGCGCGCCTCCCGCCGATGGCGCGCGTGGCAACTCATCGTCCAGTCGATCAATATGGCGCAGCTTATAGTAGGCCATCGATCCGACCCAGGCCGCCAAGAAGAGACCAATGATGTAGAAGCCCCAGTTGCTGATGTCCAACTGATTATGGACGAAGTCCCAGACGCCGCCGCTGAGGTTCAGTTCCTGGATGATGACTTGCAGGCACTCCAGGCCGCCGATGAACAGCGCGATCACCACTGAGATAGCCGTGATGCTCATGTTGTAGTAGAGCTTGCGCACCGGGCGGACGTAGGCCCAGCCATAGGCGCCCAGCATGGCGATCCCATCGCTGGTGTCGATGAGCGACATGCCCGCGACAAAAAGCAGCGGCAGCAGCAGGATGAGGTAGACCGGCATGCCGCTGGCGCCGGTGGTCGCCGACATGCCCAGGATGCCGACCTCGCTGGCTGTGTCGAAGCCCAGCCCGAACAGCAGCCCGATGACATACATGTTCCAACTGTGGGTTACCACGCGCAGCATCGGGCGCAGCAGGCGGGCGATGAGGCCGCGGTTAGAGAGGTACTCATCCAGCGTTTTGTCGTCGTAGGTCCCGCCACGGACAACCTTGCGCCACGTCCTGTAGATGTCGATCAGCACGATCAGGTTAATGACCGCGATGACGACGAGGAACACGCCCGACACGGTCGTCCCGATCACGCCGCCGACGTTCTGCATCTGGGGCAGATTCTTCTTGACAAAGGCGGCCGAGATGGCCACCAGCACGGAGAGGGCGAACACGACGGTTGAATGGCCCAGCGAGAAAAAGAAGCCGACGCCGACAGGGCGTTGACCGTCCTGCATCAGCTTGCGCGTGGTGTTGTCGATGGCGGCGATATGGTCGGGGTCGACGGCGTGGCGCAGCCCGAAGCCGAAGGCCACCGGGGCCAGTCCAAGCAGCACGGCGTATTTGGCCGAACTCAGGAGGAGGATCGCCCAGATGACGATGTTGAAGCCGATCAGCAACGCATAGATGGTGATGAGGCGCCGTCGCAAGCCCGGATCGGCCTCGCGCCAGATAGTAGTCAGCCGAGCGATGATCCCGCTGTCCGGCGCCCCTGGCGCTCCAGGCGTCCCTTGTGCCAGTGTGCTCATGTCCGCTCACTCCCTTCTAAACGCTTCCCAATAGATGTAGAGTATGCCGGGCTGAGGTATCCGGACGAGGATGCGCGCGTAGCATCCGTGTTCCCATGTCACTATGGCGAACGATCGCGCCACCCTCCAGTACCGCTGTGGATACGCTTTGACGCAATCAACAGCGAATGCAAGCTGCTGCAAAAGAGTATGCCATACAAACGCGCCGGTGTCTACTATCAGTCAGCGTGCCACGGGGCTGATCTCATTAACGTTTACGTTTAACAGCGGGTCGCGTAAACTGGCGCCATGATCGAGCGTCAGTTCACCGCTGGTTCGCGGGTGGGAACGCTGGGCAATGGAGTACACGGTTCGAGGAGAGGGCTAACGTGACGGTCGAGGTTGGGGATAGGGCGGCGGGGGCGGTCGCGACAGCATTGGGGCTGCCGCTCGACCCGGTACAACGGACGGTCGAACTGCTCGACGGGGGCAACACGATCCCCTTCATCGCGCGCTACCGCAAGGAGGTCACGAGTGGGCTCGACGAGGTGGCGATCGGGACTATCGCCGAGCGCCTCGCCGCCTGGCGCGCCCTGGAGGAGCGGCGCGCCGACGTGCGCCGCCTGATCGAGGAGGTCGGGGCGCTCACGCCCGAACTCGGCACGGCCATCGCCGCCGCGCCCTCCATCGCCGCGCTCGACGACCTCTACCTGCCGTACCGCCCCAAGCGCCGCACGCGGGCCACCATCGCCCGCGAGCGCGGCCTCGAGCCCCTCGCCGCGCTGATGCTGGCCCAGCAGCCCGCGACGACGCCGCGAGAGCGGTTGGCCATGCCGTTCGTCGATTCTGAGCGCGGCGTCGAGAGCGTCGAAGATGCCCTGGCCGGCGCCCGCGACATCGTGGCCGAGGCGGTCAACGAGCACGCCGGCGCGCGCGCGGCCCTGCGCGCCCTCTTCCTGCGCGCCGGCATGGTCGCGGTGACGGCGCCGGCCGCCGCGGAGAAGGACCCCAGGGGCGCCTACGCCACCTATTACGCGTTCTCGTTGCGCGCGGCGGCCGTGGTCCCACACCAGACGCTGGCGCTCAATCGAGGCGAGAAAAGCGGCGTGCTGCGCGTCGCCCTGCAGGCGCCCGAGGCCGGCGCGCTGGCGCTGATCGCGCGGTGGTTCGCCCCCAACCACCGCTCGCCCCTGGCCGGTGACCTGCGCGAGGCCGCCGCCGACGCCTATCGCCGCCTGCTTGCGCCGTCACTCGACAATGAAACGCGCCGCACGCTGACCGAGCGCGCCGAGGAGCACGCCATCTCCGTGTTCGCGCGCAACCTGCGTGCGCTGCTGCTGCAGCCGCCGCTGCGCGGACGCACCGTGCTGGGGCTCGACCCCGGCTTCCGCACCGGCTGCAAAGTCGCCGTGGTTGACCCCACCGGCAAGCCGCTGGCCATCGACACAGTCTACCCGCACCCGCCGGCGAACCGCGCCGAAGAGGCTTTGGTCACGCTGCGGCGGCTGGTCACGGCGCATGGCGTGTCGGTGATCGCCATCGGCAACGGTACGGCCTCGCGCGAGACCGAACACCTCGTGGCGCGCCTGATCGACCGCGTGCAGGAAAAAGACAAGGATAGGGATCTGGCTTACGTCATCGTCAGCGAGGCTGGCGCCTCGGTCTACTCGGCCGCGCCGATCGCACGGGCCGAGTTCCCCGACCTCGACGTGACGGCGCGCGGCACGGTTTCTATCGCGCGGCGGCTGCAGGACCCGCTGGCCGAACTGGTCAAAGTCCCGCCGCAGTCGGTCGGCGTGGGCCTGTACCAGCACGACGTGGACGAGAAGCGCCTCGCCGCGGCGCTCGACCGTGTCGTGGAGTCGGCGGTCAACTTCGCCGGCGTCGACGCCAACACGGCCTCGGCCACGCTGCTGGCCCATGTGGCCGGCGTGAAGGGGCGCGTGGCCGAGAACATCGTGGCCTACCGCAACGCCAACGGCCCCTTCAAGACACGACGCGAGCTCTTGAAAGTGCCCGCGCTCGGCCCGGCCACCTTCCTGCAAGCGGCGGGCTTCATCAGGATACCGGGGGGCGTCGAGCCGCTCGACGACACCTTCATCCACCCTGAGAGCTACGAGGGAGCGCGCGGACTCATCGCCCTCTTGCCGTCCGGCGAGGGACAGGAGGGGCAGCGCCTGCCCGCGCGCCGCCGCGTACCGTGCCGCCGCGCTGGCCGACGAGGATTTGCGGCGCGACGCGGCGGCCGCGGTAGGGCTGGGCGAGCCGACGCTGCTCGACGTACTGGAGAACCTGGCCAAGCCGGGGCTGGACCCACGCGCGGAGGCGCCCCCGCCGCTGCTGCGCCGCGACGTGCTCTCGCTCGACGACCTGCGCGAGGGCATGGTACTGCAGGGCACGGTGCGCAACGTGGTCGACTTCGGCGCGTTCGTGGACATCGGGCTCAAGAACGATGGGCTGATCCACCGCAGCGAACTAGTACTACAACGTGACATTGACCTGCGACTGCCTCACCAGAGGGGCCCCCGCTGGCAGCGCACGGGCACTGCCGTGCCGGGGACGGGCGAGACGCCTGCGCTCCCCCCCCCCCGACCGCGGTCGGCGTCCGCTGCCATGCGACCGCGGTCGCAGGCTGACAGCGCATCCTAACGTTGTACTACTAGGGGCACGTCCGGGCCCGGCGCGCGACCCGCTGGAGATCGTGTCGGTCGGCGACATCGTGAGCGTGCGCGTCCTCTCCGTCGACAAGGAGCGCGGCCGTATCGCCTTGAGCATGCGCGACACGACAGGGACATGACGTGGCCCGGAGTTAGCCCTGTGCGTTCGCCCCTATCCTAACCCATCGTCCCCATCGTCGCGCGCGCTCAGTCGTCGCAACTGCTCCTCGAGTTCGGCGCGCCGTCGCGCCTCATCCGCCCGCGCTTGCTCCGCCGCTAGCCGCGCTTGCTCCGCCGCTAGCCGCGCTTGCTCCGCCGCTAGCCGCGCTTGCTCCGCCGCTAGCCGCGCTTGCTCCGCCGCGGCAAGGCGTCGCGTCTCCTCCACCCGCTCCCGCTCCAGGCGCTCCGCGCGCGCCCGCACCGCGCTCGGCAGCGGGATGCGTTGCCCGTCACGGTCGCGCACCCCCAGGAACGGCCGCGTCGCCTCGAACGCGACCTCCAAGGAGGCGCTGTGCCACCAGCTGTCGGCCTCCGCCCGCCACGGCACGTACACGCCCCCCTCCAGCCGCCACGCGCGTATCACGGACGGGATCAGGTCCCCGTCCGGGTCGAACACCACGTACTCGGGCACACCGATGGCCTCGTAGGCGTGTCGCTTGTCGCCCCGGTCGTTGCCGACCGTCGAGCGGCTCGCCACCTCGGCCACGAACAGCGGCGTGCCCGCCTCCTCGATATGGATAGAACTCATGCTACCCGACCGCAACGGCTGTGTGAGCACCATCACGTCGGGGCGCGGGTCGTAGTCCGTTCCGTCCTCGTGCTCTAGTCCCTGCAGGGCGATCGTGTTGCACACGCCCCACGTCGCCCCGCGCCGCTCCGCGACATCACGCACCATCTCGACGAGGAAACTGATCGCGTCCTGATGCCACAGTGTCCCCACCACGCTCTCCTCAGTGTCGCTCAACAGCCAATTGGGGACCCGATACGCCGTCCTCCACCCCGTCGCCTGCGCCATCCGCCCCTCCTCCACACGCCCTGCCCTATCTCTCTACCAGCGTATCATGCCGCAACCTGCCCGTGAAAGCGTATGACCACATGCACGGCTTGTAAGCCCAGGCGCCCCTTGTGTACATCCTCGACAAGAGCCCCCGAATTGTATCGCCCGCTCCGTCGTCCGTCAGCAAGGAGGAGGTGTCAAACTTCAGTCGATCGCCTACTCTGACTCAGGAGCAACAGATGGGTCCTGACGGCGCCCCACGTCGGCAAGCAGCGCCTGCAACGCCGCCTCCGCTCGCGCCGCGCGCTCCTCCGCCGCCAACCACGCCTCCTCCGCCGCTAATCGGGCGTGAGCCTCCTCGGTCAGGTGCTCTCGCGTGTCGGTCAACTGCTCCCGTGCCTCCTCGAGATCGCGATGCTCCTCATCCATGATCGGGATGGGCCGGCCGGTCGCCGGGTCGATCACACGCAGCCACACTCCCGCCGGCCGCCGCTCCGACTGCCCTATCGCCAGGGGTCGCAACTCCGCCCCCAACAACGGACTGTAGATCCCGCCGCTCGCCAGTCGCGGCAGCGGCTCCATGCGCTCGCCGCGTCGCTCGAAGCCCAGGAATGGGGGGGCCATCTCCTGCTTGGGGTCGTAGATGTAGTACTCCCGTGCCCCCAGGCGGGCGTAGCGGGCGCGCTTGCCGTCCGGCGCGTCGCTCAGGTCGGTATCCTGCGTGCTCGGCGAGGTGATCTCGAACACGACATCAGGAAACCCTCCCTCCACCCAGGTTTGCCACTTGGGCGGTCCGGGCGGGGGGCGGTCGAAGGCCATGTAGACGTCGGGCGAGATGTTGTCGCGCCCGTTGAGCCTGTTGTAGTAGACGAACTGGTTGCCGCCCACGGTCGTCGTCCAGGCGCGACCCTGCCGGCTGAACAGGGTTTGCAGGGTCCACCGCAGGTCGACCATCTGGATCGCGTTGGCGAGAGTCTCAGCCATGGGTTGGCCGTCGCTCGCGGGAAAGGTGGAGAAGTCGATCTCGTCCGGGGTGCGAATGACCATAGCCCATTATCCCTCCGCTAGCGCTCGTATGACGCCCCAGTCTACCACCCCGAGGTCGTCATCCGTGATACGGTATACTCCGGTCTTGAACGGTTTCCGGCTTCGGGAGATGATCATACCATGGCCAAGAGACCTGGTAGCCTGTAGGAGTGTCCGTCTTAGCTACCCTCATGCCGCGCCGCGCCTATCGCTGGAACTTCACCGTGATGGGGCTGGACTTTAGCTTTTTCCTGCTGGGGCTCAGCTTCGTGTCGGCCTACGGCGTGATGCCGCTGTTCGTGAGCCACCTCACACCGTCGAACCTGGCGCTGGGCTTGATCCCGGCGGTGCGCTCGATCTGCACGACCCTGCCGCCTATCCTGGCGGCCCCGTACACGGAGCGGCTGCGGCGCAAGAAACCCTTCTTGCTCGCCATGACCACGTTCGAGCGCCTGCCCTACCTCGTGCTGGCCGTCGCCATCCCTCTGCTCGCCGGCGCGCACCCCGTCCTGTTGCTGTGGCTGTTCTTCGCCATGGTCGGCATCGCCACGCTGTTCGGCGGCATCGGTATGCCGGCGTGGATCGACCTGCTCGCGCGCATGCTGCCCGCGGATTGGCGCGGACGCTTCTTCGGGCTCGCCGCCGCCCTGGGCGGCCTGCTCGGCGTAGCCGGAGCGGCGGGGGCGGCGTGGCTGCTGCAGCGCTACGGCTGGCCGGCCGGCTTCGCGCTCTGCTTCGCCTGCACGTCGGTCTGCCTGGCCGTGTCGTTCGTCTTTATCGCCGTCGGCCGCGAACCGGCGCCCGAGACAGCGGTCAGGCGGGAGGTCGACCGCGGCTACTGGCGGCGCCTGCCGGCGCTCGTACGCGCCGACCGCAACTTCGCGCGCTACTTGCTGGCGACGGCCCTGATCGCGGCCGCGGGGATGGCCGTGTCGTTCTACACCGTCGACGCCAAGCGCACGCTGGGGTTGAGCGACGCCGCCGCAGGCGTCTACGCCGTCGCGCTCCTGGCCGCCTCGACGCTCGGCAACGTGCTATGGGGCTACGCCGGCGACCGTTACGGCCACAAGCGCGTGATCGAGGGGGGCGCGCTCTGCACGGGCCTCGCCGCGCTGCTCGCCCTGCTGGCGCGCGGCCTAGCCGTGGGACCCCTGGCCTACATGGCCGTCTTCGCCCTGGTGGGACTGGCCACGAGCGGGATTCAGCTGGCCGGGCTCACCTTCGTGGTCGACTTCGCTCCGGAGGAGCAACGCCCCACCTACGTCGGCCTGGCCAACCTCGCCGGCGCCCCGTTCGCGTTCATCGCCCCGCTGGCCGGCGGGCTCATCGCGGACCGCGCCGGCTACCCGGCCGTGTTCGCCCTCACCACGGGCCTGGCGTTCGCCGGTGCGCTCATCGTGCTCCTGCTCGTGGTCGACCCACGCATGCGCTCGGCGCGGCACAGCTGCTAGGCCGGGGATATGCTGCTTTCACGGCGACAAGCTCATCCATGGCTGGCATCCTCGCTTGCCGTCCGCGCCGGCGCCATTTCGGCCACGATCAGGCTCCAATAATATAAGCGTGGCAGCCGCACGCGCGCCCACATCGCCCCATCTCGCCGGACTAGCTCGTGCGCCAGCAGGTATGCCCGCTGGCTGTCCGCGTCGGGGCTCGCGGCGAAGACGTGACGGACAGGGCCATCGACGCGCAGTTCGACCTCTAGGTCGTTTAGGGGACGTGGCGGCCTTTGCGGGGCGTTCCACCTGGCGTCCTGAGCGTCGCGCAGGTTGATTAGGCTTACCGTGCGCAGACCCGGCATCGACCGCGCGATCGTCCAGATCGTGCCGGCCTTCCCGAAGGGCGACGCCGGCGTCCCATCCACCCGCGCCGCCTCTAGCCCCCGCGCGCCCGCGGCTGTAACCAGACGCCGGTCGGAGAGCGCGTTCTCGTAGCGCACCACGAAGTCATAGTAGCGGCGCATCACACCAGCGAAAGCTGGCGTTAGGGTCGCGTAGGCGGGGTAGTAGGGGTCGCACAGGGCAGCGTCGCGCTCGCCGAGCAAGAGATGGAAGCCGCCGTTGGCCCAGATGGCGGCGCTGGTCAGCAGAGTCGCCGCTTCGGCCGGCGGCAGGTCGTCGCCCAGCGCGCTCTGCAAAGGCTTGACGTAGGCCGCTAGGATGACTTGCTTGGCCGGGGCGAGGCGCCGCGCCTCCAGGATGAGCGTCTGCAGGTCGGCGTACTCCTCGTCGGGCGGCCACACCTCAACGTACGTGGCATCCTGCGTTGTCGGGGCGACCGCCTCGATCGGCCAGTTTCCGACGGCGTTGAATATGACGCGGCAACCGGGGCGCGCATCGCGAACCGCGCGTCGCGCGTCGTCGATGAACGGTGGGAAATCGGATGCGAGGTCGTAGGGTATCGCGCGCGGCTTCGGGCCAAACGCTTGGTCTTTGGGGAAGCCGTATTGGTCGAGGTGCAGCCCGTCGAAAGGGACATCCCGGACCGCGCGCGTCATCTCCGCCAGGATGTGACCCCGCCAGGGGTTGCCCTGATGGATGTTCATGATGTAGAACAACTTCTCCAGGCTGTACGGCTCACCGGATGAGTCGTAGAGCATCTCGTCCCGATGCGTGAGCGCGTACTCGGGCTCGGCCCCGTAGACGGCGGCGTATCCGAGCGCGGCCATGCCGCGCGCGTGGCAGGCGCGCACCTTGGCGCGGACCACGCGCAGCGAGAGCTGCCGCCCCAGGGCGTCAGTAAAATCGTCGTGCGGGGGCATCAAGGCGTAGTGCCGCCACATCCAGTCGTAGAATTGGACTACGTTGACGTGATAGCGCGCCAGCGTGTCGACGGCGTCCGCGGCGTCCCGATCGCCGGGCGCGAAGTCAGATAGGAATCCGTAGCGCGGCGCCTGCGTCCAATCATCCAACACATCCAGGGCGGCGCCTCCCTCGCACACGACGCGGTCGCGCCCATCGCGGACGGTGAGATCCACTCCATAACCCCGAAAGGCGTCGCGCGGAAGGTCGAACGGCATTGTCTCCGTCACACCCCCGAGGGGGACCGTGACGCGCCGGCGTTCCGTCGCGACCACCTCGTCGAGCCAGGATAGCCGCGCCTCCAGAGTGACGTCTCGCGCCTCTCCCGCGTCGTTGTCGAGAGCGACGTGAATCACGGCCGGTTCCCCAGGCCGGTAGCTGGCCCGATCGGGCCACATATCGCCTAAGGTCACAGACGTGGGAGTCGCGCCGGACGGCAAGATAGTCATGGCGATAAGTCCTCCTTCGGTGTGCATGACGGACGACAGGGATGATATAGATGATGGGGAGAGGGCAAGCAACAGCGCACGCCACAGGGCGGCGCCGCGGGTTAGCGCGCCCACCAGCGTTACCCTTTGACCGCGCCGGCGCTGACCCCGCGGACGAAGTGGCGCTGAAAGACGAGGAAGACCATGACGACCGGGATAACCGCGAGCACCGAGGCCGCGAAGACGATGCCCCACTGTGTGCTGTGCTGACCCTGGTATTGCTGGATGGCGATGGGCAGCGTGTAAAGATCCGCGTCGTTGATCGAGGTGACGGCCCAGGTGAACTCGTCCCAGTTGCCAAGGAACGAGAAGATCGTGGCCGCGGCGAGCGCCGGTCGCGCCAGGGGCAACGCGATGCGCCAGAAGGTGCGGAACACGCCGCAACCGTCGATAGCCGCGGCGTCAAGCAGTTCCTGCGGCAACTCCTCGAAGAAGCCGCGCAGCAGGAACACGCTGAAGGCCATCCCCGCCGCGTAGACCAGGATCAGGCCCGTGCGGCTGTTGGTCAGGTGTAGGCGACTGGCCAGCACGAACTGCGGGATGATTAGCACGAGGCTCGGCACCATCATCGTCGCCAGCATGCCATAGAAGAGCAGATCGCGGCCGGGGAAGCGGTAGCGCGCGAAGGCGAAGGCCAGCGTCGCGGCCAGCCCCACGTTCAGGGCCGTGGCGCTGCAGGCCACGACGACGCTGTTAAAGAAAGCGCGGCCGAAGTTGTTGTCGTTCCAGGCCTGCACGTAGTTGTCCAGCGTGGGGTGCGGTGGGATAAAGATGGGCGGTGTCTGGAGGACGTAGGCGCCGGGCATAAACGACGTGCCGACCATGTAGGCGAACGGCACGAGCATGATGACCAGCCCGGCGATCAGGAGCAGGTAGACCGGCGCGCGCCGGGCGAGGCGGACGGCAGAGACCGCCGTGGCGGCGCGCGGGTGGTGGTGGGCGGGGTGATGTGCGATGGACATGGTGTCAATCTCCCCTAATACTCGGCGCGACGCCGCAGCAGGCGAATCTGCGCGATGCTGATCACGAAGACGAAGGCCGCGAAGAGGTAGCTCACGGCGGCGCCGTAGCCGAAGTCGAAGGACGAAAAGGCGTTGCTGTATCCATAAGTCAGCAGGGTCTCCGTGCTATGCTCGGGGCCGCCTTGCGTCAGGATAAACATGGGAATGAACGCGCCGAAGGCCCCGATCAGCAGCATCACCGCGACGAACGTCACGATCGGCCGCAGCAGGGGCAGCGTGATATAGCGGAAGCGTGCTCGACCGTCGGCGCCGTCCACCTGGGCCGCCTCATACAACTCGGCCGGGATGCTCTGCAGGCCGGCTAGGAACACGACCATATTCCAGCCGATGCCCTTCCAGACGCCGAGGATCATCAGCATCGGCAGGGCCAAGGTGGTGCTGCCCAGCCAGTTCAGGTCGCCCGGTATCAGGTGCAGCATCGTGCCAAAGGCCCAGTCGATCAGGCCACCCTGACTGTTGAAGAGGTACTCGAAAATGAAGGAGACCACGACCCACGACGTGATCACGGGCAGGTAGTAAAGCGCGCGGAACAGGCCGCGCGCGGCGAACTTGCGGTCGAGCAGGAGCGCGACCGCGAGGCCCAGGGCCATCTGCGCCGGCACGGTGACGACGGTATAGAGCACAACGTTGCCGAAGGCTTGCCAGAAGATGGGGTCCGCCAGGGCGCGCCGATAGTTGGCCAGGCCCAGGAACGCGCTCGTGGCCCGGGGGTTCGGGTTCCACTGGAAGAAGCTCATCACTAGCGCGTCGAGCAGAGGATAGAGCGTCCAGAGCAGAAACAGCGCCATCCCAGGCAGGATCAGCAGATAAATGGGCAGCAAGCGACGGACAGCCGCGGCGCGGCGCCGGGGCGCGCTTGTCGCGCCACGCGCCGGGACGGACACGATCGCGCTCATACGGTATAGTCCTCTCCAAAACGATACAGGGCGCATCGCCCACCGGCAGGCCGGTGTCGGCTTGGATAACCTGACATTGGCCCGCCGATGTGACGACTGGTCCTACTTGAGCAGCGGATCGATTTGCGCGGCGGCGCTGTCGAGGGCTGCCTGGGCGGTCGCCTGATGGCGGAACGCACGGTTGAAGGCGTCGGTCAGCGCGGTGTCGATCTTGACGTAGTTGGGGCTGATCGTGCGCGGCGCCGCTGTCGCGATCTGCTGGTTGAACACCTTGAAGTAGGGCGGCAGAGTCGGATCGCCCGCGACGCCGCGCAGCGTCGGCATCTGGCCTACCTGGCCCATCAGAATTTGCGCCTGCGACGAGGTCATGAACTGCATGAAGGCGCGCGCCGCCGCCGCGTTTTGGGACGATTTCATCCGCACGATGTCTTCGCCACCGACAACCGAAGCGGAGTGGCCGTCGGGTCCGGCCGGAACCGGCGCCAGGCCAAGTTGCAGGCTAGGGTAGGTTGCTTTGAAGATCGGCGGCATCCAGGGACCGTCGAGAATCATGCCCGCCTGGTTCTTGCCCATGGCGTCGCTCGTTTGCAGACCACCGCCGAGGAGCGAGGGCGAGAGGAGGCTTTTGTCCTTGAGCGTGACCAGGTACTGCAGGGCGGCTACGGTCTTGGGGCCGTTCAAGTAGCCGGTCGCCTTGGTGTAACTCGCGTTGGTCACGCTGCCGCCGAAGCTGTAGAGCCAGGGCCACAGGTTCCAGGCGTCGAGGCCGCCCTCGGCGTATCCGAACACGTTCTTGCCCAGCTTCGCGATCTTGGTCGCATCAGACATGAACTGCGCTGTCGTCGTGGGTGGCTGCGCGATCCCCGCCTTGGCGAAGAGGGTCTTGTTGTAGATGAGCACGCGCGTGTTAGTGTCGAGGGGCAGCCCGTAGGAGTGACCGTTGTAGTACGTCGTAGCCACGGGCGCGGCGTAGAACTCGCCCTTGCGCTTAGCCATGACGTCGTCGGTCGTCGTCAGCGCCCCGATCTTGGCGAGTTGTGGGATCCAGATGATGTCTGAGCGCACCACGTCGGGTCCGTTGCCACCCGCCACGGAGGCGACAAGCTTCTGCAAGAATGATGCGTAGGGAATGTCCTGGCTATGCACCGTGATGTTGGGATAGAGCTTATTGAACGCCGGGAGCACTTTGGTGATGAGTTGGATGTTCTCGGGGCCGGTCGTGTTGTAGGCGTGCCAGAAGACGATGTCGCCGCTAAGGGAGACGATGTCGCCGCTAAGGGAGTTGGTCACGGACGTACGCGCGGCGTGGGCTGGATGGGCGCCGCCGACGGTGAGCGTGGTGAGGAGGCACGCGGCGGCCGCGGCCCGGACGCCTTTGACTGTGATCGCCTGACGCATGGCACAAACTCCTTTGTCATCCGCATGTTGAGCGTGAACCGATGGGGGAAATCGCGACAACTCGTCGCGGGAGGCGGTCCGGAAGCGGTATCACGGCGCTACGGCGCCCGCGCCATCACCTCCTTTCGCCGGCGCGCGGCGGGGGAGCGCGCCAGGAGGTGGTCAATGGCGAGTACATCGTCGCTCTCATAGATGGGAGGGCGGAAGACCTCGCGCAGCACGAGGCTGGCCGCCCCGCGCGCCCAGTCCTTTTCGGCGGTCGGACACACCTCCAGGCGCGCCTCGTCGCGCGCGCGGCCGAAGGTGTGCGCGGGGATCGTGTCCCGCGTCGGGCCGAGCAGGAGCTCGCCCGCCCGCAGGCCTTCGCCGCCCAGGAGCACGAGGGCGGGGTCGAAGATGTTGATCAGGTTGGCGACCGCGACCCCCAACGCCACGCCGGCGCGCGCGAAGATCGCGCGCACCGGCGCGTCTCCCGCGGCCGCGCGGTCGAGGACGCCCTGCATGGCCGCTTCCACATGGTGGCCCGGCTCAGCCCCCGTCGCCGCGCGCACGATACCGTAGTCCGAGGCGACCGCCTCCAGACACCCGCGCTTCCCGCAGTTGCAGGGGGGAGCGTCGGGGCCGGTATCGACCGTCATGTGGCCGAACTCGCCGGCGCCGCCGTGCGCGCCGCGGTAGATCTCGCCGCCGACGACGACGCCCAACCCTACGCCGCGCCCGATCGTGATCAGGATGAAATCGGCCGCGTCGCGCCCGGCGCCGAACTGGCGTTCCGCCACGGCCAGGGTGTTCACGTCGTTGTCGACGCGGACCGGCAGCCGCAGGGCGTACTCCAGGGCCGGCCCCAGGTCGACGTCGCGCCAGTCGAGGATAGCCGAGTAGCGGCAGAGCCCGCGCGCGGAGTCGATCAGGCCCGAGAGGCCGACGCCCACGCCGAGCACGTCGCGGCGCGGGACACCTCCCTCGCCGATGCAGCGCTCCACGGCCGCCGCGATGGCGGACACGGCGCGGTGGGGCGCGGCGTCGGGCAGATCGGCCTCGCACTGATGCACGACGGCGCAGCCCAGGTCGCACAGGACCACGGTCAGGGCGTCCTCGCGCAGCTTGACCCCCACGACATAGCCGGCCTCCGGATTGACGCGCAGGAGGATGGGCCGGCGCCCGCCGCTCGACTCATCCGACGCGGTTTCCCGGACCAGCCCGGCGGCGACGAAGTCGCCGACGATGCGCGTGACCGTGGCGGCCGGCAGACCGCTGAGGCGAGCCAGGTCCGTGCGCGAGAGCGAGCCGCGCTCGGCGATCAGATTGAGCGCGATACTTTGGTTAAGGTCGCGCAGGAGGCGCTTACTGCCTGTCCGTGTATTCGCCACGCCCACTTACTTCTTTCACTAAAGTATGTTGAGAATACGATAGCAGAAAGGGGCAGGGCTGTCAATACCCTCGTCGCCTATGTCGCCGTCCAGTTCGCCGCGCCTGTGTGGAAAGGGGCAGACTTATAGCGCCGCGCGATTATGCGCGGCCCATACAGGGGCCGGAGGTGGATGGGGAGTAACTTCCCTGATTGAACGAACCGGCGGCGATGACCTTTCAAGGTCAGGCCCGCGACCACGCGCCCCCTGTGCCCGACGCCCCTCTATCGCGCTGCCCATCCAGCCCGGTTCCGCGTGGTCTACGTCGTCCCGAGGGCCGCGACGAGCGCGGCGGCGTTGGGCGAGCCCCAGCCGGTGACGTGGTCCCAGCCGGGTCCCGCCTGCCAGTAGCCGTTGTCGCCGGTCGTGACGTCGCGGTAGACCGTGTCGCGCAGCGACGAGTTGGCCAGAGCGACGAGTTGGCCAGAGCGTAGAGGAGCGGGTTGGCCGGCGCCAGCCCTTTACCCGTGCGCGCCTTGTGGTCCTGCTCGGCCAGCGCCCAGATAGCCGCCCAACACGGCGCGCCGACGCTGGTCCCACCCACGACATCCCATGCGCCGCCGAGACGGACGAGCACGCCCGTGCTCTGCGCGGCGTCGAAGGCCACGTCGGGCACGCTACGGTAGCGCGTCGTGAAGTCGCCAAGTCCGCGCTGCCACGACGGCCGCGGGAAGTCGACGCTGTAGCCGCCGCCGCTGCCCGACCAGGCGGTCTCCCCGCCGTAGCCGCCTCCTGGCGCGAGGGCCAGCGCCGTCCCACCCACGGCGGTGACGTCGGGATCGGAGGCGGGATACACGCTGCCGACCGTATTACGCGACTGGCACGGACGGTAGCCATAGTCGCCCGAGGCGGCGAAGACGGTCACGCCCCTGGCGGCGGCGTCCTGGAAGGCGCCGTGCATACGCGCCGCCGCGAGCAGGGTGGAGCATATGACGCTGCCGGTCCCGCGCAGGGACATGCTGATGTCGGTGGCGCCGTTGGCGAGCGCTGCCTCGACGAGCGCGGCCAGCTGGCCGGAGTAGCCCTTGAAGTCGCCCACGCGCGTGGCCTCGTAGATCTGCAACCGCGCCGCCGGCGCTATGGCGTGCGCCCACTCGACGTCGAGCGTCGTTTCGGGTCCAGGATCAAGCGCCTGAGTCACGCCTTGCGGCACGTAGATGTCGGGCCGCGCGCCGGGCAGGCCAAAGGCGCGGTCGAAGTAGTCGAGGCCCTCCTGGTCGAGGCCGTCGACCTCGATGAAGGCGATGGTCTGCCCACGGCCCGTGACGCCGCGCCGCGACAACGGCAGGATGTTATAGGCCTTGAGGATCTGCGCCGGCGTGTACCCTTGCCCCGGCGCCTGGGCATATACACGCGCACCTGTCCGCGCCGGGGGGACGGCGAGCAGCGCCAGGAGCGCCACCAGCAGGGCGCCACGCCACCGCGGTGTTCGTTCTCGATGTGTACCCCGACATCCCACGTCACATAAACCTATCATCGTCCTCCCAACCTATGGGGATCCCCACTTTTCGGTGGTCAGTCCAGGAACGGACTGAAAATCCTTTGCATCTCGTCCATGATCTCGTCCCATTGTTGATTCTAAGCATCCTCCTCTTCCCGACTCATCGGCGGCTCGTCCGCCACATGAGCCACCAGTCGATTTATCGCCTCTTGTGGCGGCCTAGGTAAGACGTGGCTCCGTTTCAAAGACGCGGCCAGCGAGGCTGGAAACGCGCGCCGTGAGCGTGCGTGTCGTACGCCGCCGCGTGTGGGCGCGCGCGGACGAGGCGGGCAAGGAGGAAGGTTAGAACACCGAGCAGGAGCAGCACGGCGGCCGCGATGATACCCTGTTTGAGCGGGCTGAGTCCGTGCTGGCCCAGGATCTGCCACCACCAGTAGTCCCAACTGTCGATGGTGAGGCGCTGTTTGAGCGAGGTCCCCGCCGGGTGGCGCCACGGGTAGGCGGCGAGCATCCCGGCCGCGGCCGTAGGGTCCACGGTGCGCGCCACGTCGTAGCCCAGCAGCCAGGCGTGCGCCAGCAGCGGCGAGTCCCCCGCGACCCAGAGCCCTTGCTGCTCCCGCGCCCCGTCGAAGCCTGTCGTGAGGAAGCGGTCGACGTGGACGCCGACGCCGAGCGCCTGCGCCACGAGCGAGAGCGCCACCACGGCCACGGCGGCGCGCCGCGCGAGGGCGCGGCCCGCCAGGACCTCTGACGCGAACGCCAGCGGCAGCAGCAGCAACGGGAGCAGCGGCAGCAGGTAGCGCGGCCCCCAGCAGTGCCCGCCCCACCACACGGGATAGGTCCCGAAGACGACCAGCGCCGGAAGGATCACGCCAAGGGCCAGCAACCCCTCGGCCCGCCGCCGGCGCAGCAGCAGCGGCCACAGGGCCAGCGCCAGAAACACGAGCGGGCAGTACCACAGGAGCCCTTTACCGGAGCTCACGAGCAACCCCTGCAAGCCGTGGAGCAGCGGCGCGTGGAAGGGCAGGTCGTCGACCGCGCGGTAGCCGGTGTCGGTCAGACGGCCGTAGCGCGCCACGTTGTAGATTCCGGCCGCCGCGAGCCCCGCGGCCACGGGGATGCCCCAGGCGACGAGGCGCGCCCGGACGCCCTCCCCTCTCTCCTCCGAGGACCACGCCACGTACAGGGCGTAGACCGCCAGCGCGGGGAGCGCGAACAGCACGGTAAGCTTGGTCAGCACCGCCAGGGCCACGAAGAGCCCCGACACGACGTAGGGCGAGGCGCGCCCCGGACGCGCCCGCGCCCGCACGAGAAACAGGACGGCGCCGGTGAGCGCGAGCGCCGAGAGCGGCTCGCTAAAATCGGTCTTGGCGTAGGGCCAGTAGGGGCTGGCCACTCCCACCAGCAGAGCGGCAAGCAGCGCGCCCCGTAGGTCGCCCGCGAGCTCGTAGGCCAGCAGGAAGAACAGCAGCACGGCCAGCGCGGTGACGACGGAGTTCGTCAGCAACGTCAGCGCGATGGCCAGGGTGGGGCCGAGTGAGATGGCCAGATGCGGGGTCAGCGCCTGCCCGAAGGCGTACAGGGGGATCTCGGCGAGGCTCTGGGCGATACCGTACTTGGAGTAGAAGCCTCCGTTCACACCGGGCATGCCGTGGTGGCGCGGGGGCAGAGCCAGCGTGTGGCGATCCACGATGGCCGCCGCCGTGTTGTACATCACCCCACCGTCGAGCGACACGAAGCCGCCGGCCGAGGTCAGCGCGTAGAAGAGGCCCAGGGCCAGCGCCAATAGCAGACCGGTCGTACGGACGGACGGAGACCCGACGCCCGCGACTCGGGTCCAGGGAGCGGTCTCCGCCCAGTGATCCACTCTATCGGTTCTATCGGTCGCCATCAGGGCTCCGGCGCCGTTCCGGCGGCGCCTCGGGGATAGGTAGCGCGGCCAACAGTAGGGCCTGCCGCAGGTCCGCCGGGCCGATCTCGCTATCCTCGGGCGCGAGCAAGGGCGAGCCGGGCGGGAGGGCGGCCGGATCTTCCCCCTCCTCGGCCGCCTCCCCGGCGGGCGCGACGCCGACCACGCGCGGCGCGCCGCCGAGCGGTGGCGCGGCAATAATCGACGGGGGCGCGATCGTCACGACACCTTCGCGGACGCCGGCGCCATCCGCCCCTGCCACCGTCACGCGCTGCCCGCGCTCCAAAGTCTCTATCGCCGTGTAGCAAAACACCACGGGAGCGCCCGGCTCCAGCCGAACGCCCACGACTCGCTCAGACACGATTGTTGCCCCTTTTTATCGTGAATTATCCAAACCCGCGACCGCGGTCGCAGGCCCACTCTCGTCGATAAGTCACGAGCCCTGCCTGACCGTGACCCGCGCGAACACCAACGAGCGACCACGGTATAATACGACAGCGTATTTTAACTCATACCATAATGACGTCGAAAGGGTGCGGTAGTGACCAAGATGCGTGCGGAGATGGCGATCGGTCTCTGGAGCCGTTTCGACGACCCTACGTCGGCTCTGCCCGCGGCCACGTAGCGCGCCGCCGTGGGATGATTAGAGGCGGAGGCGACGATACCGTACAGGTGGGACGGCTGATGGCGCTGGCCCTGGCCGGCTCGTGGCGCCATGAGGTCACGGCGCCGGCGCTCACCGCGGATGAGTTGGAGGCCGTCACCCCCGGCTTGCTGGCCTCCGCCGGGGCGTCGCTCTGCTGGCGGCGCATCCGCTCCACGCCGCTCGCCACGACCGCCTCCGGCGTGCGCCTGCGGGAAGCGTATCGTCTGCATCGGCTCCAAGCGACGCTCGGTGAGCGCACGCTCGGTTGGATTGTGCGTGTCCTGCGGGCGGCCGGGATCGAGCCGCTGCTGCTTGCCAAAGGTTGGGCTGTCGCGCGGCACTACCCCGAGCCCGGGCTACGACCGTACGGGGATGTCGACGTGTTCGTCGGCATGGAGCAGTACAGCAGCGCGCGGGCCGCGTTCAAGGCCGCGGCTGCGGAGTGGATCGCGGGCGGCGGCCCTATCCCCGCGGTAAGCATCGACGTGCAGCGGCATCCCGTGGAACTGGATGACCGTCCTTTCGAAGAGCTTCGCGCGCGCGCGCACGTCGTGCCACTCGGCGATCTGCGGGTGTGCGTGCTTGGGCCGGAGGATCAGTTGCGCATGAGCCTTCTGCACCTGTTGCGGCACGAGGGTCGCCGCCCCCTCTGGTGGTGCGATATCGGCGCGATCGTGGAAACGACACCCTCACTTGACTGGGACCTCGTGCTGCGCGGCGGCGAGCGACGGGCCGTGTGGCTCGCCTGCATGGCGCGGCTCGCGCATGAACTCCTGGACGTTCGTCTGACGACGTTGCCCCAACCCTGGCAGGGTCAGCCCCTACCGGGCTGGCTTGCCCCGGCGATCTACCGGCGCTGGGAGGACGGCGTGGCCACTGTCCCCTCGCGTTTCGCCGTGTCCTACCTGCGGAACCCGCGCGGTCTGCGGCAGGGTCTCTATGAGCGCTGGCCGAATCCGCTGGCGGCGACCCTCCGCTGGGGCGGTCTCCCGCATGACACGCCGCGCTGGCCCTATCAATGGCGTGACATCCTGTGGCGCCTCTCCCTGTACGGGCGGCGCCACCTGCCGATCTTGCGCGAAGAGTTCGCGCGCCGCGAACTGGAGGAACAGCGGGATGTCGTGGACGGGCGGCGTCTCTCCATCTGATAGCGGCGGCGCGCGTCGATGCGCGTCAGTCTAGGCCCCCGCCCGTTTCGTCGGCCATGGCGGCAACCTCGTCCAAGCTCTGTGTACGGGCGTGCGCGATACGATCCAGGCGCTTCCGGAACTGAGCCACGGCGTAGTCGATGAGCGAGTCTTTCCGAACACCAAACGGTGGGTGGCCGTCGAAGAGATCGAATGAGTCGTCGATCACACCGATGGCGTAGGGTAATAGCTCGTTCATGCGGACCTCGATCGCATCCCAGGCCACGGCGCCATGCCGCGCGACCAGACGCGAGAGGAAGTAGACGGCGAAGGCGATGTGGCGCGACTCGTCACGCTTCACGTATCCCACGAGTTGCTGCATCCCCGGCATCAGTCCATGGCGTGTGAGCGTCTGATGGTAGCTGTGGTATCCGGTCTCGGCGAGCACGCCTTCGACGATCATGTTGTAGGTGACCGACGCGCGCGCCTGGGCGACCGGGGAGGAATCGGTCTTGAGGCGGTTCATGGCGGTGGGCAACTCGTCGTAGAAGATGCGCCTATAGTTGGGTCCGTGGAAGCGCGAGAGGTCGCTGTGGTCGTGCGCCACCGCGTCGCAGAAGCGGCGGAAGCCCTCGACATGCTTGGCTTCTTCCCACAGGAACGACGTGAGGTACATTTCCTCCTCGATGCGCCCCTCTTGGCGCCCCTCTTGCGCCACGACCATGATGAGCGGCAGCAGGTCGAGCGTGACCGATTCCTCGCCCGCGAGGAACAGCGCGACCTGTTGCATCAGGGCCTCCCGCTCTTCGGTCGCCAGGCGCAGCCAATCCTCATGGTCCTGCGCGAAGTCGATGTCGGCGGGATCCCACACGCCCAGCCGCTTGGACTTCTGGAAGAGGCGCATCGGGAAAGAGTCGAAGTCCAGGCCGTGGGCGGTGGTCGTGATAAAAGCGCGCTGCTCGACAGCCGATCTTGTCACTTAGCCGATTCCTCCCCTCTCCCGCCGCGCCTTGACCAGACAGGCCTGGAGACACGCGGCCAGGACGTGGGCGTGCTCGCGCAGGCACGAGACATGCGTGCCCGGCACATTGTAGAGCGTGACCTCGGCCGCCACGCGCGCCCATCCCGACGGCGGCGCATGCCCCGAGCGGGCGTGGACGGCCAGGGCGAGACCTTGATGGGGCTGTATGAGGGTAACGCGCCCCTGATAGGGACGCGGGATGTAGGACCGAACCGCCCGCGCGTACCTCTCACGCCACTTCAGCCGGTAGGCCTCGGCAGCCCCGCTCTCCTGCCCCTCCCGCATCTCTTGTCGCTCCTGCCGCTCGGCGTCGATCCACGCGGCCCGCGCGTCGCCGCTCTCCGCCGCCGCGTCCAGATTGACGGCAGGTGTGTCGACGAGGGCGAGCAGGTCGACCGCGTGGCCGCGCGCGCGCAGGCGCGCGGCCATCTCGTAGGCGATGAAGCCGCCGTTGCAGTAGCCGCCCAGGAGATAGGGCCCCTCGGGCTGGATGGCCTGAATCTCCCGCAGGTACATAGCGGCCATAGCCTCGACGGTCAGCAGGGCGTGGAGGTCGTCCGGCTCGTACGGCTGGAGCACGTACAGCGGACGGTCGGCGCCGAGGCGCTCCATCAAGCGATAATACGTCAAGCCCCCCGGCAGGTAAAAAAACGGGGTCTCGGTCCCGCTCGCGCGGATGACGGTCAGGGGAGATCGCGGCCGCTCCTCGATCCCTGCCAGGCGGCGCGCGATCGTCGCGGCCAGCGTGGTGACCGTGGCGCCGTCGACCAGATCTCGGACCAGCATATCGACGCCCAGGCTCTCGTCCATCGCCACCTTGGCCTCCGCCATCCGCAAAGAGTCGAGCCCGAACTCGACCAGGGGCGTCCGGAGATCCACCAGGTGGACGGCGACGTTCGCCAGGCGGGCGACCATCTCGCGCAGATAGGCCTCCAGCCGCGCTGGACGCTGCCCTGGAGGCAGCGCGAGCAGCGCCGCGCGCGACAACTCCGCCGCCGGCCCCGGAACATACGGCTCGTCCTGGCTATCCACGCCGGCCACGGGCAGGCGACCGTCCAGGTAGGCCTGACGGCAGGCGCGACGCCGGACCTTGCCGCTCGACGTCATGGGGACTCCGCCCGGCCGCGCCAGCACGACCACGCCGACCCGCACGCCGTGCTGCTCCGCCACGGCCGCGCGGATCGCGCGCGCGAGCGCTGCCACGTTGGCCCGCCGGTCCGCGCGCTCGAGCTCCTGTACCACGACCAGGCGCTCCTCGCCGTCTGTGCTGACGGTGAACGCCGCGCCGTGGCCGGGACGTAGCGCCGCGTGGCAGCGCTCGACGGTGAGCTCGATATCCTGCGGATAGTGGTTGCGGCCGCGGATGACGACGAGGTCGTCCAGGCGCCCGGTGACGAATAACTCGCTGTCGTCCACGAAGCCCAGGTCGCCGGTGCGCAGGAACGGACCCTCTCCGCCGTCTTTAAGATAGGCGCGAAAAATAGCGTCCGTCTCATCCGGCCTGCGCCAGTAGCCCTGGGCCACGCTCGGCCCCGTCAGCCAGATCTCGCCGACGTGACCGGGTGTACACTCTGTAGAGGTAGTGGGGTCGACGATGACGATGCTCCGATCGAGTGGAGCGGCGCCGCACCCGACCAGGGCGCGCGCCCGCGTGTCTTCCGGCGAAGCCGCCACGACGCGGCCTCGCCCCAGCGGCTTCGCGTCGTAGCGCCGCACCACCGGCGCGGCCGCCGGAGACCCTCCCGAGACCATCAAGGTGGCCTCGGCCAGTCCATAGGTAGGGTACAACGCCTCACAACGGAACCCGTGGGGCGCGAAAGTGTCCACGAATCGCTCCAGGGTCTCGGAGCGGATGGGTTCGGCGCCATTGAAGGCCACGGCCCAGCGGCTGAGATCCAGCGTCGCGCGCTGCTCGGGCGTGATCGTGCGCACGCACAGGTCATAGGCGAAGTTGGGCGCGCCGCTGGTCACCACTCCCTCGGCCCGCGAGATCGTGTCCAACCAGCGATAGGGACTCCGCAAGAAGGCGGCCGGCGCCAGCAGCGTGGCGGAGAAGCCGCCGTACAGGGGCTGCAGGAGCGCCCCGATCAGGCCCATGTCGTGGTAGGGCGGCAGCCAACTCACCACATGGCTTCGCGGTGTATGCCCGAAGCGGCGGTACACCAGGTCAAGGTTGTGCAACAGATTGTGGTGGGAGAGCATGACGCCTTTCGGCGCCGCCGTCGAGCCCGAGGTGTACTGCAGGAACGCCAGCGTTTCGCCCGTAACAGCGGACTCCCTCCACCTCTCCATTGTGTCGTCGGGGAGCGCCTCGATCGCCAGCCAGCGGAGCGCGGCCAGGGACAGCGCGCCGGCGGCCACGCGCTCGATCGCCTCGACTGTCGACGCGGGGGCCAGGGCGATCGTGGCGCCGGCGTCCCTGGCGATGGACTCCAGACGCGGCGCCGGCCGGCCGGGCCGTGGCGGGTAAGCGCCACGACACCGGCGTAGAGGCAGCCCCAAAAGGCCGTGATATAGTCTGGTCCGGGCGGGTACAGCAGCAAGGCTCGCTCTCCGGCGGACGCGATATCCCGCAGCGCTACGGCGACCGCCGCGGCCCCGCGGTCCAGTTCCGCATAGGTGACGAGCGCGACCGGGTCGTCGGCGCGGTGGCCGGACAGGAACGTGAACAGGGCTCGCTCAGGATGTAGCTCGGCGCGTTGGCGCAGCAGATCGACCAGGCTACGTGGCGCCGCAGAGAGGTTCGGCGGACACACGGCCACCCCTCTCCAGGCGCCATACGAGGCGAGGTCTATAGACAATACTGATCCTCTCACCCTCTCAACTCTTCGCTCACCAATCTGCCCATGTCTATGCCAGCGGACCTACGCCTGCGGTCGTGGAACGTGGATATGAGACGCCTGTCAGGATGTTGGATAGCAGCAGCCCCCAGAAGAAAAGGTGTTCGGCGGACATCCGCCAGGGGGCTCCGGGGATCCCCCATCAGTACAAGTCACGCTGGCGGCATGGGCCGCGGTCGGCGCCACGATGGAGGCGACGACCGGCGCCAGGATCGCGCCCCGGATGGCGGTCTTGCGCAGCAGTTGCCGGCGCGAGTAGCGCGCCGTGTCCGCCTCCGCCGGCAGCGGCTCCCGCAGCAAGCGCGCCTTGTCGAGTTGGCGCAGTGACAGCAACACAACCTCCGCGTCCGCGGGCGCGCCCAACTCACGTTCGAGGATCGCGGCCAGCCCGCGCACCGTCGTGCGCCCGTCACAGTGTCGCCACACCAGCGTCGCCGTACGGTTTAGATTGTGGGCCGCGTGCGTCTCGAGGTCGTAGACCAGCATCTCGTCGGACAGGTCGGTCACCACAATACCGTCTTGCCGCGCCCACGGCGTCAGCGCCGCCAGCGTCTCGTCGTACTCGCCCGGGTTACGCAACATGATCCTCCGCCCCTTCCCCATCTTTCTGGTCTAGCGCATCCACAGTAAGCGTCGCCATGCGCAGCAGAGCCGCCGCGGTCGCGTCGGCCTCCCCACGCGCGCCCGTCACGATACGCGCCTGGGACGCCACCCGCCCCAATGTCTCGAGCGCCAGCGCGGGCTCCCGCCGCGCCGCCACCGTGTTGGACAGCAAGTCCAGGACGCCCTGCCCGGCGGTCCGGGGACGCGGCCGCCAACGCGCGCCGGGCTTGTAACGCGCCAGCGCGACCAGCCCCACCGGCGCCGGCCCTGTTCCCGCGACGGCCCCGAGCTCCGCGCTTGTGACCCGCCGCGGCCGCGCGCCCGGCTCGCCGCGCAGCGAGAGCCGACGCGGGAACGGGTACACGCGACCCGCGGCGTCGAAGACCGCGAACTCGTCGGAGTAGTAGGTGGCGCCCGCGCGCAGCAACGCCGCCACCAACGTAGACTTCCCCGCGTGCGAGGGACCCGGCAGCACGATCGCGCGCCCGTGCCAGCCTACCACACCCGCGTGAACGAACAAGCAGCCGCGCGCGAACTCGGCCACCTCCAAATTGAGGGCTGAGTCGAACACCGCGAGCGCATCGTCGTGATCCAGCGAGCGCGCCAACCGGGCGGCTCCCGCGTAGACCAGGCTGAACTGGCGCGTGCGCGCGCCTGGGAGGCTCTCCTGGCCCAGCGCCACCGAGTACAGCCTGTCGATGACGGGCGAGTCCGCCGGTACCCACGCGGGGGGCAGGCACGCAATGGCCCGATCCAGGGCCTCCGGCGTATTGGCGCGCACGCCGAGGCACAGCCCATACGTCTCGACGGCTATCCCTGCCGCCCACCCTAGGCGGTCGATCTTCTCCATTCAAGCGGAGGTCGTGGTGAGACGCGGCATTAGGCCTAAGGGCGCCGGCATACGCGATGTCCAGTCCTTCCTGAGCCCGTGCGATCACCGATCCTATTGGCCTGTTGGCGACGCGACCAGCGATCCCGCTCCCGCTGTCCAGATACCCCTGCAGTTTCAGGGCTATAATAATACTATCATAACCGTGCTAGCAATCATGGTCCTTCGGGCGCGCCCCGAGATTGTGAGATGAGGCCTGCGACCGCGGTCGCAAGGCAAACGACGGG
>JAABUQ010004240.1_pt1 | contig 24755 bp, 20 predicted proteins | sample 5560001 | NCBI WGS metagenome assembly JAABUQ01 (sample SAMN10711888, study PRJNA513371) | rock metagenome | isolation source: Antarctica rocks | place: Antarctica: Victoria Land, Finger Mt nord | collected 2015-12-18
TAGCACCGCTGAGCTTGCCACTGTTCTGGAGATGCTGCTCGATCACAAAAGTTTGACTATACAGGAGGCGGACGTGGTGACTGCCGCGGTGGATCTTTTCCGCGCGAGGCCATCGCTGGGCTTTTCCGATTGCCTGGTGCTGGAACTTGCCCGAAAAGCTGGGCACCTTCCACTCGGCACGTTTGACCGCGGGTTGGCGAAGGTTGAAGGCACCCAGAAGTTATAGCGAGACATTCTTTGTGTCGGCGGGAAGCGACGTGCCTTTGTCACGGTACTCGGCTTCGATTACCGCAAATACCTGTTCGAGTTCTGACAGCGCCTCCGTCCTGGTGGGCATGAGTGCGTAGCAGCCGGAAATCGAGGGAACCTCTGCCACCCACCCGGAAGGCTGATTGCGGTAAAGTACCACTTTGTATTCGTCTAAAGCCATACGCCAGTTCCATTTTACGTCCGCTGCGCTACTGCTGCTTCATCTCTGCTTTCGCGGTGGATACATCATTTGTCGAAGGCAGCAATCCGTCTAAGCGCGTCAGTTCCAGCATTTTGTGCAAATTGGAACTTACTTCCACCAAACGAATGGGGCAACCTCTTTTCCGGGCTAGCGTGTACACCACGGTGAGCTCGCCCAAACCGGAGCTGTCCGTGTTTGTCACGCCCGCCACACGCAAGATCACGCCACAGAGCCGATTGGCGCTTAACAGTTGCCGTACACAGTCACGCAGAGTGATTAGAGATGGCCCCAGAGTCAGTGAACCGGCTAGCTCAAGGATTCCGAAATCGTCTTCCACGCGTGAGGTGACCTCTAGCGGCATAGGTATCCCGCAAATATACCGCTAAGCAGCGCGCTTCTTTTTAGTACGTCTCGACCTTGCGTTGCGTGTAGGGCGGGGTGACATAGGCGGAGACGGGGCTCTCGTTCCCGTCCTTATCGATGGCCTTTACGCCGAGCACCACCTCGTCGATGTTGACATTCGGCAAGGTGTACTTGGTGACGTTCCCGACGAAGATCTCCTTCTCCCATTGGGGCGAAGTGGTTTTCCGCTGCACTACGATGTAGCCCAGTAGATCCGATTCCGGTGGATCGTTATGCCAAGTCATTTCGGCGTTGTAGCCCTTGTCGGGCTCGCCTTCGGGGCCCGGCCCGCGATGCAGCGGCGAAGAGTACGCGCGGCCTTCCACCGCGGGAGGAGTTCGCAAATCCGGCGCCTTTGGAGCAAGCGCTAACGACGCCACTGCCGCTGCGTTGGCCTTTGCGACAAGCGCCGTGTAGCTGGGAGCGGTATTCGCGAAGGTATCGGTGGCGGTGTGCTGGTTGGAATAGTTTTCCATCGGCGTGGTGATTCGCACTGCCGCGTATCCAGCCGCGTTGAAGGGGCTGTGATCGCCTCCGCGCCCGAAGCGATCGTGGCGGAATACCAGGTTGATCTCAAAGCCGGGCTGATAGCGCGCGTTCATGTCCTGTAGATAGCGCGCGAGTTGGCGTGAACTCGAATCGTTTGGATCGGGCGAGTACACGTTCACGTAACGGTTGCTGGTGAGGCCGATGGCGTTGACATCGCTGCCGATGATGTCGTTGTTGAAGACGCCTTCAATCAGTTCGTGTTTGGCGGCGGCCGCTTCGGCGTACGCGCCGCTGCCGAAGAGGCCGTACTCTTCCGCCGCAAACGCGACGAACACGATAGTTTTGCGGAACTGGTACTGGCTCATGATTCGCGCCAGTTCCATGACGGCCGCCGTGCCACTGCCGTCGTCAGTAACGCCGGGGGCGGGAGCCTTGGCGATGGCTTCGGCATCCATGACACGCTGGCCGTTGGGGCCTTGCTTGTAAATCAGGTTTATGGTGTCGTAGTGGCCGGTCACGAGGACTTCGCGCTCCGGCTCGCCGGTACCCGGCAGGATCGCCAAGACGTTCCAGATCTCCACGTTCCTTGGCATGCGCGCGTTCTGTTTCGCGAGCCGATGCTTGTCGAAGGACACCTGCAGCTTGGGACTGTAGCTTCGAAACTGCGCGGCGATCCATTCACGGGCCGCTCCTACTCCGTGGGTGGGGTCGCCGGTGGCGGAGAAAATGTTGCGTGTTTCGAAACTTTCGAGCCTCTTCTGAATGTCCGCAATGCGATCGGTCGAAACTTGCGAAACGATTGCGGCCACTTGTGGGTTCAGCGATTTTCCCGGAGCGGCGCCGAACATGCCGCATGCTCCGGCCAGCAAGAACAAGCTAGCGCGTGTGATGTTCATTTCCGTTGATTATCGCGTACACCACTCCGTTGAAGACGCAGTAAGAACCGCTCCATTAGAAGGTGTGAAAAATCGACAGGAACTCCAGCCGTGTCGCGTGGGGAAAACCGCTGGGACAGACAACGTTTTGCGCTCGCGACAAAGTCCATTTGTTTTTCGTACTTTGCGGCGCTCGGCAAAACGAGTCAGTCCCGGGTTTTCGCGTTTCGGACCGCCCGCGGACCCGCTTGCCGATTAATTCACAGCTTCTTACGGTCGTGGCTCGGTCTAGGCTATCGCGGCCTGGCGGATCTGCCCGTTTTCCTTGAATTTTACGGAGACCAGCTTGGAAACGCCCGGCTCTTGCATGGTCACTCCGTAGAGCGCCTGCGCCGCCTCCATGGTTCGTTTGGCGTGCGTGATGACGATGAACTGCGTCTGCTCGGCCATTTGCTCCAGCAGCTTTGTCAGGCGCTGAATGTTTGGCTCATCGAGCGGCGCATCCACCTCGTCCAGAATGCAGAACGGGCTGGGGGCATATTGGAAGATTCCCATCAAGAGGGCCATGGCGGTGAGCGACTTTTCGCCGCCCGAAAGTAGTAGTACGCTCTGCAGCTTTTTACCCGGAGGCGAGGCGACGATTTCAATTCCGGATTCGGCCAGGTTCTCTTCATCGGTCAGGCGCATCTCGCCCAGGCCGCCGCCGAAGAGCACTTTGAACATTTCGCGAAAGTTCTGATTGATGGCATGAAAGGCTTCCACGAAGCGCTTGCGCGACTCATTGTCTATCTCGTGAATGGCCTTCTCGGTGTCGCGAATGGAATCGAGAAGATCCTGCCGCTGGACGCTCAGGAAATCCTGCCGTTGCTGGGCTTCTTCAAACTCTTCGAGTGCCTGGGCGTTCACCGGCCCCAGCGCTTCTATCTTGCGCCGCGCTTCCGCGTACTTGCCGTCTAGATCCGCGAGCGTCTGCTCGTCCGCCACGGTCTCCACGTTCTCGATAAGCTGGGCCAGCGGGATATCGAGCTCATTTTGGCAGGTCTCTTCGAGGTGCTTGATGCCGGATTCGGCGCGCGCTAACCCGACCTGCAATCCCGAGCGCCTTTCTTGCGTGACGTGCGCCTCCGCTCGCAAGCGCTTCAACTCTTCTTCGGTGGCAGCAAGGCGGCTGCGCAGTTCCGCTTCGCGTTCCGCGAGCGCCTTGACTTCCGCGTCCGCCGCCGAGACGGATGCGAGCAATTCAGCGCTCTTGGTATCCAGTTCGGCGTTGCTGACAAGAAAATGGGCGCGCTCGCCGATGAGGCGCTGCATCTCATGCTCGAGATGGTCGCGGCGTCTCGCTAATTCCTGCACTTGCGCTTCCAGGCGGGCCCGATTCGATGCCAGGGATCGGCGGCGTTCTTCCAAGCTCGCCAGATTTGCGCGCAACGTGGCGTGCTCTTCGGCCGCTCGAGCCAGCTCCGCCTGCAAGCCGGTCAATTCTTCACGGGCGCCTTCGAGAGCCCGCTCCTGCTCGGCTCGCACTTGTTCCGCCTGCGCTAAGGCGGCGCGATCGCCTGCGAGTTTTTCATCGACGCTCACGCGGTCTTTCGACAGCCGGTCCAGTTCCAGTCGCGCACGCGACAGCCGCGTCTGCACTCGTTGAAGCTCTTCGGCGGATTTGCGGCTTTCGTGATCGAGCGCGAGCACATCCTTCTCCTGCGCTTGCTGTTTGCCGCGCAAATGCTCCAGGTGCTCGGTCAAGTTTGAGATCGCGCGTTCCAGTTCGCTGACCTGTGCCTGCGCCGCGGTGAGCTCGCGCTGCTTGGTCTCTTCCAGACGGGACATTTCGCGCAGCTCCCGCTTCAGGGCCAATGGACCGGCGCCGGTTTTCTTGCCGCCGCTGACAGCGCGGCCGTGATAGTTCACTCCGTCTGCCGTAAGAAACCAGCAGTGTGGAAATTGCGTGGCGAGTTCCTGGCCCAGCGCGCGCTCGTTCACTACATAGCAGTTTGAAATGCGGGGCAGCGTTTTCAACGGCAGATTGCTGAGCCCGTTGGTGAAGCGAATGGCATCGGTGAGTTTCGTGACGATGCCCGATTCAGCGGCGAGTTGCGGAAGTTCGGAAGTGTCTTCGGTCCCATCTCCGGCGCCTTCGACCAGAAACGTGGCGCGCCCGTTCAGATCGCTGCGCATGAGTTCGATGCCGCGCTCCGCATCAGCCCAATCGCGAACGACGACGTATTCGAGTTCGTCGTGCAGAAACTCTTCAGTGGCTTTCTCGACCTGCGGATCTACTTCGAGAAAATCCGCCAGCACGCCCAGGGGACGCAAATCGCGCGCTTTGCCGCTCTCTACCGCGGTGAAAAGGCGCTTCACGGTTTCGGTGGTGTAACTGCGATGCTGCAAGACTTCCTCGAGCGAATCTTTGCGCGCCTTCACGCGCGAGAACTCAGTCCGCAGACGCTCCAACGCTTGGCGGTTCTCACTTAATGCCGCGCGCTTTTGCCCTAGCTCCTGCTCCACGCCCTGGCGCTGATCGGTGACGGAAACCAGCTCCGTTTGCCGCGCGGCCAGACGCTGGGAAAGCTGCCGCTTGACCTGTTCGATGCGGCCTAGATCGGCGTTTGATTGCTGCTCTTCGGACTGCGCGCGCTCTCGATCCCGGTCCGCCGACACAAGCTGCGCTTCCATCTGCGTGATGCGGTTCTTCAGCGCCGACGATTCGCCGAGCAGCCGCAACACGCCCTGGCGGGCCGATTCCAGACTGCGCTCTTGTTCGGAGAGACGGCTCTGCGCTCCTTGCCGCTCGGCGGATTTGGCATCAAGCTGCTGCCGCGCGGCTTCGCATTCACTCTCGAGCCCTTGCCACTCGGCGGTCTGCCCGTCGAGTTCGCCGGTTCGTTCGCCTTGCTGCTTTTCGAGCACTTGCGCTTCGTGCTCGCCTGAGCGCAAGCGCCCGTCAATCTGCTCAACCTGTTTGGCTTGGTACTCGAGGCGCCCACGCACGCGCTCTGTTTCGAGATGCAAGTCGGCCAGCAGTTTGCGCGCGCCGGTGAGTTCCTGCTCGGTCGCGTAAGAGCTTTCAAGTACTGTGGTCTGTTCAGCTTCGCGCTCGGCGATGGCAAGCTGCGCAGCGCCTAATTCCGCGGAGGCGAGGTTCAGCTCAATCGCGATCTTCGCGCTTTCCCGCTCGAAGGTGAGGAATTTGGCGGCCAGCACCTGCCGCAGGTACGCAGTTGCTTCCTCTTTCAGCTCTCCGTAGCGCTTGGTTTTCGCGGCCTGGCGCTTAAGCGAGTTCACCTGCCGCGTCACTTCTTCGAGAATGTCGAACACGCGCGACAGGTTCCCCTTGGCGCTTTCGAGCTTCGCTTCCGCTAAGCGCTTGCGTGTTTTGAACTTGGTAATGCCGGCGGCTTCTTCGACCACTGCGCGGCGATCTTGCGGCTTGTTGCTGAGAATCTGTCCGATGCGGCCCTGCTCGATGATGGCGTAGCTTTCCGGGCCCAAGCCCGTGCCGAAAAACAGATCTTGAATATCGCGCAAGCGCGCTAATTTGCCGTTGATCAGGTATTCGCTTTCACCCGAGCGGTAGAGCCGCCGCGTGATGGTGATTTCGCCGGTGCGCTCGGCGGCCTTGAGCGCGTCTGTCTTGTTTGGGGCGACGGCGATTTGGTCGTCCGTAGCCAGCAGCGTTTCGGGAGCGTCCACAATGGCGCGCAGGTCAGGAACCAAGGTCATGGTGACCGCAGCCATGCCGAGCGGCTTCCGCTCGCGCGTGCCGGCGAAGATCACATCTTCCATGCGCGCACCCCGGAGGCTCTTGGCCGATTGTTCTCCGAGCACCCAACTGATGGCGTCGCTGAGATTCGATTTGCCGCATCCGTTCGGCCCCACGACGGCGGCGATCCCGCTGCCGTTGAACTTCATTTCGGTCCGGTCGTAGAAAGATTTGAAGCCTTGTATTTCGACTCGCTTAAGCTTGAGCAATGCCGCCACCCTTCCTGGAACTATTCTCGGGGGTGCCTCTATGGTAGCTGCCCTGAGTGACGCTGTAAAGCGCGGAGGCTACTGCTTGGCGGTGCAGATGCTTCACATTGACCTATATATAGTGGTGTTGGCGCTTGCCGTATCTTCTTACTGAGGGCGCCAAGCTGTATTGGAACGAATCCGGCGCAGGACCGCCGGTTCTCCTTATTATGGGGCTCAGCTTCACGCATGACATGTGGTTCCGCGTGCTGCCGGGGGTGGCGGCTCGCCATCGGGCCATCTATTTCGACAACCGCGGGATGGGGCGGAGCGACGTTCCGAAGGGCCCGTATTCGATTCGCCAGATGGCGCGCGATGCGGTTGCGGTTCTGGACGCCGCCGGTGTTCCCGCGGCCCACATTATCGGAGCCTCGATGGGCGGCATGATTGCGCAGGAGGTTGCGCTGCGGCATCCCAAACGTGTTCTGAGCCTGGTGCTCGGCTGCACCAGCTACAGCGGCTTAGGAGCTCGCTGGCCGCACTTTCGCTACGGTCCGCGGGGCTTGAGTTGGTCTCGGACGCAACGGCTGGAGCGTGAGCGCTCCCTGCGCCGGTTGCTTTACGCCGATACGACTCCGGAAGAGCGCATTGAAGAAGACGTCCGCATCCGTTGCGCGTGCAATTGGTGCTATCGCGGCTTTTTCAACCAATTTGTAGGCGTGTTGCGGTGGAGTTCGTATCGACGGCTTCCCCGTATCCAGGTTCCCACTCTGGTGCTGCATGGGGACCAGGACCATTTGGTTCCGGTCGAGAACGGAAAGGCGCTCGCTTCGCGTATTCCGGGGGCGCGCTTTCAGCTCATTCGAAACGCGGGACACGTTTTAACCACGGATCAGCCCGAGGCCTGCCAGGAAGCGCTGGCGCAGTTCCTGAACCAAGCGGATGTTTTGTCGACGCACGCCTGAGTGAGTGGCCGCCGGGATGATTGTTTTATTAATGTGCCGCAGCCATGGGAGCCTTGTCGGTTAGCGCGGCAACGCCCGGCAGATCGGCGCCTCCCAGGAACTCGAGCGAGGCGCCGCCGCCGGTGGACACATGCGAAATCTTGTCCGATAGACCTGCGCTCTTGATCGCCTTTTCGGAATCGCCGCCGCCGACGACCGACACAGCGCCCGACTCGGCCACGGCTTTCGCCAATTCCACGGTGCCGTGATCATAGGGCGGCATTTCGAAAATGCCCATGGGTCCGTTCCAAATGACCGTCTTGGCGCCTCGGATCACGCGCGCGTACTCCTCGACAGTCTGGGGCCCGATATCGACTGCAATCTGATCCGGGCCGATGCGTGTTACTACGGCGTGCTCGGCTCCTGCCTTGACCTGTTGGACGACGACGTGATCGACGGGCAGCACCAGTTTCGCTCCTACTGTCGCCAACAGGTGCTTCGCCAGGTCAATCTTATCTTCTTCGACCAGGGACCGGCCGGTCGGCTCGTTTTGGGCGCGCAAGAAGGTGTAAGCCATGGCGCCGCCGATCAGTAGCTTGTCTACTACGTTGAGCAGGTTCTGAATGACTTCGATCTTGTCGGACACTTTGGCGCCTCCTAATAAAGCGATGCAGGGCCGCTCGGGGTGGCTAGTGACCCGGGTGAGCCACTCCAGTTCGCGATCCATCAGGAGGCCGGCAGCGGCTAAAGGCAGATACGAAACCATGCCTACGGTGGAAGCATGGGCGCGATGAGCAGTCCCGAAGGCGTCGTTCACATAGATGTCGGCTAGACTGGCGAGCTGCTTCGAAAAACCGGGGTCGTTGGCCTCTTCTTCGGGGTGAAAGCGCAGGTTTTCGAGCAGAAGGACTTCGCCGGGCTTGGGGCGCATGGCGGTTGTCTGCTGGCCAACAGAGTCAGGCGCCATGGCAACCGGCTTTCCGAGCAGCTCTGCCAAGCGCTGGGCCACGGGCGCCAGGCTCATCTCGGGATTCTTTTTGCCTTTGGGCCGCCCGAGGTGACTCCCTAGAATGACTGCCGCGCAGTGCTCGATAGCATATTGGATAGTGGGGAGCGAGGCTCTTATCCTTTTGTCGCTGGTGATCTCCTTTCCGCCGGGCGCGAGCGGGACATTAAAGTCGACTCGAATGAATACCGTTTTGTCCTTTAGATCAAGATCCTTGATCGACAACTTAGGGATCGACAACTTAGCCATGCAGCTATTGTAGGAAAAACCCTGGTGGGTGCTCTGCGAGTGGAAATCCGCGAGATGACGTTAGTACCTGTGGAGAAAAGCTGTAGGCGGGGGCGATTTAAGCCGATAGTACTTTAGGAGGGCTCTCTCAGAATGAAGCGGCCCGTGGTTTGCTAGGGAAGATCCTTGTAGTTGCACTATAATCCTTAGCAAAGGTCTTCAGGGTTCTAGACCTCTAGGTACGCGAGTACCAGGGGCGCGCCGAGTTCCTGGGAAAGTTTGGATGTGTCGTCAACAGTATCTATTCGCGTGCTAATCGCCGATGGACACCCGATCGTCTTAGAAGGCCTCCGGAGTGTTCTCAGCCAATATCCGGGTATTGAGGTCGTAGCGGAAGCTGCGGACGGAATGGAAACCATTGACAAAGTGGTTCACCTCGATCCGGATGTGATTCTGCTCGACCTCCGGCTGCCGCGCATCGACGGTCTTACGGTGCTGCGCAGCATCCAGGCGCGCGCGCCCCGCTCCAAAGTGATTCTTTTCGCCGCAGCGGACAACAAGGACGAGTTCGTGGAAGCGATGAAGCTTGGCTGTTCGGGTATTTTGCTGAAAGACGGTCCGACGAATCTGCTGGAAAAGAGCATTCAAAAGGTTTACGCCGGGGAGATTTGGCTGGATTCCAATACCACTGCCGCTGTGATTCGCCAGTTCGCTGCTCCCGGCGACTTCCAGTTGCCGTCCCACGCCAATGGCAAGCCGAACCGCGAACGCGCTCAACTCAGCCAACGCGAGCGCGAAATTATCATTCTGATTGCCCAGGGTTACAAGAATAAAGAGATCGCCGAGAAGATGTTCATCACCGAGCAAACCGTAAAGAACCACCTGCACAACGTGTTCGACAAGCTGGGTGTTTCCGATCGGCTGGAACTGGCTCTTTACGCGATTCACAACAGCCTGCACGTGAAGGCTTAGGTCTTCGGCCCGTTTCGCCTACCCCGCGCGCCCTAATGGAATTTCGCTAGTACTTTCGTTTCCAATGCGCGACAATTCTAAGGACGCCCTTTATCTCTCCTAAGTAATCGCCCGGGAACGCCTCGCTGGGCTGCCGGGCTAGGTAGCTCCTGCGTCGCGCAAATGGCCAATCTGCGTGAAGACATCACCAGGACGGTTCTCCGTCTAAGCAGACGCGGGGATAGTGCTGGGTCGCGCGCGGAACTGGAAGCCACCGTCCTGAAGCCCGATCCACGCGAAGGAAAACAGGTCGGCAATTACCGCATTCTGAAGCGCCTTGGCACGGGCGGAATGGGCCACGTTTACCTGGCACTCGATACGCGCCTCGGCCGCCATGTCGCCTTAAAGTTTCTCGCTCACCAAATGATGGGTGATTACTCCATGCTGTATCGCTTGCAGCAGGAGGCGCGGACCGCTTCCGCGCTGAACCATCCGAACATCGTCACCGTATACGAGATCGGCGAACTGGCGGGTGAACCCTTCATTGCGAGTGAGTTTATCGACGGCGCGACACTGCGGGTCGCGCTGGAGCGGAAGGCCGTTGACGTGCCCACCGCCGTTGATGTCGCTACTCAGGTCGCTTCGGCTTTGGTGGCGGCGCATGCCGCTGGCGTGGTGCATCGGGATCTGAAGCCCGGCAACATCATGCTGCGGCCCGACGGTTACGTCAAGGTTATCGACTTCGGGCTTGCCAAGCAGATCCAGAAATCCGCGCCTGGCGGTTCCGGGGAGGACTTTGTCACTCAGCCGGGGTCCGTTCTGGGCACGGTGAGCTACATGTCGCCGGAGCAGGCGCAAGGCGACGCGGTGGATCACCGCACCGATCTCTGGAGTCTGGGCGTGGTTCTCTACGAGATGGTCGCGCACCGGCGGCCGTTTGACGGGCAGACCGACAGCCACGTGATCGTTTCCATTCTCGACGGCCGCTTGCCGCCTTTGCCCGACCCGAAATCCGTTCCCGCGGGCCTGGTGCACATTCTCGAATGTGCGCTCGCCAAAGATCCGCATAAACGGTATCCCTCCGCGAGCGAGATGCTCACCGATCTTCACCAGATTGGTCAGGGCTCCCGCACCGGCAGCAGTGTCAGGCTGGCCGCTCTGTCGCAGCGCCGCCAGGCGAGGCGGCAAAAACTTGTTCTGCCTCTGGTTGTATTGCTGGGTCTTCTGACCGCTGGGGCGGTTTGGTGGTGGGCCTCCCGTCGCCCTGATTGGTTCCAGATCGGCTCCGTCCGCCAACTCACTTTCAACGGGCGAACGCGCTTGGCTACCATCTCGCCGGATGGCAACTATCTTGCGTTTGTCGTGGGGGAAGCCGAAGGCCAGCAGACGCTTTATCTGAAGCAGGTTGACTCATCCACGGAAGAGATAAAGATTCCGGCCAGAAGAATCGACTATGTGGGGCTGACCTTTTCCCCCGATAGCCGGTATCTGTTTGAGACCGAGAAGGACGAGACTATGGTGGGGAAGCTTTATGCCATGCCGATTCTTGGCACGCGTCCCAGCGTTCCCCTCGTCGATGACATCGACGGACCCGTTTCGTTTTCGCCTAACGCCGATCAGTTCGCCTTTGTGCGCTTCACTCATCTTCAGCATGCTGGGCGAGAGCACGTTAAGAGCGCTATCTTCATCGCATCTCTAGATGGTGAAAAACATCAGATCCTCTCCCTCGCCGAGCCGGCCTATCAGTGTATTGCGTGGAGTCCTAGAGCGGACCGCATAGCCGCCATTCTCTTCAGCGATATGCCGGGTAGAAGTGGCGAGTCTATCTTGGACTTAATTGACCTCAAGGGGCGCGAAACACGAAGGCCTCTTCCGGATTGGCGGCTTGTCGGAAAGCCGTCCTGGACTCCGGACTCGAAGACTCTGATTCTCACCGCCGCTAATCGCAGCCAAGCTCGCAGCCAGTTGCAGATTCGCCAAATTGCGGTGGCCAGCGGTAAAACTCACGACATCACGGTCGGTCTCGCGGGCTACAAGGCCGCGAGTGTCGCGCGAAACGGCGCGGAGATAGCTGCTACGAAACTCGAGTCCAGAGCAAGTGTTTGGGTATCCGCGCCGAACAATTTCACAACCGGCCAGACTTTCCTTGCGGAAGCGGAACAGCGCCCCAGTATCACTTGGCCTGACGCCAGTCACTTGGTTCTGAACTCGCAGCGTAGTGGATACCCCAATCTCTGGCTTCTGGATATTGGTACCCACGTGGGCAGCAGCCTAACAAACGCGCCGTACGTACAGGAGGACGCCGCTTCATTCCCGGGCGGCGAATCTATCGCTTTGGCCTCCAATCGGACCGGCGAATTAAAGATCTGGCGGTTTGATCGTAATACCGTGTCACAAAGCCAGCTAACTTTTGGGCCCAACTACGACGAAGCTCCCGCCGTTTCTCCCGATGGCAAGTGGATTGTATACACGTCCTCGACTGGCAACCTCCCTCATCTGCGCAAGATCGCTAGCACGGGCGGAGAGAGCATTCAAATTGGCTCCTATCCCGCCCGTGACGCGCAGATCTCGCCCGATGGCAAGTGGATCGCCTGCTATGCGCAAAGTGCAGGCACTGCCTCGTGGGGAGTCGTGGTTCTTCCGTTTGACGGATCGGGTGCGCCTCACCCCGTGCTCAATGCTTATGTACCCTTGCGCTGGTCGCCCGGCGGAAGGGCTTTAACCAGCGCGATCACAGACGCTAACGGAGTTTCGAACCTCTGGTCGGTACCGCTCGATGGAGCGGAGCCACGGCAACTCACTCATTTCGACGATGAACTGATCCCGAACTTCTCTTGGTCGCCTCATGGTGATCGAATTGCTTGCGTTCGAGTGCGGGTCGGCGCCGACGTAGAGTTGTTCAACCGGCAAGATGCAAGGTAGGGCAGCTATGCATTGCACCGCCAAGCGTAGTTTCTATTTCACAAGGAGTTCAAAAAATGGGCAGTCCAGTTAGTGGTCCAGGCAATCCTCATGGCGAAGGCTCTGTAGTTAAACCCCTAGAAGAGCAGGCGCAAAACCCTTCCACATCACCTACAACCGGCAACGGAATCGAAAGCGGCCCAGGTAATCCTCATGGCGAGGGCGCGAAGTCGAGCACAGCCAGCGGATCAAACGGGTAAGCTGCGGTTCTTTAGTCGTAATATGCAGCGCATCGCGTCCATGGCGGGCGCGATGCGTACTGAGCAGCTTTCTTCCCAGGCAAAGGCGCTGCCTGCACCACCAGCGATCTTTATCGGTTGCGCACACTGCACGCTCTTCACCCGAGTGATTGGTACGAAGAATCGAACGGACGTGTTAAATGCCCAACTACACTAGCCATGAAAGCCATGCAAGAGCAGCTTGGATTGCAACAGCAGTGCCCGTCTGTGTCGTGGGCGGCTTCAAGCCCTCGCCGGCAGGAGCACCGGGTCCGCTAGCAAAACTAGAGACAGCGGTGGCGCCTGCAATCATCGTCGCAACTACAATCTTCAGAACAACTTTCTTCAATTTATTCATCCACCTTTTACGTTAGGAGAATGCCCATCAGCGGGCGAGAATAGATTACGATGGCGACAACGAGAAATCAAGTGATATCCGTCAGTTCTGCCATGAATATCTACCGGCGTGCATTACTCGGTAATCTGCCCAACTACTTGGGCTTTTACACGCTCAATTCATGCATCAGAATTGTCCGTTGGAGGCGGAGGAACGTCTCCTTGCCTCCGATCCGATGGGAAACGGTCGAGTCCCCGCTAAAATGAAGTTAGTCCTGCTATCTTCATGCCATCCTTCGATTACGAGGCCCGGAAACTACGTCGCCAGGCGCTCGAAGACGCTCTTGCCAGCCGTATCCTTGTGCTCGATGGAGCCATGGGCACGATGTTGCAGCAGCGTCACCTAACCGCCGAGGACTTTGGCGGTCCCGCTTTGGAAGGCTGCAACGAAAACCTTGTCCTGACGCGCCCCGACGTCCTCCTGGACATTCATCGCGCTTACTACGAAGCGGGTTCCGATATCGTCGAAACGAACAGTTTCGGCAGCGCGAAAGTCGTTCTGGCCGAATATGGCATGGAAGACAAGTCTTACGAACTGAACTTTGCGGCGGCCCAGCTCGCCCGCCAGGCGGCGGACGAATTCTCTACGCCGGGACGCCTTCGTTTCGTCGCCGGGTCGATGGGTCCCACCACCAAAGCCATCACCGTCACGGGCGGCATTAGCTTTCCCGATTTGCTTGCCAACTATTACGATCAGGCCAAAGCGCTATGGGAAGGCGGCGCGGACATTCTGCTGCTCGAAACCTGCCAAGATACTCGCAACGTCAAAGCCGGTCTGCTCGCTATTGATCGTTTGGGCCGCGAGTTCGATTATCCAATTCCTACCATTGTGTCCGGCACCATTGAACCAATGGGTACAATGCTCGCCGGTCAAACCGCCGACGCATTCTACAATTCCATTTCGCACGCGCACCTGCTCGCCATCGGCCTCAACTGCGCTACCGGCCCGGAGTTCATGACCGATCACATCCGGTCCATCCACGATCTCTCCACTACGCGCGTTTCCTGTTATCCCAATGCCGGGTTGCCCGACGAAGAGGGCACGTATCTAGAAACGCCCACTACCCTGGCTGCGCAATTAGAGCGTTTCGTCGATCATGGCTGGCTCAATATCATCGGCGGATGCTGCGGCACGCGTCCAGATCACATCCGCGCCATGGCGCAAATGGTGGAAGGCAAGAAGCCCCGCGAGCCGCAACAGCCGTCGCATCGCACTTACTTTTCTGGCATCGAAGTGGTCGAAGCGGAAGACAGCAACCGTCCGCTGATCGTTGGCGAGCGCACCAACGTGATCGGCTCCCGTCTGTTTAAAACCATGGTGGGGGAAGAGAAGTGGGAAGAGGCCACCGAAATCGCCCGCCGCCAGATCCGCAATGGCGCGCACATCGTGGATGTGTGCCTCCAAACCAGCGACCGCGAGGAGTTGAACGACATTCCGCCGTTCTACGAAAAGCTGATCCGCAAGATCAAAGCGCCGGTGATGATCGACACCACGGATCCGCGCTCGATCGAGCTTTCGCTGACGTATTGCCAAGGCAAGAGCATTATTAATTCGGTCAATCTGGAGGACGGCGAAGAGAAGTTTGAGCTGATCTGTCCGGTTGCCCGCGCCTATGGCGCCGCGCTGGTGGTCGGCTGTATCGATGAAGACCCGGTGCAGGCGCAGGCCTTCACGCGCGAACGGAAACTCGCGGTGGCGCAGCGCTCCGTGGGGCTGCTCACCAGCAAGTACGGCGTTCCGCCGGAAGACATCATCATTGACCCGCTGGTTTTTCCTTGCGCGACCGGTGACGAGAATTACATCGGTGGCGCGGTGGAGACGATCGAGTCAATCCGCCTCATCAAGCAAGAGATCCCGTACGTCAAAACTGTACTCGGCATCTCCAACATCTCCTTCGGTCTCCCAGCGGCCGCTCGCGAAGTCGTCAACTCCGTCTTCCTCTATCACTGCACCAAGGCCGGTCTTGATCTCGCTATCGTCAACGCGGAGAAGCTGGAGCGCTTCGCCAGTATTCCAGAACACGAGCGACGTCTCACCGAAGCGCTGCTCTTCAACACTCCGCCCGTCGCTGTTCCCGCCAACCACCCGCATGCCGCTGCTCTCGAAGCTGTGCCCGAGGATTGGCGGTTGCAATCGCGTGACCAAAAGATGGCGGTCAACCAATTCCATATTGCCGCCGTCTCCGATCACTTCCGCGGGGCTACCGGAAGGCAGAAGAAAAAGACCGCCGACCTGCCGCTCGATGAGCGTCTGGGGAACTACATCATCGAAGGCACCAAAGACGGTCTTATCCCCGACCTCGACTTGAAGCTGAAGGAAGGCGCGGCGCCGCTCGACGTCGTGAACGGGCCGCTGATGGCCGGTATGTCCGAAGTGGGACGCCTGTTCAACAACAATGAGCTGATTGTGGCGGAGGTGCTGCAGTCTGCCGAGTCCATGAAAGCCGCGGTCAACCACCTGGAGCAGTTCATGGAGAAGTCCGATTCTTCCACGCGGGGCAAGATCGTTCTCGCCACGGTGAAGGGTGACGTGCACGATATTGGAAAAAACCTCGTCGAAATTATTTTAAGCAATAACGGTTACCAGGTCGTTAATCTTGGCATTAAAGTTCCGCCCGAAGATTTAATCCAAGCGTTTCAGAAGCATAATCCGGATGCCATTGGGCTCTCCGGTTTGCTGGTGAAGAGCGCGCAACAGATGGTTACTACGGCGGGCGACCTGAAGGACGCGGGCATTGACGTTCCTCTGCTGGTCGGCGGCGCGGCGCTATCGGAAAGGTTTACAAGAACCAAAATTGCGCCCAACTACTCCGCTCCCACGTTCTATGCGAAGGATGCGATGACGGGTCTGCGGCTGATGAACGAGATCATGGATCCCGAACTGCGCGAGCAAGTTCTCTCGCAGCACATCTTCCGCGACGTTCCCGCCGAGGCGGCGGTACTGGAATCGATTCCGGTTCCTTCGAGCGAACATCGCAGTCCGAAGGTTCACACGGACATTCCGATCCCGCCCGCTCCGTACCTGGACCGGAAGGTGCGCACGATTCAGAATTTGCAAGACGTCTGGAGTTACATTAATCCCTTTATGCTCTTCGGACGCCATCTCGGCTTTAAAGGCAACTTCGAAAAGCTGCTGGCGGAACGCGATCCGAAGGCGCTGGAACTTTTTCACAATTTGGAAGATGTGAAACGCGAAGCCGCGACATTCATGAAAGTGCGCGCGGTGTGGCAGTTCTTTGAAGCGGAACGCGATGGGAACGCTCTCCACCTCTTCGCGCCGGGCGGGGCTGCGCCGCTCGAAACGCTCCACTTTGGGCGGCAAGCGAAGTCCGATGGCCTTTGTCTCAGCGATTATGCGCTGGATCCGCAGGACGGCCGTCGCGACCATGTGGCCTTCTTTGTGGTCACGGCGGGGGAAGGCGTGATTGCGCACTCGGAAGCCGCCAAAGCGCGCGGGGAGTATTTCAAAGCGCACGCGCTGCAGGCCCTCGGCATCGAAAGCGCCGAAGCCGCGGCCGAGTGGCTGCACCGCCGTATTCGCGAAGATTGGGGCTTCCCCGATGCTCCTACCATGACCATGCAGGAGCGCTTCACATCGCGCTACCACGGCAAGCGCTATAGCTTTGGCTATCCGGCCTGTCCGAACTTGGAAGATCAGACGAAGCTTTGGCGCTTGCTGCAACCGGACGATATCGGCGTACACCTTACAGAAGGTTTTATGATGGAGCCCGAAGCGAGCGTCTCCGCGCTGGTTTTTCATCACCCCGATTGCGCGTATTTCAGCGCGGCGGAAGAGACGGAAGCGGCTTAGCGAGATTGGGGTCAGCGGTCCTCGGACGGCCTATGCAAAGAGATGCGTGGAGGCTGTGCCGCTTGTTCGAACCATGCCATTACGTCCGAGTCGGTCATGTCTATGAGGTGATGAATGGCTGTGCTTGCGAACATGGAGAGCGTGCGCGCCGGGTGCCTGGCGCGTCGCGTGGCGGGCGCGGGCGGGGTGTGGCTCGCCAACGGCCGGAGAATTTCGAATACGCGGCCAACGGATTCACCTCTACGCAATGTCTCCACGATCTCCTGCGCCGTTCCGCGCTGCTGCTGAAGTCCTTCCGTAACACTTTGGAATAGGCCGAATTCATCCGGTCCGACACAAAGGCCGTCCTCGAAAATAGCAACATCGAGATACAGTTCGATAGCTACGATTTCCTTCTCACCAGCGCGAAGGTGCCCGCCGCCTCCCGATCCCACAATACTGCCGCGTACCGGTCCCGACTCAGGCGGCAGGACATCGAAGTTGTCGCCGAACATGCCGTCCTCAGTAATTAGCCTCTTCGAACCAGGAAGGATAAAGCTAAAGCGGTCTCTGGTAACTTCCGTTCGACCAGCCAAGACATCCATTTGCATGCTGGAGCCGAGATTCGAACAACGGCTGGTGCGCACATGGCCGCCAGCTTCGGTGTATTTCCAAACATGGGCAAGGGCAATGACGGCTTTTCCGCTCTGATTCACAAGTATCGCGGCGGCTGAATTGTTATCCATGACGGCTTGTGGACCCAGCGGATTGGGACGATTTTGAATTTGCCAGAGCAGCGCAGGGAATTCCAAGTTTTCCGGAGTTACAAACTCAAGGCCGAATGCTCGCAAATCGCGATAGGTTGGGGACGGCATACCGATCTGTATCGTAGCCGAGCTTGGATGGAGCTCCGGCTGTGTCGGGTGGGGAAAACCGCTGGGACAGACAACGTTTTGCGCTCGCGACAAAGTCTATTTTATTTTTCGTACTTGGCGGCGCTCGGCAAAACGAGTCAGTCCCGGGTTTTCGCGTTTCGGACCGCCCGCGGGCCCGCCTGGCCGCGACACCAGCTTGGCAGTCAAGCGGTTATCGCACCACGATTAAGTAAATGGCCATTGCCGCTCCAAGGCAAGCTAGCGTGATAGAGATACCAACGCCAAGGCGGGACTGATGTTTGATGTCCCACTCGCCGCGCTTAAGCTGCTGGATCAATTGTCCCTGACGAACCATCGCGGAGAGATTCACAAAGACTCCGATCAGAACGAGTGCGATGCCGATCCAAAGAGACAGACGGGGCGCGGATTGCGGTTGTTCGTGCTGCGACGCTTGCAGTTCTCTGAGAAACAGGCCGAACCGGGCCACCACGAATCCAAAGCCCATGAGCGCGACTCCGGTGCGGATCCATGCCAGGAAAGTTCTCTCGGCAGCGAAGTAAACTCGTGGATCTTTTGATAGGTCGTCTGACATGCTGGCCTCCAGTGTCGCAACTGGTTTTCCGCGCCGGACTATCAAGGGCTGCCATAATGGCGGGCGATGGCAACTATCCCGAGCTTTGACGCTGACGAAGTGGAATTATTGGCGAGCGCGGTGCAGAAGACGCTTGAACATCTGCGCACGGCCAATGAACGACTCGGCGGAAACGATGCTGAACTGATGGAAACTGGACGGCGCTATGCCGTCCTGCTCCAGAAGCTTCAGGCTGTCACCCACCACTGAACCGGTCCGGCTCACCTGCCGCGACGCAGGAAGAAGAACAGTAGCAGCAACATCACTACCAGCCCTAATCCGCCGGGCCAGATAAACCAACCGCCTCCGCTGCTGTAACCGCCCACCATCATGCAGGCGGATTGTGTCATCGCCAGAAATACCGCCAGTAAGCTAATTCGTTTCATTCGTCTCCCTAGAGACAAGAGCACCAGCCCGGCGGTTTCGTGCAGATAAAAGAGCAGGTACCGCGGCTTACTGGACTTCACGCCGCGCGGTCATCTTTTTGATAAAGGCCACTTCCGCCGGCCGGTACGGTTTTCCAGCGCGTGTGAAGATGTCGTGGAACCAAACGGTGGGCGAGCGGTACACGTAGGGCTGCTGCCAGGAATCCCAAGGCAGATACGTTTGCGTTTTGCCTTGCACGAATCCCCAGTTGATCGCGCCCACATCGTACTGCTTGGCAACCGGCAAAATGCCCTGAAAGGTGCTGTTCTCGCCACGCGCCATGTATTCGGTGCAAATCAGCGGACGTCCGTAGGGCTGCAGCCATTTCACGCGCTTCTCAAAGTCGTTGGGCACACCGTAGCTATGGAACGACACCACGTCCGAGAGCTCCAGTTGCTGCTTCGCCGTGGGTTCTAATTTCGCGGGATCGGACCAGTCGCCGTGCCACACTCCGCTGGTCAGCGGCTGTGACGGGTTCACCGACCCGCGCCCAGGAAAACGCCTGCGGCAGAAGCGCCAAGACAAGCTGTATTTTATTCGGCGGCTCTTCTTTTCCGTAGCTGGAATCATTGGTGTTGTCAGGCTCGTTCCATATGTCCCAGGCCAAGACCCGCCGGTCTTGCCCGAACGCCGCGACGACGCCTTTCACATAGGCTTCCAGCCGCGGAGATTGCGACGCATCTTGAAGCGCGTCAACGCCCGGGCTCTGCACCCACCGCGAGTTGTGGATTCCAGGCCGCGGCCGGGCCTGCTTCCCCAGCTTCGGGTGCGGATCCCAGCACGAATCGAACAGAACGAAAACGGGCCGGATCTTGTGCCGGTCGCATATCTCTAGAAACTTGTTAATGCGGTGCTTGAATCCGGCTTGATCTTGTTCCCACGGCAGATCGTGCAGAAACACGCGCATGGTGTTCATGCCCAGACCTTCCGCCCAGCCCAGTTCCTTGTCGATGCGCTTGGCGTCGAAGGTGGACGCCTGCCACATCTCCAGTTCATTGCTCGCATCGGCGGGAATGTAGTTGCTGCCCACCAGCCACGCTTGTTGGGCGTACCAGGAATCGGCTTTTTCTTTGGTCCAGCGCTCCGGCCCAGCTTGGTTCGGCGCCGCGGTCTGTCCTGACATCGCAGCCGCTGCGATGAGTGCAATCGCTAGGGCAATCTGATTTCGCTTCCGTCCCATCTGTTTTCCTTCCGGCGGCTGCTGCCAGGGCTGGCACGAGAATAAAAAAGTAAGCCGCTTCCCCAAACCATCGCGATGATATCAGGGCCGCTCAATATGCGCCCGCTGAACAGGCCGATAGAAAAGCCCTCCGGCGCCAGGCGTTGACTACTCGACGGTGACGCTCTTGGCGAGATTGCGGGGCTGATCCACGTCGCAGCCGCGGCGCACCGCGATGTGATAGGCCAGCAATTGCAGCGGAATCATCTCGAGCAGCGGCAGCAACAATTCGCGCGTGGGAGGAATGGTAATCAGGTGATCGGCCATCTTGGCGACTTCCTCATCGCCTTCGCAAGCGATCGCAATCACCACGCCGCTGCGCGCTTTGACTTCCTGGATGTTGGAGAGCGTTTTTTCATAGTGCACCTGGCTCTCTTCCGATTCGGAATCGCGCGTGGCCAGAATCACCACCGGCAGATTTTCGTCGATCAGCGCATTGGGCCCATGCTTCATCTCGCCCGCCGGATAGCCTTCGGCGTGGATGTAGGAGATCTCTTTCAGCTTCAGAGCGCCTTCAAGCGCGATGGGGAAATGGATGCCTCGGCCGAGATAGAGAAAATCCTGCGCGCGAAATAGTTTGCGCACCAGCTCTTCGTAGACGGCCGAATTCGCCAGCACTTGATCGAGCTTGCCGGGTATCCGCGCCATCTCTTGCACCAGCGTGGAAGAGGCCTCCGCGCTCAGCGTGCCGCGCAGCTGGCCCAGGTACATGCCGAAGATGAGCAGCGCCATCAGCTGCGAGGTAAACGCTTTAGTCGAAGCGACGCCGATCTCCGGCCCCGCATGCGTCAGCAGCGTGCCCGCGGCCTCGCGCGTTATCATCGAACCCACTACATTGCAGATGGCCAGCGTCTTCGAGCCCTTTTTCTTGGCTTCGCGTTGCGCCGCCAGCGTATCGGCCGTTTCTCCCGATTGCGAAATCACGATCGTCAGCGTGTGGGGCGAAATGATGGGATCGCGATAACGGAACTCGCTCCCATAATCCACTTCCACCGGAACCCGCGCCAGCCTCTCAATGAAGTACTTGCCCGCCAGCGCCGCATGCCAACTGGTGCCGCACGCCACAATCTTGACTTGCCCAAAGGCGCGAAACTCCGCTTCGCTGATATCCAGTTCGTCCAGGAAGATGCGTCCGCTCTCGAGGCCCACGCGGCCCACCATGGTGTCCTTGATGGCGCGCGGCTGCTCAAAAATTTCTTTGAGCATGAAGTGCTTATAGCCGCCCTTCTCCGCCATCACCGGGTCCCACATGATGTGCGATACGGGACGCCGCACCGTCTTGCCGTCCAGATCGGTCAGGCGCACGCCTTCGGGCGTGAGAACCGCCACATCGCCGTCGTTCAGGAAAAACATGTCGCGCGTATGGCTCAGAATCGCGGGCACGTCGGACGCTACAAAAAATTCGTTCTGGCCCAGGCCCACCACGACCGGCGGTCCTGAGCGTGCCGCCACAATCTTGTTCGGGTCGGAGCTTGCAATCACGCTGATCGCAAACACACCGGAGATCTGCCGCAGGCTTTTTCGAACCGCGTCTTCGAGGTTGCCGTCCATGTGCTTTTCAACCAGATGCGCGATGACTTCCGTATCGGTTTCGGTCTTGAAGGCGTGGCCCTCCGCCGTCAACTGCTTGCGGAGCGCGAGGTAGTTCTCCACAATGCCGTTATGCACCACCACGATCTCGCCCTTGCAATCGCGGTGCGGATGCGCGTTCTCTTCCGTCGGCCGCCCGTGCGTGGCCCAGCGCGTATGCCCAATGCCGTAGGATCCCGATAGCGGATTACCGCGGATGGTTTCTTCGAGGTTGCGCAGCTTGCCCTCCGCGCGCCGGACTTCCAGGCACTTGTTTTGGGAAAGCACGGCGACGCCCGCCGAGTCGTATCCCCGATACTCCAGCCGGCGTAAGCCGTCCACAATCACTGGCACCGCGTCCCGGCCGCCGATATAACCGACAATTCCGCACATAAATAAAGTTGTTGAGGTACCCTACTCGTCCAAAATTTCCACCCGGTAGTTCTCCATTACTCCATTCGAGAGGACGTCTCGGGCGATCTCGTCAAGTGTCTTAACGGCGTGGTCGCGCGGAGTATGATCGGCTATCGCGATCTCAAAGTACTTGCCTTGACGGACGGAGGCAATCTGCTTGTGCCCCAAACCGTTTAGTGCCGCGCAGATGGTCTGTCCCTGAGGATCGAGAACGGTGGGCTTCATGGATACGTACACGCGCGCTTTCATCTACTTCCCTATTGTAAGGAGGGTGCCGATTATGAGGAGCTTCGTCTGTCAAGAGCGTCGCTGCCGCAAACATTTCGCTAGGAATTGTTTGGAGGCTCTGGTATAACCGATAAGGTAAGCGGGTTTACGGGTATAAGAGAAAGGGCTGATCAATCTGGTTAAGATCTGCATCCTGGCCTCGAGCAGCGCCGGCAATTCAGCGTTCATCGCCACCGATCGTACGCGCATCCTGATCGATGCCGGTCTCAGCCGCCGCGAAATCACTAAGCGTCTAGCGGCTATCGGCGAAGATATTCGTTCTATCGACGCCATCCTGGTCACGCATGAGCATTCCGACCATACCTGCGGCCTCACCGCGGTTACCAAAGCAGCGGAGCGCCGTATTCCCGTCTACCTGACCGAGGGTACGGCCCCCTTCCTCGATTGGGGCGAATCCGCCCCCACTCTCGAACTTTTCGGAGCGGGCCGCTGCTTCACCATCGGTGATTTCGATGTCTCCAGCTTCACCATTCCGCACGATGCCATGGATCCGGTCGGGTTCACCGTTTGCGCGCAAGGCATTAAAATTGCCATCGCCACCGATCTGGGCTACATCACGGATTCGCTGCGCATCCATCTGCGCGGCACGGACCTGCTGATCCTCGAATCCAATCACGATCTCGAAATGCTGCGAGTGGGCCCGTACCCGTGGTCGGTGAAGCAGCGCGTCATGGGGCGTCGCGGGCATCTGTCGAACGAAGTCGCCGCCGAGTTTATCGAACGCGATCTCGACACTTGCGTGTCCACTCTGGTGCTGGGTCACATCAGCGAGCACAACAACCATCCGGAACTGGTTCGGAATCTGGCGGCGAAGGCGCTCTATGGACGAACGCTCTTCACCAAACTATTCGTCGCCGAGCCCGGCATTCAATCCGAAGTTTTTTGTTATTAGAGCCCCTCTTCAGGCACCGTTTCAACGGCTTCGGGACAATAGTGTAGTCGAACATGATAGCCCGCTACACACGCCCAGCCATGGGCGCCGTTTGGAGTGATGGGAATAAATATCAGTGCTGGCTGGCGGTGGAGCTGGCCGCATCGGAAACACTCGCCGCATTGGGTGAAGTGCCCCCGGAAGTCGCCGCCGCCCTGCGCGCTCACGCTACCTTCGGTCTCGACCGCATTGGGGAGATCGAGCGCGAAGTGCGTCACGATGTGATTGCGTTCACCACCGCCGTCGCCGAGGCGATGCAGGCGGCCGGCGCGGGCGAGGCCTCGCGTTGGCTGCACTACGGGCTCACTTCGAACGATGTCGTCGATACCGCGCAAGCGCTCCAGATCAAAGCCGCTTCCGAACTCATTGCCGCCGGTCTCACACAACTGTCGGCGGCGCTTCAAGCGAGCGCTTTCGCGCACCGGCACACCCTCCAAATCGGCCGCACCCATGGGATTCATGCCGAGCCCATTACCTTCGGCCTGAAACTCGCGCTCTGGTGGGACGAGATCGAGCGTCACCGCGCGCGCTTCGCCGCCGCCGCCGAAGAGATCCGCGTCGGAAAACTGTCCGGAGCGGTCGGCACCTTCGCGCACATCACGCCCGAAGCCGAAGAAGAAATCTGCGCGCGTCTGGGCCTGAAAGCCGCGCGCATTTCTTCACAGGTCATCGCGCGCGACCTCCACGCCCACTACATCGCCACGCTGGCCGGCATCGCTTCGTCTCTGGATAAAATCGCGCTTGAAATACGCCACCTGCAGCGCACCGAAGTTCGCGAGGCGGAAGAGCCTTTTGCCGCCGGCCAAAAGGGATCCTCCGCCATGCCGCACAAGCGCAATCCCATCGTGTGCGAACAGATCTGCGGCCTGGCGCGCGTGGTGCGCTCCAATGCGCAAGCGGCTTTCGAGAACGTGGCGCTGTGGCACGAACGCGACATCTCGCACTCTTCCGTCGAGCGGATCATCCTGCCGGATTCCACGGTCCTGATCGATTACCTGCTCGCCAAAACCACTTGGCTCATCTCCGGCCTGCGCGTCGACGCCGCGCGCATGCGCCGTAACGTAGATCTCACCAAGGGGCTGATCTTCTCCGGTCAGCTTCTGCTCGATCTTGCCGCAGCCGGCATGTTGCGCGAAGACGCCTACCGCCTGGTTCAATCGCATGCCATGAACGCGTGGGAGAACGAGGGCGATTTCCGCGCCGCGGTGTATGCCGATCCGTCCATCCAGCGACATCTGACGCCGGCTCAGTTGGGCCGCGCCTTTTCGCTGGAGCGCCAATTGGGCAACGTGGACCGCCTTTTCAAGCGAGTCTTCGCGCCCATTGAGCAACAAACTTTATTATAGGGATTTGCCGAGTTTTCGTTTACACTGTAACCACACAAAATGCTATCCCACCGGCGCAAGCCGCCCGCCAGGGAGTTGGAGCTCGCCAGGGTACTCCTGGTGGACGACGATCTTACGTCGCGTCTTACACTAAAGGCGGTTCTTGAGGCGGGTGGCTACTTCGTCGATTCCGCCGCGTCGGCTTCGGAAGCGGTGGGTAAGCTAGATGAACGCCAATATGAGCTGGTCCTCAGCGATCTTCAAATGGAGTCGCCGCAAGCCGGTCTCAAAGTGCTAGCCCGGATATCTCACCAGCGTGATAGAGGGCAAAGTAGGTAGAGCGGGAGAGTTCAAGAAGGAATCTACGGTTCCGAGGACGCGCTGACGTGGAATAGGACAGCTTTTCAGGCACGCTCCG
>JAABUQ010004241.1_pt1 | contig 24754 bp, 18 predicted proteins | sample 5560001 | NCBI WGS metagenome assembly JAABUQ01 (sample SAMN10711888, study PRJNA513371) | rock metagenome | isolation source: Antarctica rocks | place: Antarctica: Victoria Land, Finger Mt nord | collected 2015-12-18
CGCACCTCTGAGCCCGACCGCTCCGGCGTCGCCCAAACCCTAAATCCCCATACCGAACACCGGCCCGCGGGATTCGTCCTTCGGAGACTTTCGTACGCCAAGCGGCGTCCGAAACTCATCACGGAAGCGGAACGTCCGCTTTGGAGAAGAAGACAGCGACAAGCGGGCGTTGGTCGACCGGCACGGCAATCCGCTGCTGTTGACCCTTGCGGACTCCCGCAGTACTAGTTTGGCCGGCTTTGGTCTGGCAGCTTTTGACGCATCGGATTACTGAACCGGACATTCACACCGATGCCGCCAGCGAGATGGGTTGCCGCAAGAGCACGTTCTGCCCTACGATCCGGCCTCAAGCCAGTGCTTTTGGAGATTTTAAGGTAGGGTGTTACGCGACGAGTTGCCGCGCTAGTGACCGCCCACAAGTGACGCTCTGCAATGCCGCTAAGGATCGCCGACGCTCGCTTTGGAAGGCGAGGTATTTGGCGGCAACAAGGCTCCGCTGGGCTTCGGCACTCACGCCTTATAAATATAATCGCGACACACATTAGTGGCAAAATTGTCTCTTGTGGGTTACGTCTCCGCCGCGATTGGGATCGCGCTGGCGGCGGCAGTAGGGACGGCTCAATGGTCGATTTCAGCAAGAAGCTTAGCGGCAAGGCTGTCGAGAAACCGACGGACCCGGTCAAGCTCTACGACACACTGGACCGCGAAGCCGACAAGGGGCCGCTGCGCCCGGCCCAGATCGCGGTTCTCACCGACTGGTTCAACAAACATCAAGGCGATCGAGACACCATTATCAAGCTGCACACCGGACAAGGGAAGACACTCATTGGCTTGCTGATGTTGCAGTCGCGTCTCAACGCGGGGTTAGGTCCGGTCGTTTACCTTTGCCCGAACAACTATCTCGTCGATCAGACCCGCGAGCAGGCCCGTCAATTCGGCGTCGGGACCTGCGCGTCCGATGGAGAGCTCCCAGAAGAATTCCAGGCTTCGCGCTCGATCTACGTGACGTCGGTCCAGAAGCTGTTCAATGGCCTCACCAAGTTCGGGTTGAACAACCAGTCGGTGCCCGTCGATACCATTCTGATGGACGATGCGCACGCCTGCTCGGACATCATTCGCAGCCAGTGCAAGATACAGATCCTCAACGACGAGCCCGCATACAGGGCCCTGAAGACGCTGTTCGCCGCTGATCTTGAGGCTCAGGGCAGCGGCACCTTCGCCGACATCGAGAACGACAAGCGAGACGCCTTCTTGCCGGTGCCTTACTGGGCGTGGATTCCACGCGAAGGCGAGGTTGCCAACATCCTGTCAAAAAACACCGATCGGAAGTCGGTCAAGTTCGCGTGGCCGTTGCTGAAGGACATGCTGCCACATTGCCAAGGCTTGGTGTCTGGCCAGGCGATCGAGATCGAGCCATATGTTGCGCCGCTTGTGGCATTTGGCTCTTACTTCAAAGCCAAGCATCGCATCTTCATGTCGGCGACGCTCACTGACGACGCATTCCTCGTCAAGGGGCTGCAAATCGCTCCGAAGACCATTACAGGCCCGCTCACTTATGCAAACGAGACCTGGTCAGGCGAGAAGATGATCCTGGTTCCATCGTTGATCCACGAGGACCTCGATCACGCCAGGATGGTTAAACTTTTCGCCGCACCGGGATCCAAACGCAAGTATGGGCGCGTGGCTCTAGTCCCCAGTTTTGACAAGACTAAACCTTGGGAAAAAGGCGGCGCGACAATCGCTAACGGCGACAGCATCGGTGACGTCGTCGGAGCGCTGAAGAATGGTGAGTACGAGAAGACCGTTGTTCTAGCCAACCGCTACGATGGAATCGACCTGCCCGACAAGGCCTGCCGCATTCTGATCTGTGATTCAAAGCCTTACTCGGAAAGCTTGGTCGATCTCTATCAAGAACGCTGCCGGCCTAATAGCGCGGCGACGCTCATGCGGACGGTTCGCTCCGTGGAGCAAGGCATGGGCCGGAGCGTCCGAGGAGAGAAGGATTATTCGGTCATCATCGTGATCGGTGCGGACCTCGTGCGGCTGCTTCGCGACAAGACTTCGCGCCGCTTTCTGTCATCGCAGATGTCAACCCAGATCGAGATCGGGCTGGAAATCACCGACATGGCAAGGCAGGAGATTGAAGAGGGCAAGGAGCCTGAGGCGGTCTTCATTGGCCTTGAGAATCAATGCCTAGGGCGAGACGAGAATTGGAAAGCGTTCTACGTGGAGAAGATGGACGATGTGAAACCGTCAGGGTCCGATCCAAAAGTGCTGCAAATTTACGCCGCGGAACTGGAGGCCGAACAAGCCTACGTCGCCGGCGACTACGCGAGTGCCGCCCGAACCTTGCAGAAGCTGTTGGACGACGGCGTGGTCGATCGGGAAGAGACAGGCTGGTATCTGCAGGAGCAGGCTCGGCTGAACTGGAGAGAGAACCGCGCAGGATCGCAGATCCAACAGGTCGCGGCTCATAAGAAGAACCGTCAACTGCTCAAGCCGCCGACCGGAGTGACGGTGGCCAAACTGACCGTCGTCAGCCAGGGGCGAACCGAGCGCATCCGAGACTGGATTTCGGACTATCCAAGTTATGAGACTCTCAATGTCAACGTAACAGAGATCCTGGAGCGGCTCGTCTTCGGCACCAAAGCCGACAAGTTCGAGAACGCGTTAAACGAGCTCAGCCGCGCCCTGGGGTTTGTCGGCGAGCGCCCAGACGCCGAGTGGAAAGAAGGGCCCGATAACCTTTGGGCCTTGGACGACAGCCAGTACCTACTCTTCGAATGCAAGAGCGAAGTGGATGTCACGCGTGCGGAGATCAACAAGCGTGAGGCCGAGCAGATGAACCGGTCAAGCGCCTGGTTTGCTAAACATTATTCGGGCATGAAGGTAAAGCGCCTGATCATCCATCCCGCGGGTAAGATCGAAAGTGCGGCAGCGTTCACCCACGACGTGCGAGGCGTTCGCGAGGCGGACCTGAAACGCTTGGTCAAAGCGGTTCGCGGGTTCTTCAAGGATTTTGAGGCGCAGAATCTAAAGGACTTGTCCGAGCCTTACATTCAGGCGCTTCTCAATGCGCACGAACTCTCCATCGTCGACCTGTCGTCCAAATATTCTCGCCTTTTGAAGGACATGAAGTAACGAAATCCGCTAACGGGCGGACGGCCATTGGCTGATCCTGATGGAAGATCCGACGTCTAGATGAGCGCTTTTGCGAGAGCGAACGTGTTCTTTCTGGAACGATCGCTACGTCCGCTTGTGGCGCGACCGCGACTTATCGTTTGCATCCGCTATGAGGCGCTTTTGCGGCTGCCGGGTGGTGCTGAAGCAGGCGCGGGACCGGATGAGGACATCGCTGCCGGGTGCCATTCCCTGGAGCGGCGAGGGCTACCACGCGGCGTTCCATGCGCTGACGGCGACGCTCGACCACGTGGTCCCGCATGCCGACGGGGGCGGCAACGACGCGGACAATATCGTGACCACCTGCTGGCCGTGCAACTTTGGACGCGGCGGCTACAGCCTTGCGGAGTTTGGCCTGATCGATCCGCGCCTGCATCCTGCGGTCGTGAACGCATGGGACGGGCTGGGTCGCCTGGAAGCCGCGTCTGGACGGCCCCGCGACAAGACGTCCTCGGACGCGTGGTTCGCCAGCATCGACCGCATCCAACCGACGCTCTCGGAGCGGATCCTGGCCTTCGTCGAAAGCTGCGTGCACCTCGGTGTCTCCTGCAGCGTCAACGAGGTCATGATCATCCGCATGCGGGTGGAGGGCATCGTAGTCGATCAGTTCGGCGTGGAGCCGAATGGGGACGTCAGCATCCCCTGGTGGATCGGCGAACAGAAGACGAGCTTCAGGGACTTCGCCGGAGCCGTCGCGGAAGCCATCCCAGGTGCCGCGGTCCATGAGTCCCCGAAGCAGTGGATCGTGGACAAGAACGGCAGGAAGGTCCACGTCCTGGAGCTGCTGGAGGCCTCGACCGCCGTTCGCGCCGCCCTCGCAGGGCTCCACGCCGCCTTGAAGAAGGCCTTGCGTCCGTCCGGATGAGGGGGCCTCCCCGTCCGGATGCCAGACTGCTAGTCTCCGGCACGACCTGCCTCCGTGCCGGACCAGCGAAAGCACCGCCAATGTCGAATTCTCCCGCCTACCAGCCTGATCTCCGGGTGCCCGGCGACGCCGCCATCGCCTTCGACAACAGCTACGCGCGCCTGCCCGGGCGCTTCTTCGCGCGGCTCGATCCGACCCCGGTCTCCGACCCGAAGCTGATCCGCCTGAACGACGGCCTGGCCCGCACGCTCGGCATTGATCCGGCCTGGCTCGCGACACCGGAGGGCGTGCAGGCGCTGGCGGGCTGCCGGGTGCCCGAGGGCGCCGAGCCGCTGGCCATGGCCTATGCCGGCCACCAGTTCGGCAACTGGGTGCCGCAGCTCGGCGATGGCCGCGCGGTGTTGCTCGGCGAGGTGGTCGGCGTGGACGGCATACGCCGCGACATCCAGCTCAAGGGCGCCGGCCCGACCCCGTTCTCGCGCAGGGGGGACGGCCGCGCGGCGCTCGGACCGGCCCTGCGCGAGTACATCGTCAGCGAGGCGATGGCGGCCCTCGGCATCCCGACCACGCGCTCGCTGGCGGTGGTCACTACCGGCGAGCAGGTCCTGCGCGAGGGACCGCAGCACGGCGCGATCCTGACCCGCGTGGCGCAGAGCCACGTGCGCGTCGGCACTTTCCAGTTCTTCCGCGGCCACAGCGACGCGGAGGCCGTGCGCCGGCTGGCGGACTACGTGATCGCCCGGCATTACCCGGAGGCGGCCGGCGCCTCGCAGCCCTACCGCGCCCTGCTGGACGCCGTGATCGAGCGCACCGCGCCCCTGATCGCGCGCTGGCAGCTGGTCGGCTTCATCCACGGCGTGATGAACACCGACAACATGTCGATCGCGGGGGAGACCATCGATTACGGTCCCTGCGCCTTCATGGACCGGTTCCATCCCGGCACCGTGTACAGCTCGATCGACCGCGACGGCCGCTACGCCTACGGCAACCAGCCGCGTATCGCGCACTGGAACCTGTCCCGTCTCGCGGAGGCCCTGCTGCCCCTGCTCGGTACCGACGACGACGCCGCCCTGGCCGCCGCGCACGAGGCGCTCGACGCCTTCGCCGTCCGGTTCACGGACGCCTACCAGGACGGCCTCCGGCGCAAGCTCGGACTGCTGGAAGAGCGTGATGGGGACATCGAACTCGCCCAGGACCTGCTGGAATGCATGGCCCGTGGCGGGGCCGACTTCACCCTGACGTTCCGGCGCCTGGGCGAGGTCGCGGGCGTGGCCGGCGACGCCGATGGCGCGGTCGGCCGCCTGTTCGAGGAGCCTGCCGCGTTCGATGCCTGGGCGGCCAGGTGGCGCGAGCGGCTGGCGCACGAGGGCGGCCTGACGGACCGGCACCGCGCGGCGATGCGGGCAGCGAACCCGGCCTTCATCCCGCGCAACCACCAGGTCCAGGCGGTCATCGCGGCGGCACAGGCAGCGGACTTCATGCCGCTGGACAGGCTGCTCGGCGTGCTCGCACGACCCTATGACGATCAGCCCGGCTTCGCGCAGTACGCCGACCCGCCCAGGCCGGAGGAGGTCGTGCACGAGACCTTCTGCGGCACCTGATCGGCGCGCGCCGTGCTGGCTGCACAAGCCGGATCGATCCCGCTACAGCGACATATCGGCTCCGACGCTGACGACAGGCGGAGATGACGGCCACCTGATCAACGTGCTCTCGCAGGGCGACTTCGTCTCCTACACCTGGCCGGAGCTGCTGGTCTCGATCAAGCACAAGGCGGTCGAGACGATCCAGGGCCGCTCGGCGCCGATCCCGATCCTGGCCGGCGCGTTGATGCTCTACACGCTGGTCATGATCGTCATCTTCAAGGTGCTCGGAGCGTCGCGTACGTTGCGGGCTGCGTGGCCGCGGCGGCAATCGCCAAGCTGTCGGTTCTTGCTACCGGACAGACGGGTGTCCGCCACATTCCGAGGACGCGGTCATTGCTTCCAGACCTGCACCTGGTCACACCGACCGGCGTCAGCGGCCCGTATCACTTTATCGTCGTCACGTTCACTCGGTAGGAACCGTTCGCGCCAAGCGACGATTGGCTCGTGCCGTCTTCGCTGCGCCGCCATCGTCACGGTCCCGTTCGGTAAGAGCGGCCAGGCCGGAGTCCTCGCGGTTCCCTGTGTCCGCACGACACGGGAGTTGCGTTCCGTCTCCGAAGCCCCAGATGATCGGCTGGAAGCGCCGTCGACACCACGACCTCGCTGATGCGGACGACACGAGAGGATCGAACCCCGAAATGGTGGAAAACTCGCTTCCGGTCCTGATGTCTCGCTTGGATTTTGGGTGGATCACGACGCTCCACATCCTGTACCCGCCGCTGACGATCGGGCTCGCCACGATGATGTTTATCGGCGAGTCGCTCTGGCTGATGACCGCTGACGACCACTGGTATCGGCTGTGCCGCTTCTTCGAGAGACTGCTCATCATCAACTTCGCTGCTGGCGTCGCGACCGGCATCACGATGGAGCTGGCCTTCGGCATCCTCTATGGTCCGTTCTCCCAGGCCGCCGGCCCCTTCTTCGGTCAGATCCTCGGCTACGAGACGATCACGGCTTTCATGTACGAAGCCGGTTTCATCGGGCTGATGATCTTCGGCTGGGGCAAGATAAGCCGGAAGATGCACCTTTTCGCGACGTTCAACGTCGCGCTCTCGGCGGCCCTGTCCGCGTTGTGGATCCTGGTCGCGAATTCCTGGATGCAGACCCCGACTGGCGTCACGCTCAGTCACGGGGTGTTCGTCGTCAAGGATTGGTGGCGATCCATCCTCAACCCCGACGTCATCTACGCCTTCCCGCACATGCTGATCGCCTCGTTCGAGGTCGCACTCGGCTTCGTCGCCGGGGTATCGGCCTGGTATCTGCTGAAGCAGCGCCATGTGACGATATTCCAGCGCTCGCTGAAGGGCGCGGTCCTCGCGCTGCTGGTCATCGCCCCGCTGCAGGTCTGGCTCGGCGATGGGATGGGCCTGACGGTTGCCAAGGAGCAGCCGACCGTGCTCGCCGCCATGGAGGGGCACTGGCACGCCACCAACCCGGATGGCAGCCCCAACACTGCCTGGAACCTGCTGGCGTGGCCGAACGCGACTGGTGACGGCAACGCGTGGGCGATCAAGATCCCGCATGTGCTGAGCCTGCTCGAAACCCGCAGCTGGAGCGGCACGGTCCGCGGCATGGACGAGTTCCCGCCAGAGGACCGGCCGCCGATGCTGATCCCTTTCTACGGCTTCCGCGTCATGGTCGCCTGCGGGTTCTTCATGGTCCTGATGGCTGGCTGGGGCACCTGGCTGGTCGCACGCAAGCGCCTGGCCGTGAGCACGGCGGGCGCCAACAAGTGGTTCCTCCACGCGACCGTGTTCGCCGCCTTCGTGCCGTTCATCTCGGTATGGGTCGGCTGGTGGACCCGCGAAGTCGGGCGCCAGCCGTGGGTGGTCTTCGGCCTGATGCGCACCTCGCAGGGCGTCAGCCACATGTCGGTCGCCCAGGAGCTGATCTGGCTCGTCGGCTATGCCGGCTTCGAGCTGATGGTCTGGGGGGCCACCTGGTGGTTCCTCGGCAAGATCATCCACGACGGCCCGGCTGTGAACAACCCGGTTCCCCGGGAAGGCGACGAAGCCCTGGGTACACCCGCCAAGGGCGGGCTGCCCGCGGATGGCGAGGTCGAGACGCCGAAGGCGGAGAAGCCGGTGAGGCCAGGCCGGCCCAGCCCGCACCCGGCCTGACGCCAACCGACGCCACCGCAGTGCCTGAAGCACGGACGCAACCCAGGAGCTAACGGACGATGGACGCTCTCACTCATGTCCAGCACGCGCTCGCCATCGGCTGGTGGTTCACGGTCGCCTTCTCGATTCTGCTCTACATCATCCTCGACGGCGCGGACCTCGGTGCCGGCATCTTCTCCATGGCCGTCACCGACGAGGACGAGCGCGGCGCGATCATGCAGGCTATGGCCGGGACCTGGGATGCGAACGAGACTTGGCTCATCGTCGCGGGCGGTGTCCTGTTCGGCTCGTTCCCCTTCGCCTACGGCTCGGCGCTCAGCTACCTGATGATCCCGCTCGCCCTGGTGCTGTGGGGCATCCTCACCCGCGCGGTCGCCCTCGAGTTCCGCCATCTTGCCTCCCGCCACACACGGCGCTTCACCGATTGGGCGTTCGGGTTGTCGAGCCTGACCGTGACCTTCTTCGGCGGCATGTGCGTCGGCGCGGTGCTGCAGGGCTTTCCCCTGACGCATGAGCCGAACCAGATCCCGACCTATGTCGGCGGCGCGCTCCGCTTCATCAGCCCGTTCAGCATCTGGATCGGCGTCGCCGCCGTGATCGTGGTGTCGCTTTCGGGAGGGCTGTTCGTCCGGGCGCGGTTCGAAGCGGGGGAGCCGGTCCGCAAGCACGCCGCGACCTGGACCAGCGCGGTGTTCTACCTGGCCGTCGCCGCGGTCCCGATCTCGACGCTCTGGATCGCGGCCGCCTTCCCCTGGGCAGGCCGCACCTGGTTCGGCCCGTATTTCTGGGCGTGGTGGCTGATCCCGGTCGCAGCGATCGCCTCCTCGTTCCTGATGCGCCGCGCCTGGGTTCGCAACCGCGACATCGCCGCTCTGCTCTGGCTCGACCTCACCGTCGTCATCATGGCCGCGGGCCTGCTCGCGACGATCTACCCGTACATGATCCCAGACACCTGGACCATCGACGCCGCCGCGAGCAGGGAGATCTCGCCGGTCACCTTCTTCTTCACCGTCGGCGGTCTGTTCCCGGTCATGCTGATGTACAACTGGTACCAGATCTGGGTCTTCCGGGCCCGCATCGCCAAGCTCGCCTCGTATCACGCATGAGCGCAGCCGATCGCCGGCGACTGGCGCTCCAGGTGCTGTGGAACTTGCGCGCCCTGGGCCTGTTCCTGATCGGCCCGGTGATCGGCGTCTGGCTCGGCGCCGCCATCTTCGGCATGCCGCGCACCCTGCAGATCTCGGCGTGCGTCATGTTCCTCTTCTCGCTCGGGATCTACGCCATGCTCGTCCGGGGCGAGTGGCGACGCCTCTCGGGCGGGCGCTGAGCGCCGGCGCCCTGGCCCCCGACACATCGAGATGACCACTCATTCCGCACCGATGTCGAGTGCCGACCGGAAGCAGCTGGAGGGCTTTCTCCGCCGCAGGATCCCTCTCGCCCGCGCGCCGCTGACCGCCGCCATCGCGTTCGGTGCGGTCGGCGGCCTGGCCCTGATCGCCCAGGCCTGGCTGCTCGCACGCGCAGTCGATGCCGTGGTGATCGGCGGTCGGGGTCTGGACGCGGTCTGGCCATGGCTCTGGGCCCTGCTCGCCGTGTTCGTCCTGCGCACCATCGCGACAGCAATCGGCGACGCGGTGGCGTTCGAGGCAGGCGCGTGCGTCGTGCTCGCCGTCCGCGCCGCGCTGCAGGCCCACATCGTCGCACTCGGCCCGTCCTGGACCCGGCGGCAGCGCACCGGCGACGTCACCAGCACCGTCTTCGACGCGGCCGAAAGCATCGGACGATACTATGTCGGCTACCTGCCGCAGCGTGCCCTGGTCGCCTTCATCCCGCTCGCGATCCTCGCCTTCGTCGTCCCGACCGACTGGGTGTCGGCGGTCATCCTGTTCGTCTCGGCGCCATTGATCCCGATCTTCATGGTGCTGATCGGCCGCGGCACCGAGGCGCTGAACCAGGCCCAGTGGCGCAAGCTCGCCCATCTCGCGGCCCATTTGTTCGACGCGATCGAGGGCTTGACCACGCTCAAGATCTTCAACGCCAGCCGCGCCGAAACCAGGGCCATCGCGCGGACCTCCGACGCCTATCGCACGAGCACGATGGAAGTCCTGCGCGTCGCGTTCCTGTCTTCGCTCGCCCTGGAGTTCCTGGCCACCGTCAGCATCGCCATGGTCGCCGTCTATATCGGCTTCCGGCTGTATTACCGCGAACTCCACTTCCTGCCCGGCTTTGCCGTGCTGCTGCTTGCACCCGAGTTCTACCGGCCGCTCCGTGCGATGGGCACGCAGTACCACGCGCGGATGGAGGCGATCGGCGCGGCGGACGCGATCGTCGCCCTCCTGGACACGCCTGTACAGCCCGCCTCCGAGCAACGCGGCATCCTCCCCGTCACCCCGATCCGGCAGATCCGCTTCGAGCAGGTCGGCTTCTCCTACGACATGACCCCGGCGCTCGACGGGATCGATTTTACGCTCTCGCGCGGCCGCCGGGTCGCGCTGGTCGGGCCCTCCGGTGCGGGCAAGACCACCGTGAGCCAGCTCCTGCTCGGCTTCCTCACGCCCACACGCGGCCGCATCACCGTTGACGGCACCGACCTTGCCACCCTGCCCCCCGAGGCCTGGCGAGCCCGCATCGCCTGGCTGCCGCAACGCCCGACGCTGTTCCACGGCACCGTCCTCGACAACATCCGCCTCGGCCGCCCCGATGCCGACCCGGCCCGCGTCCGGCAGGCCATCGAGCAAGCCGAAGCCTCCCGCTTGATCGACGGCCTGCCGCACGGCCTCGCCACCATGCTCGGCGACCGTGGCCAGGGTCTCTCCGGCGGCGAGATCCAGCGGATCGCGCTCGCCCGCATCTTCCTCGAGGACGCCGACCTCGTCGTGCTCGACGAGCCCGGTGCCGCCCTGGACCGCGAGACCGCCGCCGTCGTCGCGCGATCGATCGACGCCCTGTCATCGCGCTGCGCCATGCTGGTCATCGCCCATCGGCTGGAGACGGTCCGCAAGGCCGACGAGATCCTCGTCCTGCGACGCGGCAGCATCGTCGAACGCGGCCTCCACTGCGACCTGGCCGCAAGCGGCGCGACCTACGCCGGCGTGATGGGCATCGCCGCCGGCTTGGACGTATGAGGGATTTCCTCCGCCTGCTGTCGTTCTGCCGCCCTTATGCGCGCTGGGTAGCCGCCGGCATCGCACTCAATATCGTCGTGATCCTCGCCAATGTCGGCCTGCTCGCCCTGTCCGGCTGGTTCATCGCATCCATGGCGCTGGCGGGGATCGACGCCATTCCCATCGAGTATTTCGCCCCGGCCGCCGCCATCCGCGGCCTCGCCGTGCTTCGCACCGTCGGCCGCTATCTCGAACGTCTGGTTACCCACGAGGCGACGTTCCGCCTGCTCGGCGAATTGCGCATCTGGTTCTATGGGCATCTCGAGCCGCTCGCGCCGGCCCGGCTGCAGCTCCACCGCGGCGGCGACCTGCTCAGCCGGATCCGTTCCGATATCGACAGCCTCGACACGCTCTATCTCCGTGTCCTCGCACCAGCCGCCGCGGCGATAATCTCCGTCACGGCTCTGGTCGGCTTCCTCACCCTGTACAGCGTTTCCGCGGCCTGGATCGAGGCCGCCGGCCTGCTCGCGTCCGGCGTCGCCTCGCCGCTGCTCGCTCAGCGCCTCGGCCGCGATCCGGGACAGCGTGCCGTCTCGATCCGCGCCGAACTGCGCGTCGTGGTGTCCGAGACGGTCCAGGGGCTCGGCGAGTTGCTGGTCGCGCAGGCAGCCCGGCGGCAGACCGAAGCGGTCGCGCAACTGGGCGCCTCCCTGATCCGCCAGCAGCGCCGCCAGGCCTGGATCGGCAGTACCACGTCGGCCCTGTCCGGGCTCGCCGCGCAACTCGCCCTTTGGGGCGCGCTCGTCGTCTCGATCCCGCTGGTCCGTGCGGGCAGCCTCCCCGGTCCGGATCTCGCGATGGTCACCCTGTACGTGCTCGCGAGCTTCGAAGCGGTCGCACCCCTACCCGCCGCCTTCCTCGCACTCGGCGAGACGCTCGCCGCCGCGCGCCGGATTTTCGACCTCATCGACGCCGCCCCAGCCGTCACCGAGCCTTCCCGCGGGGCACCCCGCCCGCAGCGCTTCGATCTCCAGATCCGCGGCCTGCGGATGCGCTACGCCGATGACGCGCCCTGGGCGCTCGACGATCTCGACCTTGAAATCACCCAGGGCGAGGCACTCGGCATCGTTGGCGCGAGTGGATCGGGCAAGACCAGCATCCTGAACGTGCTCCTGCGCTTTTGGGAGTACGAGGGCCATGTCACGATTGGCGGCGTCCCGCTGCGCGAGTTCGACGGCGAGACGGCACGGGGGCTGTTCGGCGTCGTCTCGCAGCAGACCCATTTGTTCAACATGAGCGTGCGCGATAATCTCAAGCTGGCGCGTCCCGATGCGACCGATGCCGAGCTGATGGATGCGCTCCGGGCCGCTCATCTCGAGGAAGACATCGCAGGCCTGCCCGACGGTCTGGACACGTTTGCCGGCGAGAACGGCGCCAGGTTTTCGGGCGGCCAGGCCCGTCGCCTGTCGATCGCGCGCGCGCTTCTCAAGGACGCACCGATCCTGCTCCTCGACGAGCCGACCGAGGGCCTCGACGCGATATCCGAACGCGCCGTGCTCGATGCCCTGGTCAAGCTGATGCAGGGTAGGACGACGCTGCTGATCACCCACCGCCCGTTGGCCTTGCGGGTCGTCGGCAGGGTCACCGCGCTGCACCATGGCCGCGTTCAGGTCCGCGAGCCCGAAGCTGCCGCATGATCGGCCGATCTCCCGATCCACGCCGCGTCGTAGCGTGGCCCATCACGTGCAGCGACGATGTCACGATCAGGTTCATGGACGACCGGGATCAGTTCCGGTTCTGCCGCTGCCGGACCCTGTTCAGGCAAGGCTGGCCGCGAACTGCTCGACGGCCCAGTCCACCTCGTCGGCGCTGATCACCAGCGGCGGCGTGATCCGGATGGTGTCGGTGTGGGTCTCCTTGCACAGGATGCCACGGTGCCTGAGCCGTTCGCAGAACCGGCGCGCGCCGCCGCGATCCGGCTCCAGCTCGATGGCCAGCATCAGGCCGCGGCCGCGTACCTCGCGCACCAGGCCCGACGTCGCCTGACGCAGGCCCTGCTGCAGCCGGTCGCCCATGCGTCGGGCGTTCTCGATCATGCCTTCCTCGACCAGCACCTTGAGCGCCATCCGCGCCACCGCGCAGGCCAGCGGGTTGCCGCCGAAGGTCGAGCCATGCTCGCCGGGCTTCAGCACGCCGAGTGCTGCCTCGTACGACAGCACCGCCGATACCGGATAGAAGCCGCCCGACAGCGCCTTGCCGATCAGCGTGAGGTCGGCCTCGATGCCCTCGTGCTCCTCGGCGAGCAGGGTGCCGGTGCGCCCCAGCCCGGTCTGGATCTCGTCGAGGATCAGCAGCACGTCGTGCTCCGTGCACAGCGCGCGCGCCCGGCGCAGGAAGCCTTCCGGGGGGACGATGACGCCGGCCTCGCCCTGGATCGGCTCGACCAGGAAGGCAGCCGTGCGCGGCGTGATCGCCTGCTCCAGCGCGGCCGCGTCGCCATAGGGGACGATGCGGAAGCCCGGCGTGAACGGCCCGAACCCGTGCCGCGAGACGCTATCAGTGCTGAACGACACCAGCGACAGCGTGCGTCCATGGAAGTTGCCGTCGCAGACGATGATCTCGGCCTGGTCGGGCAGCACGCCCTTGACCTGGTAGGCCCACTTGCGTGCCACCTTGAGCGCGCTCTCGACCGCCTCGGCGCCGGAGTTCATCGGCAGCACCTTGTGCGAGCGGGTGAGGCGGCAGAGCTCCTCGTAGAACGGGCCGAGCTGGTCGTTGTGGAAGGCGCGCGAGGTGAGCGTCAGCCGGCCGGCCTGCTCGGTGAGCGCGGCCAGGATGCGCGGATGGCAGTGCCCCTGGTTGACGGCCGAATAGGCGGAAAGGCAGTCGAGGTAGCGGGTGCCGTCCACGTCCCAGACCCACACGCCGGAGCCGCGCGTCAGCACGACGTCCAGCGGCTTGTAGTTGTGGGCGCCGTAGCGCGCTTCGGTCTCGAGCAGGTCGCCGGCGACGTCCATGGCCGCATCCTCATCCGGTTACGGCCAACATAGGCGATTATCCGTCTCGATGCGCGATCGATATGCGGCCCGACGCACGACCGTCAGGCCAGCGGGCTTACCTGCCGGGGAAGGTGAACGCGTAGATGCGCCCATCCGCCGCCACGTAGAGCCTGCCCTGCGCGGCCAGGATGGTCTGGAAGTGCCGCAGGCCGCTCATGACGTCGCCAGCTCCTCCGCCGGCGAACACCACCTGGCCGGTCAGCGCGTCGAAGCCGTGCAGCAGGTTGTCGCCCTCGGCGCCCGTCACCCACACCAGCGGGCTGGACACGCCGTCGATTGTCGTCACGATCGGTGAACTCAGGCCTTTCAATACGGCGCACCAGCGCTGGCTGACCGGCGACTGACCCTGTCCCGCCACGTTGAGCATGATCACGCTCTGTCCCGAGCAGTTCGTCGCGGCGCGTGCCACGATCGCCACCAGGGCCGCCCTCGGCGTGTCGTAGACCGCGGGCGCGCTGATGATCTCGCCGTCCGCCACCCTTGTCACCGCCGCTGGACCGCCGATGCCGCCCAGGTTGTCCTCGTTGGCGAGGTAGCTGTTGCCGTCCTTGCCGAAGGCGATGACGCGTCCGACCCGAGTGTCCCGTGCTATCTTGATGCGTAGCGGCGTCGCTCCCGAGCCACCCAGGTCCTGGTCGGAATTATCCAGCCCCTTCCAGTTGGCCGGCGTGTAGTGGTCCAGCGTGCTGGCTGGACGCGCGAGGCCGGAACGCAACCGCAGGATCGCCTCGCCGTCGCTCCACTGCTGCGCGCCGAACGTGTTGCCGGTCGCCAGGAACAGCGAGGTCCCGTCGTAGGCGATACCGGCCTGCGACCAGATCCCGCCTCCGACCGCCCGCGTGTCCCACGCCGCGGCCACCGCCGGGCCTGCCGTATGCACCTGCACCACCGTGCCGTGATAGGCGCCGCAATCGCCCGCCCTGCCGGCATACGACACGTAGACGTCGCCGGCGGCCTCCAGAAGCGCACTTCGCTCGCCTTGCACCGAGGAGGAGAACGTCACGCCCTGGGCTGCCAGCGCCGCCTGCACATCGAGCGGCCAGCCCGGCAGCACGTGGCCATCCTGCAGGGACAGCGCATACAGCATGTGCCTCGGCCCTGCGCTGCCCAGGGTGGACGCATCCAGGTAAAGCGCCTGTTTGCCGTAATCGATCACCGGCGTGCCGGTCACCCCTTCCGGGTCGATGTTGCCGCAGGGCAGCGCGCCGTGTGGCACGGGTGGCGCCAGCTGCGTCCGCCAGGCCACCGCGCCGGTGGTGCCTTCCAGCGCGTAGACGGCGTTGGTCTCGGTGGCGACGATCACCTGGCCGGTCCTGGCCCCCGGCGCCTGCCAGAACAGCGGCTGTGCGTAGACGCTGCCATCCACGATGCCGCTGAACCCGGTATCTCGATGCATGGAAGCCGCGGCGGCCGCCGTCAGCCCGGGCAACACGTAGGCGCCCTGGCGAGAGGCCGACCCATGATAGGTCGTGACGCTCTGCGCCATCGCACAGGCCGGCCACGCGGCGCCCAGAAGCAGAACGTAAATCGGAAGTCGTTTCAAAGCCACCTCCTATAGTTCATTTGGAAAGCAATAAACGGCTTTCCGGAAGAGAGTGCCAAGCCGTCCCTGTCGACCTGCCCGCCGGCAACGCCGAGATTACGCCTTGCTCCGGAATGAACCCAGTGGCGAACAGGAATTTTCCGACTGCGGCAGCACGATCATCGCTGATTCAACCAATCAATTTTAATTACCAGGTAAATTTTATTGGTAGATATGCATAAAATTCATTTCCGATCAGGGATCTAGTAAATAAATCGTAATGAACATATTTAAACCGTTTTGATACAGTTCGTTTCAAGACCCTGACGGTGCCCCCCAGTTCACCGCCATGGACGCGCACGGCAGGCAGTCCTTTTTTACAAGCAGCGTTACGACCGCGGGCAGTAGGGATGCCCGCGGTCCGTACGAATAATTCAGCCTTCGACGAAGGCGTCCGCCGGATAGCCCTGGGCGAACAGCAGCGCGCGCAGGTCGGCATGGTCGATGCGGGTCTCGACCGCCTGCCTGACCACCGGCTTGGCGTGGAAGGCGATGCCGAGCCCGGCTTCCGCCAGCATGTCGAGGTCGTTGGCGCCGTCTCCCACCGCGAGCGTCGCGGACAGCCGCAGGCCGCGCGCTTCCGCCAGCCGGTGCAGGATCTCCCGCTTGGCGGCGCGTCCCAGGATCGGCCCGCCGACGACGCCGGTGAGGCGGTCCTCGGCTGCTTCCAGCGCGTTGGCATGGTGCTCGTCGAAGCCGCACAGTGCCGCGATGCGGGAGGTGAACCAGGTGAAGCCGCCGGAGACCAGGGCGCAGCGTGCATTATGCGCCTGCATGGTGGCGACCAGGGTGCGCGCGCCCGGCGTCAGCTCGATCCCGGCCAGGGTGCGCTCCAGCGCCCCGGTATCGAGCCCCTTCAGCAGCGCCACCCGCTCGCGCAGGGCCTCGGCGAAATCGATCTCGCCGTTCATGCTGCGCGCGGTGATCGCCGCCACCTTCTCGCCGATGCCGGCATGGGCGGCGAGGTCGTCCAGGGTCTCGGAGGCGACGATGGTGCTGTCCATGTCCGCGACCAGTAGCCCCTTGCGCCGTCCGCGCGCGCGGGTGAACAGCACGTCGATCGACTTGCCCGCGAAGGCCGCGCGCAGTACGCCGATCGCCGGCTGGCTGAACGAGTGCGCGGGGCAGGGGATCTCCGCCGCCTCGCCGTCCGACAGGATGCGCGGCACGCCGCCTGCGACCATCTCGCGCGCCGCCGCCACCTGCGCCGCGGTCAGGCTGCCGGCATTGCGGTCGGCGATCAGCGACAGGATGCGGGGAAGCGCCATGCGCCGGCGTGTGGCAGGGATGGCGGCATGAAGCAAGCCATCGAAGGCGACGCGGTCATCGTCGCCGGCCCGACCTGCAGCGGCAAGTCGGCACTCGCCCTGGCGCTGGCCGAAGCGCTCGGCGGCGTCGTGATCAATGCGGACTCCATGCAGGTCTATCGCGAGCTGCGCGTGCTGACCGCGCGTCCGACCCCGGAGCAGGAGGCGGCCTGCCCGCACGCGCTCTACGGAGTCCGGGAGGCGGCGAGCCCCGGCAGCGTCGCCTGGTGGCGGACGCAGGCGCTGGCCTGCATGCGCGAGGCATGGATGGCCGGGCGGCTGCCGATCCTGTGCGGCGGCACCGGCCTGTATCTCGCCTCCCTGACCGACGGGCTGACCGATATCCCGGACCCTGGCGAGACCGCACGCTCGGCCGCGCGCGCCCTGCTGTCGGGGATCGGCGCGGCGGCGCTGCACGAACGCCTGGCCGGGCTCGATCCCGACACCGCGGCGAGCATTCGCCCGTCCGACGGCCAGCGTCTCGCCCGCGCCTGGGAGGTGCTGCACGGCACCGGGCGGGGCCTCGCCGCCTGGCACGGGACGCAACGCCTGCCGCCGGCGCCAGCGCGCTTCACGGCCCTGCTGCTGGCGCCGCCGCGCGAGGCGCTGCGTGCGGCGATCGCCCGCCGTTTCGCCGACATGCTGCGGCAGGGCGTGCTGGACGAGGTGCGCGCCCTGCTCTCGCTGGGGCTGCCGCCGGCGCTGCCGGCGATGCGCGCGCACGGCGTGCCGGAGCTTGCCGCCTACCTGCGCGGCGCGCTCGGCCTGGAGGCGGCGACGCAGCGGGCGATCCTGGCGCAGGGACGGTACACCAAGCGCCAGGCTACCTGGTTCGCGCATCACCGACTGGCGCCGGATGATCGCACCGACATAATTACGCCATGCATAGCAGGCATGAAGCAAGATTCACAAAGTCTGGACCATAAAACCATATCGTTTGTTCAAAGTCGCGTTGACGTCACCCGTCCGGGTCGGTCATAAGGCGCGCACCTTGCGTGCCCGGCCGATCGGGAAGCCCGCGCAGTGGGGAGCAGGACATGAACGCGACCATCGACCTGAAGGACCGCCGGATCCAGGATTGCCAGAGCAGCCAGGGCACGGCGCCGGCGCTCAACGGGGCCGAGGTGCTGCTCCGCGTGCTCCAGGAACAGGGCGTCGAGGTCGTGTTCGGCTATCCCGGCGGTGCGGTGCTGCCGATCTACGACGCGCTGTTCAAGCAGAGTTTCGTCCGGCACATCCTGGTGCGTCACGAGCAGGCCGCGGTGCATGCGGCGGAGGGCTACGCGCGCTCGACCGGACGCGTCGGCGTGGTGCTGGTGACCAGCGGACCGGGTGCCACCAACGCCGTCACCGGCCTGGTCGACGCGCTGATGGACAGCGTGCCGCTGGTCTGCCTGACCGGACAGGTGCCGACGCACATGATCGGCAACGACGCCTTCCAGGAGGCCGACACCACCGGCATCACCCGGCCCGCCACCAAGCACAACTACCTGGTCAAGCGCGCGGGCGACCTCGCGAGCACGGTGCACGAGGCGTTCTACGTCGCGCGCAACGGCCGGCCCGGACCGGTCGTGGTGGACCTGCCCAAGGATATCATGGTGGGTGCCGCCGCCTACGCCCCGGCCTCCACCGCGCCGCACCGCTCCTACCGCCCGGTCACCGAGCCGCGTCCGGAGGCCATACGCGCGGCGGTGGCGGCGATGAAGCGGGCCAGGCGGCCGCTGTTCTACACCGGTGGCGGCGTCATCAACGCCGGTCCGGCGGCGTCCGAGGCGCTGAAGCGGCTGGTGCGCCTGACCGGACATCCCTGCACCTCGACGCTGATGGGGCTCGGCGCCTATCCGACCACCGACCCGCTGTTCCTCGGCATGCTCGGGATGCACGGCACCTTCGAGGCGAACATGGCGACGCACGGCTGCGACGTGCTGGTCAATATCGGCGCGCGCTTCGACGATCGCGTCACCGGTCGCCTGGACGCGTTCTCGCCGGGCTCCACCAAGATCCACGTCGATATCGACCCGTCCTCGGTAAACAAGATCGTGCCCGTAGACATCGCGGTGATCGGCGATGCGGGCCGCGCCATCGAGCTGATGATAGAAGCCTGGCACGACGATCCGGCGGAGCCCGAGCACGCGGCGCTTGCGGGCTGGTGGCGCCAGATCGACGCCTGGCGCGGCATCGACAGCCTGCGCTACGAGCAGGACCGCGCGCCGGACGCCATCATCAAGCCGCAGCACGCCATACGCCGCCTGCGCGAGCTGGCCGCCGAGACCGGACGCGACATTTTCGTCACCACCGAGGTCGGCCAGCACCAGATGTGGGCCGCCCAGCACTTCTCGTTCGAGAAGCCCAACCGCTGGATGACCAGCGGCGGCCTCGGCACCATGGGCTACGGCCTGCCGGCGGCGGTCGGCGTGCAGGTCGGCAACCCGGACGCGCTGGTGATCGACATCGCCGGCGAGGCCAGCACGCTGATGAACATCCAGGAGCTGGGCACGATCTGCCAGTATCGCCTGCCGGTGAAGCTGTTCATCCTGAACAACCGCTACATGGGCATGGTGCGCCAGTGGCAGGAGCTGCTGCATGGCAGCCGCTATTCCGAGAGCTACAGCGAGGCGCTGCCGGATTTCGTCAAGCTCGCGGAGAGCTTCCACGGCACCGGCATGCGCGTGACCAGGCTCGGCGAGCTCGACGACGTGATCCGCGCGATGCTGGCGCATGACGGTCCGGTGATCGCCGACATCTGCGTCGACGAACACGAGAACTGCTTTCCCATGATCCCCTCGGGGGCCGCGCACAACGAGATGATCCTCGGCCCGGACCAGAGCGGACAGGTCGCGGGCATCACCGACGAAGGCCTGATGCTGGTCTGAACCCGCCATCTGCAGGCGCGCCGGCAGGAAATCCATGGCCACCATCGACGACACCGAGATCACCGCGGTCATTTCCGTGCTGGTGGAGAACGAGAGCGGCGTGCTCGCACGCGTGATCGGACTGTTCTCCGGACGCGGCTACAACATCGAGAGCCTGACCGTGGCGCCGGTCGAGGACGGGCGCGGCCGATCCCGGATCAACATCGTCACCTCCGGCACGCCGATGGTGATCGAGCAGATCAAGGCCCTGCTCGACCGGCTGGTGCCGGTGCACCGCGTCAGCGACCTGACCAAGGACGGCCCGCACGTCGCCCGCGAGATGGCGCTGATCAAGGTCGCCTCCACCGGGGAGCTGCGCTCCGAGGCGCTGCGAATCGCCGAGGCGTTCCGGGCCCGCCCGGTCGACACCACCACCGGCAGCTTCGTGTTCGAGCTCACCGGTGCCACCGACAAGCTCGACGCCTTCATCGAGCTGATGCGCCCGCTCGGGCTGGTCGAGATCTCGCGCACCGGCGTCGTTGCGATCGCGCGCGGCGCGCGCACTATCTGACGATCGCGGCGCGCGTACTATCTGATCATCCAACAATTGCGAAAGGACCACCCATGCGCGTCTATTACGACAGCGATGCCGACGTGAACCTGATCAAGTCCAAGAAGGTCGCGATCATCGGCTACGGCAGCCAGGGCCACGCCCACGCCCGCAACCTCAAGGATAGCGGCGTCGCCGAGCTCGCCATCGGCCTGCGCCCGGGTTCCGCCGGCATCGCCAAGGCGGAGGCCGCTGGGCTGCGGGTGATGAGCCCGTCCGAGGCCGCCGCCTGGGCCGACGTGGTGATGGTGCTAACGCCCGACGAAGGGCAGGGCGACCTCTACGCAGAGCACCTAGCCAGGCACCTCAGGCAGGGGGCGGCGATCGCCTTCGCGCACGGCCTCGCGATCCATTTCCGGGTCATCGAGCCGCGCCCCGACCTCGACGTGTTCATGATCGCGCCGAAGGGTCCCGGCCATACCGTACGCTCGGAGTACGAGCGCGGCGGCGGCGTGCCCTGCCTGGTGGCGGTGGCGCAGGACCCGTCCGGCAACGCGCTGGACATCGCGCTGTCCTACGCGAGTGCCATCGGCGGCGGCCGTGCCGGCATCATCGAGACCAGCTTCCGCGAGGAGTGCGAGACCGACCTATTCGGCGAGCAGGTGGTGCTGTGCGGCGGCCTGGTGGAGCTGATACGGGCCGGCTTCGAGACCCTGGTCGAAGCGGGCTACGCGCCGGAGATGGCCTATTTCGAGTGCCTGCACGAGGTCAAGCTGATCGTCGACCTGATCTACGAGGGCGGCATCGCCAACATGAACTACTCGATCAGCAACACCGCCGAGTACGGCGAGTATGTCAGTGGACCGCGCATCATCACCGCGGAGACCAAGGCCGAGATGAAGCGTGTGCTGCACGATATCCAAAGCGGCAGCTTCACCCGCAACTGGCTGCTGGAGAACAAGGTGAGCGCGGTTGGCTTCAAGGCGACGCGCGCGCGCGCCAACGAGCATCAGATCGAGCAGGTCGGCGAGAAGCTGCGCGCGATGATGCCCTGGATCGGCAAGAACCGGCTGGTGGACAAGACCCGAAACTGAGGCTGGTGAACGGGCGTGACCCGGTCGCGGGTCGCGCCCGCTGCTGTCTCGAAGGACCTGTCAGGGCAACCCGGTTGTCTCAGGCCGCCGAGTTGATCGACCGCAGGGCTTTATCCGGATGTTCCTTGCCCTGGGCGTCTCCGTCAGCCTGGCTTCCCAGGTCCTGTCGCACGATCTGAAAACCGGCCCGGCGCAGGGACCGGATCGCGAACAGGTCCAGGGTCGGCACGGCATCACGGATATCGCTCAGGTCCACATGACTGAGGTTATTCGTCAGGTTCGAGGCCATTTGAACTTCTTATCTCCATTAGACGGGGCTCGGTCGAGTTTCCACACGCTCGTTTCTGGGACATGTCTCGGAATGTAGATCGCTTGGCACAGGGCACCAAGTCAACGAATTAACGCCGGTATCGCTTCGGTGTTGCCTAGCGCACGTCATGCAACGCGGTTGTATGCGTCGTGGATCGTTTCGGATATGCAGCTGGAACTGCCATGCGGCCGCACCAGAACCATTTCAAATCAATGTTTTAGAAACCATTCACCGGCGATGGGGACGGCAGCTCGCCGGAGAGGCTTCCGATCACGATTTGGATTGCGCGGGGGTAACGGCAGGCCATGTCCCCGCGCGCGGATGTCGACTCCGATGCAGCCGGGTCAGCGCGCCCGGGCGGTCAGGTCGGCCAGGGCGGCCTGCAGCCGCGTCCAGTCCGGCTCGGACCCAGGCAGGCCGAACCGCAGCAGGTCGGGGTCGTACGCGAAACGCCGGGTCAGGAGGCCGGCCTCGCCGAGGCACCTGAACGTGGTCCGCGCCGCGCTGCCCCGGAACAGGCGGAACAGCTTGGTGCCGCCGGCGCATCCGAATCCAGCAGCGCCCAGCATGGCATCCAACCTGTCGCCGCCGCGCTGCAGGCGTGCGGCGGAGGCCTGACGCCACGCCTGATCGGCCAGGGCGGCACGACCGACCGCCAGCGCCGGACCCGAGACCGCCCATGGGCCGAGTGCAATGCGGATGCGTCGTGCCAGCTCCGGTGAAGCCAGCAGGAAGCCGAGGCGCAACCCGGCCAGCCCGTAGCTCTTGCCGAACGAGCGCAGGATCAGAAGGCCGGAACGCGGCAGGTACGGCGCCAGGCCGGGATCGGGCGCTTCCAGGTCGGCGAAGGCCTCGTCGCAGACCAGTACGCCGCCCTTCCGTGCCATGGTATCGGCGAGGGCGAGCAGTGTGCCGGCCTCGCAGCGCCGGCCGTCCGGGTTGTTCGGGTTGCACAGGATCGCGGCCCCGCCCGCATGCGTCGCGGTGCGCAGGAACGCGTCCGGCGTGTGCTCTTCCACGACCTGGGCACCGGCCGCACGCCACGCGGCCTCGTGCTCGGCATAGGTCGGACCGAGGATGGTCGCGTGCCCATGGCCCAGCAGGTGCGGCAGCAGGCTGATCAGGATCTGCGTGCCGGGTGCCGCCACCACCATGGCCGGATCGCCGGCACCATAGGCCTCGGCCGCGGTGGACTGCAACGCATCGAGCGCCTCCAGCTCTGGCAGCCTCGTGAACAGCGTGTCGGGCAGCGATCCGACCGGGTAGGGGCATGGGTTGATGCCGGTCGAGAGGTCGATGAACGGCGCCGGCGCGTGCGGAAACAGCCGCCTAGCCTCGATCAGCCGGCCGCCATGTGCGATGCCGCCCTGCATGCTTGCTTCCACCCTGGCGATCGCCGCCGCGGCACTCCTGACTGAACTCATCCTCGGCTACCCGGCCTGGCTGTTCCGGCTGCTCAAGCACCCGGTGGTATGGATCGGTGGCCTGATCGGCCGCCTCGATCGCTGCCTCAACGGCGAGACAGTGCCGCAACCGCGTCGCCGCCTCAACGGCGTGCTCGCGCTGCTGCTGATCGTGGCGTTGCCGGCCGGCCTGGCCCTGCTGGCGCAGGTCGCCATGCTGCGGCTGCTGCCGCGGCCGGCGGCGCTGCTGCTGCTCGCCGTCGCGGCCAGCACGCTGCTCGCCCAGCGCAGCCTGCATGCGCACGTGCGCGCGGTCGCCGACGGCCTGCGCGAGCGCGGCCTCGCCGGCGGGCGCGAGGCGGTCTCGCACATCGTCGGACGCGATCCGGCCAGCCTGGACGAGCCTGCGGTCGTGCGCGCCGCCATAGAGAGCCTGGCGGAGAACTTCTCCGACGGGGTGGTGGCGCCGCTGCTCTGGTGCGCGCTGCTCGGGCTGCCCGGCATCGTGGCCTACAAGGCCATCAACACCGCCGACAGCATGATCGGCCACCTGACGCCGCGCCACCGGCAGTTCGGCTGGGCCGCGGCGCGCTTCGACGACCTCGTGAACCTGCCCGCCTCACGGCTGGCAGCATTCTGGATCATGCTCGCCGTCGGCCTCGCGCATCCGAGAGCAGCGGCGCGTTGCTGGCGCATCGTGCGGCGCGATGCGCACCGGCACCGCTCCCCCAACGCCGGCTGGCCGGAGGCGGCGATGGCCGGCGCGCTGGGCATCCGCCTGGCCGGCCCGCGTGTTTATATGGCGGAGCGGGTGGAGGATGGCTGGATCGGCGAAGGCGACCGCGCGGCTGACCTCGACGACCTGCAGGCGGCACTCGCGATCTACCGGCGCGCGTGTGTTCTGCAACTCGCCGCGGTCCTGCTGCTGGCGGCGCTGGCATGACGCGATGGTCAGGGCATCCTGCTCGGTCGTGAGGCGGATCGCCGTGCGATGCCGCTTCCGCGCACGTCACTGCGGACACGTCCTTCGCAGGAGGGATCTGATGATCGAAACGTCGAACAGACAGATCCGAAGTCAGGCAGAGCATGATCGAGCAAGTCATGTTCGGTAGTAGGTGAGAACGGCGATAGCGCCTCGACTGGATCACGGACTCGATATGCCGCAGCCAGATGCGGATTGCGGCGAGATTGATGAGGGCGAGGGAGTTGGCAGCGTGCTTCTCGTATCTGAGCGTCCATAGTGCCGCGTCGACATTAACGCCAGTATCTATGAAGTTTGCAATATGAAAAGGCTGCACGCGGCCCCGCACAGTTCGAGGATCAACCGAAGGCGTCAAAGCACCAGCTTGTGTCCGTCCGCAAGCTCGCACTCAGCAATCCGTCAATCGTCAACTGTGCGCTCGGCGTTGAAGATCCGGATTGCAGGCCTCCGCATTCATTATACATGGTCTGCATGAGAGAAAGTTCTTGACGGAGAACCGCTGATCAAGAACTCGGGCACGAGCTGCGAGGCAGACCCACCGAAACCCGGATTTATCCGGCAGGCGTGTTTTGAGTATCTTCTCTGATTGGGGTTGGTTAGGTCAAGCTGTTCCTTTCGCGTGAACCCTAGTCTTTTCTCCGCAGGCCCTTTCCGTAGGTCACTCGCTTCTCTTCGCGGTTGGCGCGTGGCCGCCGCATGATGG
>JAABUQ010004242.1_pt1 | contig 24753 bp, 22 predicted proteins | sample 5560001 | NCBI WGS metagenome assembly JAABUQ01 (sample SAMN10711888, study PRJNA513371) | rock metagenome | isolation source: Antarctica rocks | place: Antarctica: Victoria Land, Finger Mt nord | collected 2015-12-18
TACAGCGAGGGGAGCGGGTTTGGTCTCACGGTGGGCCGGGTTATGTTTGCCCTTTCGCCTCTACGTGGTCCTGTTTAATCTTGCCGTATACACTGCATGGTCATGTCGCGCCAGCATGTCTGGAACATCCTCCAGGCCTTCGAGCGCGACGGATTTGCCGGACTGGAGGACCAGCGCACGCGTCCGCCGGACCACCCGGCCAACCAATTGACGTTGCCCTTCCTCACGGAGGTTCTCGAGGTCCAGCGCGCGTACCCCCGCGCGGGGCACTTCCGTGTGCGCGGCCTGCTGGCCAAGCGCACGGGAGAGGAGCCGCCGAGCGACGCGACGATCAGCCGGGCGATGGCTATCAACCGCCAGCATCACGACGCCCCCGGCCCTTGGGCGACGGACAACGTGCCCACCGTCGACGACAAGGTAAAGTTCCTGCCCTACGAGCCAACCCATCGCAACCGCTACTGGTTTATCGACATCCGGTACCTCGTTCGACTCGGCGACGACCACCACTGGGCCTACTCGGTGTGCGTCATGGAGGGCTACTCGCGCAAAATCCTGGCAGGCATGGCCTCGGAGTATCAGGATAGCGTTGCCGTGCTTCAACTCCTGGCGGCCGCGCTCACCGCGTACGGCCGTCCCGAGGGCATCGTCTCGGACAACGGGTCGGTCTTCACGTCCGACGCCTATGAGGGGTTGCTCGAGGAGTTGGAGATCACGGTGTGCCACATCGAGAAGGGCAAGCCATGGCAAAACCTGATCGAAGCCCTCTTTAAGATCGAATTGCGGCTCGGAGACGCCACATTCGAGCAGGCGCGGACCTTCGAGGAGCTGCAGCAGCACCACGCGGCCTTCGTCGAGACGTACAATACGACGCCGCACTGGGCGCAGCGGGAGCGCCCGGACGGGTTACGGACGCCGGTCGAAACGCTGGGCTGGGTGCGCGGGCGCGAGATCGAGACCGACCTGTTGCAGCGGGCGCTCCGCCAGCTGCGGGTCGAGCGCGTCATCAACGGGCGTGGCTACGTGAGCGTGCAGCGCTTCTATGTTTACGCCGAGCGCGGACTCTCTCGCATGCGCGTCTCGGTCTGGCTCTACGACGGACGCCTGGACATTGCGCACCGGGACACGCTGCTGGCGCGTTACGCCTACCGCTATGATCGGATGGCCGGGCGGCTGCGCGCGGTGGAGGGTCCGCAGCTCTTCCACAGCGTGTATGCGTCTCCCCAACTCGAGTTGTGGGAGCTGGACGACGAGCAGTGGCGCAAGGTGACGGCGCGTCCCTACGAGCGGCGGCCCCTGGCGCGCGACACCGGCGCGCGGCAGTTGACATTGCCCATCGTCGGGCTGATCATGTCCCTCGTCATCGTAGGCGCCGGCTAAATGGGTGTGACGGACGCCGTTCGCGCAACGGCGCAACGCGCGATGGCGGCAGCGGCGCCGCTGCCGTCGCAGGGAGAGGCGCTCGGCGTGGAGATCCCGCGCCCCCCGCTCCATGTCGTGCGCGCGTCGCGGCCGCGCACCCTCACCGTCGCTGTGCGGCGCTGGCCCCTGGACACGCCCCTGCGGCGACCCCATCTTCCTCTGGATACCCTGCGGTGGCGACCATCCCGGCCTCTGCCCGACTGGCTGCGCTGCTACCTCCTCGTCGAGTTGCCCGTACCGACGGCCGCCCCGCCCACGGTCCCCTCTCCCTTCCGCGACGGCCCGGCCGCCATCCCCTCGTGCCTCGCGGTGCAAGGGGCCATCGCGGCCATCCACAGTGCTGGCTCGGGTGTGCAGGCGTGGGTGCGCTCCGACCCTGGCCGGCCGGCGTTCTCCTGGCGCAAGCCGGGCGGCACCGTCACCACGTCTGTCCGGCCGCCGCTGTGGGGCGACAATCCGCTCGATCGGTCGCCCGCCTCGGCCTGGGAGGTCGCGCGTCGCCTCAACGACCTCGACGGTGATGTGCTGCTGATCGCCCTCGCGCATGCCCTCGCCCATGGCGAGCCCGACGGCACGACGTGGATCACGGCCGACGCCATCCTCGACGATCGCGGTATCCGACCCAAGACCGAGCGCGCCGGCCCGGCCCGCTACCGGGCCGGGCACCGCCGCGAGGATCGCGCGCGGGTGGCCGCGTGCATGGAGCGCCTGGGACGCCTCTGGGTCGACCTCTCCGCCATCGCGGTGATGGAGCCGCGCGGCGGCCGCCCGCGCCGCGACCGTTGCGACGACGGGGGCGCGCTGCTCATCATCGCCGATCGCCTGGTGCAGGGGGAGGAGGAGGAGGAGCGGCCGGTGGCCTGGCGCTACCGGCCCGGCCCCTGGCTCGCCCCCTTCCTCGCCCGGCCCAATCGGCAGACGGCGCTGCTGGCGCGGTCGGTCCTGCGCTACGATCCCTACCATGAGCGCTGGGAGAAGCGGCTGGGGCGCTACCTCACCTTCCACCTCCGCATGGACGCCAAGCGCGCGGCGCCGCTCATCCGGCGCATCGGCCTCCTCCTCGACGAGCTGCGCCTGCCGGTCGACCGCCGCCACCCCGAACGCACCCGAGCGCGCCTGGAGGCAGCGTTGAATCGACTCGTACGCGACGGAGTGATCGGCGGGTGGGACTACACGGCGACAGCCCGCGCCGCGCTCGCGACGCTATCCGCGCGCCAATGGGTGGACCAGTGGCGGGAGTTGACGATCGCGGTCACGGCCTCGCCGGTGGTCGCCGCGCGCTACGCTCCCCTCGCGCGTGACGTCACACGCGCACCGGCATCGCGTCCCGAACCCGACGGTATCGCGTCCCGTGCCTCTGGAAGACACGGGTCTTAAAAAGGGTAAGCGCGACCACCACCGCCATTGCGCACTCCCCCGCGCGCCTGTGAAATGGAGAGATGCGGAAATGCCAACGCGCCACGAGGCGCGGGCGCCGCACGAGGGGGTGACGGATGCCGGAGATTGACACGTCGCACACCGTAGGCGTGTGGCGCAACCGCAGCTTCCTGCTGCTCTGGGGCGGCCAGACCGTTTCGCGTCTGGGCAGCCGTGTGTCCGATCTCGCCTTGCCGCTACTCGTTCTCGCCCTCACGCGCTCCCCCGCCCAGGTGGGCTTCATTGCTGCGGCGCAGGCGCTACCGTATCTTCTCCTGGGCTTGCCCGCCGGCGCGCTCGTGGACCGCTGGGATCGCAAGCGCGCCATGATCGTCTGCGACGTGGCGCGCTTCCTGGCGTTGGGGTCCATCCCCCTCGCCTACGCGTACGGTGCGGTCGGTCTGGCGCAGCTCTACGTCGTCGCCTTGGTCACGGGCCTCGCCCTGGTGTTCTTCGACGCCGCCGCCCTTGCCAGCCTGCCGCGCGTCGTGCCCGCGACGCAGCTCGCGCGGGCCACCGGGCTCACCGCGACGGCGGAATCGGCCACTTACCTGCTGGGCCCCGGTGTGGCCGGCGTCCTCATCGGCCTGGCGCACACGCTGGCGGCCGGAGCTGCCCTGGCCTACCTCGTCGACAGCCTCTCGTACCTGGCCTCGGTGGTCACGCTGGGCTTTATCCGCCTGCCTTTCCAGGAGGACCGGACAGGGACCACGCGCCCCGCCCTCTCGGTCGGCGCCCTCCGCGTGGAGATCGCGGAGGGCCTGCGCTTCCTCTGGGGACAGCGTCACCTGCGGACCATCGCCCTGTTGTCCATGGGTATCAACCTGCTCGATGGTCCCCTGCTGCTCGCCGTCATCGTCCTGGCGCAACGGGACCTGCACGCCGATGCGCGGACCATTGGTGTGATCTTCACCCTGGCCGGCGTCGGCGAACTGCTTGGCTCCTTTGTCGCGCCGTGGGTCCAGGCGCGCGTGCGCACGGGCCGTGTGTCACTTTCAGCGGTAGATGACGCAAGAACCTCAGCGATAGATGGCGTAGACCGTTAATCTACAGTGGACCGATGACCAAGCTCTCCCGCGCCGCCTCGACGACTTCTTTGGTCACCGTTCGCAGCGCATTGATCTGCAAAATGCGCTCGATTTGCATGAATAGGCGCTGGATAAGCCGGAAGTTGCCGCCCGTGACGCGCACGATCGCCGCGACCGCCTCCGCGTCCGTGAAGTCGTCCGCCGAGAGGGTCAGCCCCAGTTGCGCCCACTTGTGCGCCAGGATGAACTGCATCTCCTCGGTGGACAAGGCCCGGAACTGATGGACAAAGCCCACCCGTGAATAGAGTTGGGCGTAGCGGGCCAGCCGCTTCTCCAGGCCGGGCATCCCGATGAAGATCAAGCCCATCGTGCCCTGGTCGTACAGGTCGCGCAACTGTTCCAGCCCCGCCATCTTCAAGCGGTCGGCCTCGTCCACGATGATCAGATCCGGCACGCGGCCGGCTTCCCCCGGTCCCTCCACATCCTGCGCCTGCAGCGCCCGGATGGCCAGCGCGTTGACCCGGCGGCGCAACCCCTGGACCGTGCGCTCGACCTGACGCGGGGCATTGGCCACGCTCGGCGTGTAGACGATGGTGCGCTCGGTGACGAACTCCTGCGGGACCTCGGCGGAGGGGAGGTAGTAGGAGGCGGGCGCCTCGACCAGATCCCAGCGCGCATACTGCCGGGCGGAGAGGGTCTTGCCGACGCCCGGCGCTCCGTGGCACAGGCCAATGTAGCGGTAGCGCCGGCACGCATCGCAAAATTCGATGAAGCGGCGGTGCTCCTTGGTCACGATGAAGTCGGCCGGCAGTGCTGGCGGGACGGCGAGTCTACTCATTGTAGTACCTCTTCAGGCGCGGTACAGTTGGCGTTGGCGGCGGTGCAGGCGGTGGGTCTGGGTCGGGTGGGGGCCGGTGGACGGCCAGGAGCGCCTCGACGAGGGCCTCGCGCTCGGAGAGTCCGGCGCGCAGCTGGCGCCGGCGCTCGGCGCGCGCCCGGATGATGTCCTTGAGGCCGACGCTGCGGTCGGCGAGTTCCTGGCAAATGGCGCGGCAGAGGAACCGACCCTGGTGGTAGACGCGCACCTCGGCCATGTCGCGCGGGTCGAAGCGCACGACGACATCCTCGCCGACGTAGGCGGCCAGGGTGAGGTCGATGTAGCGCAGGCCGTGCAGATGGATGCCATCCTGATGGACCTGCCGCGGTTTGGGCACGGTGAGCAACAAAAGGTCCAGCCGCTCGAGCGCGTCGGGCAGGCGCGGTAGGAACCCGCCGGCTTCCCAGCGCGCCAGCGGCGCCAGCCCCGTCTCGCTGTGCGCGCGCTGGTGATACACCTCGACGACGAAGTGATGCAGGCGGTCGTCCAGCTCGGGCAGCGTCAGCGTCGGGGTGACCGGGGCCGTCCCCGGCGGCGTGTAGCCGGGCAGCTCGCACAGGAAGAGCTGGTTGACGGTCTCGAAGAGGCGCTCGATCTTGCCCCGGCCGCGCGGCTCGCCCTTCTGCGAGAAGACCAGGCGCATCTCGAGGTCGGCGGCGACTTGCTCCAGGTGGCGCGAGGTGAAGTCGGAGCCGTGGTCGGTGTAGAAGACGCCGGGGATGCCGCAGACGCGCCAGTGCGGATCGGCCTTGTGCCAGATGGCCTGGCGCAGGGCCAGCGCGGTCTGCAAGGCCGCAGGCGCGTGCAGGCTCAGGCTGTAGCCGGCCACCGCTCGGCTGTAGTCGTCCAGGATGACGGTGAGCCACGGGCGCGCCGACTGGCCGTGCTCGTCCAGGATCCACAGATCAAGCGGTGTGTGGTCGGCCTGCCAGGTCGCGTTCGGACCCGCGGCCTCATGGCGGTAGAGCAGGTCGAAGGCCTCCTTGTACGCTTTGGCTCCCTCGTGTGCCAACGTGACCAAGCCGGGGTCGAGATGACGCACGATGTCGTAGACGCGACCGTAGCTGGGTACGGGCCACCCCCGCTCCCGCGCGACCGTCGTGACCTGACGGTGGACACTCGCCACACTCGGCGGCGGCCGCCGCAGGGCCAGCCCCTCGATCAACCGGACCAGGGGATCGGGGAGGCGCCGCCGGCCGCGATCGTGGCGGGGCGGGCGCGCCAGGCCAGCCAGGCCGTGCTGCCGGTAGTGGCGCAACCAGCGTTGGGCCGTGCGCAGTGGCACGCCCGTCTGGCGCGCCGCCTGGGAGAGCGACGCTCCCTCTTCCAGGTAGGGGCGCAGCACGGCGAAGCGCTCCTGCGCCTGACGGCGCTGCTCCTCGGTGAGCGCCGTCAGCGCCGTGGCCGATCCGGGCGCGCCCACAGCTAGAACCCCTCCACATACGCCGCCGCCACGTCGTCGGGCGGATGGGTGTAACGCTGGATGTAGCGCTGTGAGCGATGCCCCAGGCGCCGCTCCAGCTCGTAGGCGTCCGCGCCTGTCGCTGCGGCCAGGTGGAAGGCGAAGGTGTGCCGCAAGTCGTGCGGACGCAACGGCGAGACGTGGCGCCGGGGGTCGGCGAGCTCGGCGTCGTGCCAGCGGCCGATGCGGGCCAGGATCAGGTTCACCGCGCGGGGCGAGAGGCGGCCGTCAACGGCCCGCGCCGGCAAGCCGCTCGCGCTCAAGAACAGGGCCGCCGACGTCGCGGTGGCGTCGCGCGGCCGCTCGCGCTCCAGATAGTCGGCCAGCGCCGCGCGGGCATCGGCCGAGAGGAAGACGCTGCGCTCCGTCTTGCCTTTGCCGCGCACCCGGCTCAGGCGCGCCCGCCGGGCCCGTCGCAGGTCGTCCATCGTGTGGGGGTGGAGCTGCGTGAGGTCAAGTCGGACGAGTTCCTCGCGCCGCAAGCCCGTCGAGAGCAGCACGTAGACGATGGCGCGGTCGCGCCAGGGGCGTCCGTGCGCCCGCAGCCGCGGCGGCTCCTGCTCGCTCCGGCTCCGGCGTCGCCCCCGGCGTGGCCGTCGCTGGTGATAGCGGTCCAGGCGGTCGCACAGGCTTTTGAGCGTGCGGACCTGTGCGGGACGTAGGGCGCGCGGTTCAGGTGGGGCCAGGCCGAGCACGCCGATCCCCTTGGTTGGATCACCGCCAGGGAACGCCTGCGGCGCTTGGGCGGACACCCACGTCGTGAAGGCCGAGAGCGACGCCAGGTGGTTGTTGATGGTCGACGGGGCCAACCCCTGAGCGGTGAGCGCGGTTTGCCAGGCGACGACATCGCGGCGCAGGCAGGACGAGAGGCGCTCATGGCCATATGCCTCCGTGAAGAACGCCGCGAAGCGGGTGAGGTGCAGGGTGATCTTGTGGGCCACGCCGTCCGAGCGCACGCCTCTGACGGCGAGGGTCAGATAGGGGTCGATCCACGCGGTCAGGCTGTCCGGAGTCGTGCGCCACGGCGTGTCGCCGGTCGCCGTCACCTTCCGTGCAGTGAAAATATCGCGATATGCGGTGTGAGTGGTGCGCATATGACAGCCTCTTGGTCCGGTCCACTTCCCGGAAGAGCCCTTCCCTGGAGTGTTTTTTACATTACCACGGATACCGCACCACTGGCAAAGGACGTGAGGAAAGTAACTGTTCAGACGTGGGGTAAACGCGAGTGCAAGAGGGTAAGGCACGCGTGGAAGGGGGTGAGACCACGCGCCTGCCAGGTCTCGCACAGGCTATCGAGGCCGAGGCGGGCGCGGCTGCCCGCGCGGTGGGACCAACGGTGGCGGCCCCGAACGTGACTGAGTCGCTTCCCCGGAGTGATGGTGCGGGTCGCCGGCGACCCGGGATCTGGTCGCGCTATCGCGGGGTCAACACACAGAACTCATTCCCATCGGGATCGGCCATGACCACCCAGCTGACCGCGCCCTGGCCGATGTCGATGCGCGTCGCCCCGAGGGAGACGAGACGGTCGACCTCCGCGTGCTGATCACCGTGGACGGGTGGAGCGATGTCGAAATGCAGCCGGTTTTTCCCGGTCTTCGGCCTCAGTGGCGGACCGCCCCAGGTGATCTTCGGGCCGCCGCGCGGCGAGCGAATCGCGGTCTCTTGGTCCTGATCCCAGACCAACGGCCACCCCAGCGCTGCGCTCCAGAAGTACCCGACCTCCTGCGAACCGTCGCACGCAAGCGCTCCGATGAATCCGCAGTCGGCGAGGAAGGTGTTGTCCGGCTCGATGACGCAGAACTCGTTGCCTTCGGGGTCTGCGAGCACCGCATGTCCCTCCTCCGGGCGCTGACCAATGTCGATGTGCCGGGCGCCGAGTCCGAGCGCCCTCGCCACCGTCTGCTGCTGGTCCGCGAGGGACGTGCTCGTCAGATCGAAGTGCACCTGGTTCTGGCCGGCCTTCTGCTCCTGAGTTGGAAAAAATTCGATCCGGAACCCGGTGTCATCGCGCGGCAGGAGCGCCATGCCGTCTGGGGGGTCGTCGGCCATCTCCCAGCCCAGGACACCGGCCCAGAAGCGCGCGAGACGGAGCGGGTCATTCGCATCGAAGCAGAGCGCGACGAGGTGACACGTCATTCCGCTCCGCACCTCCGCTCTGGACTGCACCCCATCTACCGGACCAGACCCTGCTCACACCGCTGCTTGGAACAGGAGTAGCTCGAACTCCGCCGGCGGGCGGTAGCCCAGGGTGGAGTGTAACCTCTTTGTATTATACACGCCGCACGTCCAACTCCTAAGCAATTGCTAACCGGCGAATACGGTTTACGCCATCTATCGCTGAAGTTATTGCGCCATCTATCGCTGAAAGTGACAGGCCGTGCCCTGATCGGGGCCGTCGCGGTCTGGGCGGTGGCCATGCCGCTGGAGGCCGCCGCCGTCTCGCCGCTCATGCTGATCGCGGGCGCCGCCCTCGCGGATATGATGATCCCCATCTACAACGTGACGCAGGCATCCTATCGTCTCTCGCTCATCCCCGACACCTTGCAGGGGCGCGTCAACAGCGCGTACCGCCTGCCGAGCTACGCCAGTGGGCTTCTCGGCACGGCGGCCGGTGGAATCCTGCTCGGCCTGATCGGGCCGCGCCCCATTCTATGGATCATCGCGCTTGGGCTCGGCATGAGCGCCCTCACGGCGAGCCTCACCTCGCTGCGCCGTGCGTGAACGTACTCTGCCATCCTCGCGAAGGAACAGACACTTGGCGAGCGCACCTGACGCGCATGGGACTGCGCTTCCCAAAAACGTCAAGTGTCATGAGACGCGGTCCACGTGACGACGTGCGCGCATCGCTTGCATGCGGAGTCGCGCCTGCTCCCGTTTGCGCTCCTCACGGCAGAGGTCACAGTAGGCCGGCGTGCGCTCTCGATCGAAGCGGATGATGACGAACCGTTCGCCGCAGCCCTTGCAGCGCCTACGGTGTTCTTTCATGGTCTCCTCCTGTCTCCGCGACCGGCGCGGACAGCACTTTCGGTATCGTATGTTTTTGTTACGCTTTTGTCGCCCACAAAAGCGTAACATCATTGCGTATTGCCTCACGGAAGAATGTAACCCGTGTGAGGGGGTGATAGCCCTAGGGTGGCGCGTAGGCGCGCCAGTACAGCGGGATCATCGGCCACCAGATAGTGTCCCGACACAGGGAGCCGCGTCGCCGGCACGACGCCGTCGCGCAAGCGGCGCAGGATACGCTCGTGGGAGACACCGAGCAAGCGCACGAGCCCCCGCACCGTCCACTGGCCGTCGATGCGATCCTCCCCTCGGTAGCTCATGGCCGGCGACACATGGCCGGCCTCGCGGCGGATCGTGCGGACGAGATCAAGGGGGATGCCGCAACGCCGGGCCGACCGAAACCCCTCCGCCGTGGCCCGCGTCGCGATCTCCCGATCGGTCAACCCTGTGACCGCGAGATCCAGGACCCGCGCGACCAAGCGCCGATAGTCGTCGACAGCGCTGTTCTGGCGGATCGTCGCCGGGACGGTGAGTGGGGAGACCGCCCCGCTGACCCAGATGATCTTGACCCCGATCGTCGCCGGCGTCGCTCGCGTGAGGATGACGCGGTGGATGAGGCTGCGTAGCAATTCCTTCTTCTGCACCGGGGTCAGCCGCTCGCTCGCCCACAACGCGGGAAGGGCGGACCCCAGGTCGCTGAGCTGCGCGCGGAGCGCCGCGTCGAGGGCGGGCACGGGCGGCGCGGCGGCCGCGCGCTCGGCCACCTCGCGCGCCTCGGCCACGGCCCGCAGCGCCAGCTCCCAGCGCCGCTCCAGTTCGGCCGCGACCAACCTGTTGTCGGGGTCGACCGCCTGATATTGTCTCTGGGCCAAGCGCGCGTCGTACGCGGCGCGCGCGACCTGATCGGCGTGCTGCTGGAGCACCCGCGCCCGGTCGGCCTGCTGGGCGGCTAGGACCTCGTCGAGCAGGGCCAGTTCGGCCGGCGCGAGCGCGGCGAAGAAAGCGTCGACCACGGCTGCCTCAATGGGCGCGCCGGTGAGATGCAGGCAACACGGGACGGCGTACCGCTTGTTGCGCCCCGCGCAGCGATGTGTGGGCCTGCGACTTCTGACCCGTCATCGACGTGGGGTTCCGGTCCCTCTTCGCCTTCTTCATCGTCGACCTGGGCTCGCGACGGGTCGTCCATGTCGGGGTGACGCGGCACCCGACCGACGCCTGGATCGCACAGCAACTGCGTGAGGCAACGCCCTTCGGCACGGGGCCGCGCTTCTTGATCCGTGACAACGACGCCACGTTTGGCGCGCAGTTCGCGCGCGTCGCGACGGGGAGCCGCAGCGAGGTGCTGCGGACGCCCGTGCGGGCCCCTCGCGCCAATGCCATCTGCGAGAGGTTCCTCGGCAGCGTCCGGCGCGCGTGCCTCGACCACCTGCTCATCTTGCACGAGGGCCAGTTGCGCCGCGTGCTCCGGACGTACCGCGCATACTTTTAACACGGCGCGGCCACACCAAGGCATTGAGCAAGCGATCCCTGAAACGACGGGACATCTGGGAACGCTGCATCCGACAACGCCAGTCGTTTCCCTCTCGGTCTTGGGCGGCCTGCATCACGATTATCGACGAACGGCCTGACCACCCTGTCGCGCATGACGATGTGGCGGATGGCGAGGGGAGCCAGTACAGGAGGTCCCCATCCACCTGACCGGCCTGGTCGGATTGTTGCTGCAGGGTGGCCAGGATGCGGTCCCAGATGCCGGAGGCCCGCCAGCGGTAGAAGCGACTGGAGACCGTCTTGTCGTTGCCGTAGCGCTCGGGCAGGTCTTGCCAGGGAGCGCCGGTACGGAGGAACCATTGGATACCATTGATGATTGGACGATGGTCGTGATGAGGCCACCCGGTCCGTGGTTTCTGGGGCGGCAGCAGCGGCGCCACGTGTGCCCACTGCTCGTCGGTAAGGTCATAACGATGCATACCTCCAGGATATCGGGGTTTGCAGATACGCCCTAGCCGCATCCCCTCGTGACAAGGCCCGTCACGCCGACTGTTCGGCGCCGCGTGCCGTTTCCTTGGATGGGCATGAGTCTGCCCGGTCACTAGGGCAACCTATCGGCCAATAGCGCGCCGCGTCTACCGCGCGCCGAGGAGCACCTCGGTGGCGAGTTGGTCGAGGCGCTCGTAGCCCAAGCCCACTGCAGCGATAGTGTCGACATCGACGGTGATGTTCTTGAGCGCGGCGGCCGCCTCCCGGCTGTACGCCGCCGGCGCGTGCGGGCCGTCCGCGCCCAAGTTCTTGAGCAGATCGAGCTCGGCCCGGATCTCGGGGTCGGCGTTGAAGCGGCGCGCCTTGTCCTGCAGGATCTTGTAGGTGCGCATGCAACCGGCCGCGAAGTCCCACACGCCCGCCTCGTCCTCGGTGCGCAGCGCATGCGCGTCGTAGTGCTTGGGACCCGTATACCCTGCGTCTTCGAGCAGCTTGACCAGGAAGAAGGCTCCGCGCGGGTCGGCCTGCCCAAAGCGCAGGTCCTGGTCGAAGCGGCCGGGCAATTGGTCGTTCAGGTCGATGTGCACGAGCTTGCCCGCGTCGAGGGCCTGCGCCACGCCGTGCGAGAAGTCCAACCCCGCCATGCGCTCGTGCGCCGCTTCCGGGTTGACGCCGTAGCCCTCCGGGTGGTCAAGGGTATAAATGAAGGCCAGGGCGTGCCCCACCGTGGGCAGGTAGATGTCGCCTCTGGGCTCGTTGGGCTTAGGCTCCAGCGCGAAGGTATAGCCGTAACCCTGGTCCAGATTGTACTCATACAGAAAGTTGAGCGCCTCGCGGAAGTGTTTGAACGCCTCGCGCGGGTCCTTACCCGCGTTGGACTCCGTGCCCTCGCGGCCGCCCCAGAACACGTAGATTTTCGCTCCGAGCTCGGCGCCGAGGTCCATGTTGCGCATGACCTTCTGGAGGGCGAAGGCGCGCACGCGGGGGTCGTGGCTGGTGAAGGCGCCGTCGCGGAAGACGGGGTGTCCGAACAAGTTGGTCGTGACCATCGGGACGACCATGCCGGTATCCATGAGCGCCCGCTTGAAAGCGGCCACGATGCGGTCTCGCTCGTGAGGGGTGGCGTCGAAGGGGATGAGGTCGTTGTCGTGGAAGTTGACGCCCCAGGCGCCCAACTCGGACAGCTTCTCCACGATGTAGGGGGGATCGAGGGCCGGGCGCACCTCCACACCAAAGGGGTCGCGCCCGCGGTTGCCAACCGTCCAGAGGCCGAACGTAAAGTGATCCTCCCGCGTGGGCTGGTAGGGGTCACTCTGAGCGGTCATACTCCATCATCCTTTCTTTCTCGCTCGCGTTACACGGCCGGCGATCGGCCGTCACATTAATAGCCGTCACATAATAATCGTGTTACTTTGGCCCAACAACCGACAGACGCCGTGCGGGACGGGTTAGAGTATAGCGTAGATCGCCGAGGTCTCCCTGTAAGAGCGGATTGACCCGCCCCGTGGACCCCGTCTATTGGCGACCATCTTCCGCCCACAGGGCCGCGAGGCCCTCCAGCGGATCGGCGGGCGGCGCGAGGTCGAGCAGGTCGTGCATCCGCGCCACGTCGGCGACGAAGCGCGTCACTTCGATGGAGCGCGCCGGCAACACGCGCAGGCCGACCTCTCGCGACGGCAGGCGCGCGATACGGTCGGCGAGATCGCGTAGCGGCGTGCCAACCCCGCTCCCGACGTTGACCACGCGCCCGCCCAAGCTCACCTCGGCCGCGCGACGCAGCGCCGCCACGACGAGCGCGACCGGGATGAGGTCGAGCACCTGGTCGCCGCCGTAGAGGTCCAGGTCCTCGCCACGGCGCGCCCGGTCGAGCCAGAGCGGGATGACGCGGTCACAGTCGCCCGGGCCGTAGACGTTGGCCAGGCGCAGCACGCTCACGTCGAGCCCGTCTGTACCCTGGACGGCCTGGCCGGCGCGGCAGTACACCTCGCCGGCCACCTTGCTCGCGCCGTACGCGTTCTTCGGGTTGAGCGGCCGATCCTCCGCGACCGGGACGCGATCGACCTCGCCGTAGACCTCGCGCGAGGAGGCGAAGACGACGCGCTCGACGCCGGCGTCCCGCGCCGCCGCGAGCACGTTGTAGGTCCCGACCACGTTGGTCGTGAAAGAATAGTCCATGTCGGAGACCGCGCCGAGGACGTTGCTCTGCGCGGCCAGGTGGTACACCCGCGCGACGCCGCGCATGGCCAGGCCGAGGGCGATGGGGTCGCGGATATCGCCCTCGACGAGGTGGACCGCCCCGGTGTCCGTCGCCGCGGCGAGCGCCGTCCGCGCGCCCCGCCGCAGGTTGTCCAGGACGACGACCTCATCGCCCGCCGCGACGAGCGCCGCCACGAGGTGGGCGCCGATGAACCCCGCGCCGCCGGTCACGAGCGCCCTCACGACACGCCCGTGGCGACCGCCACGCGCGCGCCCACGCCCGTGCCTTTGCCCTTGCCCTGGTCGGCCAGGATGCGGATGAGCGAGGCGACCATCTCCTCGCGCATCGGCGAGTGCAGGGCCAGGGCCAGTTGCGTCTCGGCCAGCCCGAACGGCACGCCCATGTCGTAGCGCTCGCCCAGGGCCTCGTAGGCTAGGTAGGGCTCGCGCGCGGCCAGCATGGCCTGCGCGCTCGTCAGCTGGACCTCGCCCTTCTCGCGCATGTCGTGGGCGATGTTGTGGCCCAGGCACGCGAAGAGGGCGGGCGTGAACACATGCATACCGAAGAAGCACAGGTACTCGTCGGGGCGCAGTCCAGGGGTGCGCAGCGCGCGCGCGGCCACCTCCGGGCTCGGCTTCTCGACCATCGCGGCGACCCGGTACATGCCGTCCCGGCCGTCCATGGGCTCGCCCCGCACCGTGCCGAAGAGGTGCAGCAGGCGCTCGGGGGTGCGCTTGACCGCCGACACGGTCTGGCCGTCGCGCTCGAAGGTGTCCACGACCTGGCGGGCGCAGCGCCGCCCCTCCGGGTCGGAGGAGACGTAGACATGGTCGCCGAGCAGCAGCAGGAAGGGCTCGTCCCCGACCCAGTCACGGGCGCAGTAGACGGCGTGGCCATAGCCCTCGGGAGAGGGCTGTGTGGCGTAGGACAGGGCGCGCTCGATGCGCGCGAGTTGATCGGATTCCTTGAGCGCCCACTCCTTCCCTGTGTACGCCGGGAGCAGGTCCTCGGAGAGGCCGCGGAAATGGCGGCGGTACATCTCCTCGTCGCCCGGCGCCGTCACGATGCAGAGCTCCTCGATCCCCGCGTCGAGCGCCTCCTCGGCGATGATCTGCAGCGTCGGCTTGGTCAGGCCGTCCGTGTCGACGAGCGGGAACATCTCTTTCTGGACTGTGGTCGAGGCGGGGTACTGCCGCGTCCCCCGCCCCGCCGCTGTGATCACCGCCTTGCGTACCTTCATCCGCCTACCCTCCCTGTCGTGTCGCTCTTAGCGCGCGGCGCCCTGCGTCGCCAGCGCGTCGTCCGCCGTCATCCCGCCCTTATCGGCCGCCTGGGCGTTGGCGCGCGCCTCGGCCGCGTTTTCTTCCATCTCCGCGACCGTCTTGACGTGCAGCCGCGCCGCGCCGCGCGTGTCGCGCAATCCGACGCGCGTCCCGTCACGCGCGGCCCGCTCTAGGCGGTTTCGGGCCGCGGGGATCTCGCCCTGGTATTGCGGCAGCCACCTGGACTGGGCCACCAGCAGCTCGTCGGTCATTTGCCACACCTCCTCAGGGTCGCAGACCGCGCCCACCAACGGATCGTGCAGCAGGGCCTGCTTGAGCAAGGTCACGTCGCCGTGGACCGCCGCCTCCATGCCCATCTCCTGCACGCGCACGCTCGCCGCGCACGTCGCCGCGCAGGCCAGCGGCAGCGCGCCCACGACCGGCATGTTGACGCCCGTCCGGTCCACATAGCCGGGGATCTCGACGACGCAGCCGTCGGGCAGGTTGGCGATGTGCCCCCGGTTGACCACGTTGAAGTGGCCTCGGTACGCGCGGCCGGTCTCTAACGCCTCGACGATGTAGCTGCCGTGCTCCTCGCTGCGCCCCTCGGGTGTGATGCGCGGGGGCTCCTCGGCCATCCACTGGGGATAGTCGGTCTCGAACCAGCGTCGCCCCTCCGTGCAGACGCGCAGGTAGCCCCCCGTTTCGCCGTTGATCCACGAGGACAGGTCGATCCAGCGCAGGATCTCGTCGGGGCGCTTGCGGTACCAGGGCAGGTACTCGGAGAGGTGGCCGTTGGACTCGGTGCTGTAGTGGCCGAAGCGCCGCAGCACGTCGAGGCGCACTTTCTCGGTCTGACAGTACGCGGGGTGCGCCTCGAAGAGCTCAAGCAGGCGCGGGACCATGTCCATCCCGCGCCAGGAGACTTTGACGAACCAGGTCTGGTGGTTGATGCCGGCGGCGATCACGTCCACGTCGCGCCGATGCACGGTCTCGTCAGGGGCGAGCAGCCCGTCCGCCTTGGCCCAGCGCTCGATGACGCGCGCGATCTGCCAGTGCGCGCCCTGCACGCCGTGGCACAGGCCGATCGTGGGCACGCCGCCGTACTGGTTGCAGGCCCAGGTGTTCATGGCCATGGGGTTGGCGTAGTTGAGCAAGAGGGCGCCGGGCTTAACCACCTCCCGGATGTCGCGGCAAACGTCGAGCAGGGCGGGGATGGTGCGCTGGGCGTACATGAGGCCGCCGGCGCAGAGCGTGTCGCCGACGCACTGATCGACGCCGTACGTGAGGGGGATGTCGATGTCGGTCTGGAACGCGTCGAGGCCGCCCTGGCGGATGGTGCAGATGATGTAGTCGGCGCCGTCGAGGGCGGCGCGGCGGTCGGTCGTGGACGCCACCGTCGCCGGGAGCCGGTTGGCGGCGATGTCGCGCCGGCAGAGCTGGGTGACCATCTCCAGGTTGTGCGCGGAGATGTCGGTGAAGGCGAACGTCGTGGCGGCCAGCTCGGGCACGGCCAGGATGTCATGCATCAGGCGCCGGGTGAAACCGATCGACCCCGCGCCGATCATCGCTATCTTGATGGGCATGCGCTCACACTCCTCGTCGGATATTCGGTATCAGGCGCCGCAGCGCCGGCTCGATCTGCTGGCGCAACGTCTCGTTGGCGTAGCCGATCCAGGCGACGGGGCTCGACGTGTCCAGCGGGGCCGCGAGCGTCCCGCCCGTCGCATCGGTTACGATCACGCCCGCCTCGCGGGCGATGATCCAGGTGCAGAGGTCGTAGGGGTGGCAGCACAGGCGCGCCACCCCGTCGGACGGGTCGTGCAAGAGGGGCCGTAGGTCGGCCAGGAAGCGGTCGTGCCCGACCATGAGCTCGTAGAGCTGCCCCCCCGAGGCGATGTACTCGTCGTCGAAGACCTGCGGCGACTCCGTCGGCGGCGGCCCTAAAAGCTCGCGGTACAACTCTTCTTCGAGCCGCGCGGCCGCCGCCTTGCCGCCAGGGAAGAACTTGCTGACCGCGGCGAACCCGCCCGCGAGCGTCGTCGCCCGGCTGGGCCGCGGCACGAAAGGGGTCGTCGTGCCCGCGCGCAGGTCGTGCGTCTCGGCCTGCACACCCTCGCCGCGCGCGGCCCACAGCACGTCGGCCAGCGCCGCCCGCACGGTCGGCAGTTCCGCCTGCAGCGCCACCGCGATATCGGACAGGGTCGGATAGAACCCGTCGTCCGGGCGCGGGGGTGGGGCCACGCCGAAGAGCGCCCACGCGCTGCGCTTGCCGTACATCAGGCCGCGCGTCCCGTCGATGGGGTCGACGATCAGGGTGAACGCCAGGCGCGCCGGGTCGGCCCCGTCGGGGAAGGCGCGCTGTCCCCCCTCCAGCCCCTCCGCGACGAGCAGGAACGGCAGCTCCTCACCCCAGCGCGCGCCGTAGGCGAGCAACGCGCCCTCACCGTGCTCGTCGAGCCGGTAGACGGTGTCGCCGCCGCGCTCGCCCACCGTGGCTGAGAGCTCCTCGGCCGTCGAGGCGCGCACGCCGCTCCCCACCGCGTCGCGCATCTCCAGGGCCAGCGCGCGCAGGCGCTCCACGAAATAAGCCGCGTCGCGCGGCAAGCCCCCGTTAGCGATCATGCACCCCTCCGTTCGCATCGACCACGGCCTGCCGGATGGGTGAGGCCCAGGCCCCATCGGAGCTGCCCGCGAACACCGTCGCCCGGCACCCGCTCCTCCGCGCGTACGCCGCGCGTACGCCCTCCACGGCGTCCTCCATCGCCGGGCCCGCGCCCAGGATGGCCACCGTCCCCCCCGCCCCGCCGCCGGTGATCTTGGCGCCGTAGAGACCGCGGGCGGGACCCCATTCGCGGACGAGGTCCACGATGAGGTCCGTTTCGGGCGCGCCCAGGCCGCAGCGCGCGCCGTAGCTCTCATGCGAGCGGTACATCGCCGCCCCGGCCTCCACGAGGGCCGCGGGATCGCCGTCGCGTTCGTAGCCATCGAGGGCGTCCAGGAAGGCCGCGACATTGGCCTGCTCCAGCACCGGATGCGTCGCGCAGTCCCGCACGCGGTACGTGGTGTCCGGCTCGACGCGCGTCGCGTCATCCCCGGTCTCGCCGTACCGCGCGAGGAAGGCCGCGCCGCGCACCTCCTCGGGCAGGAGCGGGGTGTAGCGCGCGCGGAAGCGCGCGGGCGCGAGGTTGCAGAGGTAGCCACCGGCCGGCTCGCCGGGGTCGTGGGCGGCGATGATCGACCGACCCATGAAGGCGGCGGTGCGCACGCGGCCGTACTGGGCGCCGGCCACGCGATGCGCCACGCCGCTGTCGAGCCCCACCACGCGCACGTCCGGCGGCAGGCGGCGCTGCCCGAGCACCGCGGCCGGCCGGCCGGCGGTCTCCTGGCAGCGCAGCATCAACAGATGATCGGCTTGCCCGAGCGTCGCCGCGACCTGATCCATGATGCCGCAGGGGGCGCCGGCCACACGATGCTCGGCCTGCTGCGCCAGCAGGGCCAGGCCCAGCGGGTCCAGGTCGAGGTTCCAGAGCGCGGCGAGCGCGCGCAAGGTCGCGACCTCTAGGGCGGCCGACGACGAGACGCCAGCCCCCATGGGCACGTCGCTACGGACGGAGAGACGTACCCCACCGCACGCCGGTAGCGCGCCCGCGGTGTGCAGGAGGGCCAGCGGACCCAGGAGGTAGGCGGCCCAGCCCGCGCCAGAGGCGTCCAGCGCCGCGCGCAGCCGCTCGGGGGCCGTCGCCTCCTCGCCCGCGCGCACGACGGAGGCCGGCAGGAGCGCCTCGGCGAACGGGCGGTGGGGGGGACCCGTGGGGTCCGAGGGAGCAGACCTGTCAGTGCGGGCGCCGAAGAGCTCGTCGTCGGTCGCCTGTGCGATGACGTGGGCGCTGCGCGCCAGCGGGAACTCCAACACCGTGGCGCCCGAATAATCGGCGATCCCGCCCATGACGTCGAGCCGCGCCGGCGCCCGCGCGGCGACGGCGGGACGGCCGGGCTCGAAGAAACGCGAGGCCGCACGGTCGGCCGCTCGTCGCATCAAGACACCCTCCTCTCCAACCAGTTATATCACCCGATGAATAAATACACGTATAACACGGACGGTGTGTTTCTGTCAATATCGCGCGCCGCCGGGCCGCTGAGCCGCCGGGCCGCCGAATATTCCTCTTTAATGCGCATTGTGTACTATGATGCGTAAGGTGGGTGGCGAGGGGTGTACTCCGGTTCCCCGCCCCATCGAGGGGACGTGTCAGCCCCCCGACGTATTTTCTACATCGACTGGAGGAATATGGCCGCCTTCGGGGCAAGCGCATCGCACAAGGTCGATGGCCAGCTCATGCAGCGGGCCAATCGCGCCATCGCGCTCGCGCTGATCCGTCGCGACCCCGCAACCTCGCGCGCCTCGATCGCGCGCGAGACGGCCTTGAGCCCCGCCGCAGTCAGCGGGATCGTCGATCACCTCATCCGCGAGGGGCTCGTGCGCGAGGAGCCCGCGACGACGACCGGCGCGGTGGGGCGTCGCCCCATGCGCCTCATCTTCAACCCCGCAGCACACGTGGCTGTGGGCATCGCGGTCGACGTGCGCGTGGTGACCGTGGCCCTCGTCGATCTGGGCGGGGGGGTGAGGACGGCGATCCGCGCGCCCCTCCCGCCCGGGGCCAGCCCAACGACGGTCGTCGACCGGGTCGCGTCCGCGGCGAGGCGCGCCCTGCGCGGGGTCGCCGCGGGCGATGTCGTGGGCATCGGGATGGCCGTGCCGGGCCTGGTGCGGTGGCCCGAGGGCCTCATCCTGCTCTCGCCCAACCTGGGCTGGCGCGACGTGCCGATCCGTGCCCTGGTAGAGGAGCGCCTGGGACGGCCGGTGGTCGTCGACAACGAGGTGCGCGCCCTCGCGCTCGCCGAGCATGCCTACGGCGCCGCCCGTGGCGCGCGGACCGCCGTGTTCATCGATGCGGCGTACGGCGTCGGGGGCGCGATCATCATCGACGGCGGGTTGTATCGCGGGGTGCGCGGCGTGGCCGGCGAGCTCGGCCACAACATCGTCGAGCCCGACGGGGCGCGGTGCGGCTGCGGCAATCGCGGCTGCCTGGAAACCGTCGCGTCGGCCGGGGGCCTCGTTGCGCGCGCCCGGGAGGCGCTGGACAACGGTCGAGCGTCCGTCCTCGCCGCCGCGCGCGATGCGTTGACCCTCGACGCCATCGTCGGGGCGGCGCGGGCCGACGACCCTCTCGCTCGCGACCTGGTGACGCGGGCTACGGCGTACCTGGGCCGGGCGGCCGCGCACGCGATCGACAACTGGGACCCCGAGCGCGTGGTGCTCAGCGGACCCGTGGTGCAGGCCGGCGCGGACCTATTCGACGACGTGCTGGTGGCCGAGCGGCGCTCCGTCCTGGACACGGGCCACGCGGGGGTGCCCGTCGTCCGCGCCACGCTCGGGCTTGACGATGCCAAGGTGATCGGCGCGGCCACGCTCGTCACTGCCGAGTATCTGGGCGTTCCATCCATCACCAGTTGGTGACCGCGCCATCGCGCCGCCGCCAGTGCGGCGCTTCCCAGGGGTCGAACGCGTACGCCGCCGCGACCCCCTCGTCGAAGCTGACGCCGAGGCCCGGCGCTGTCGGCAGCGGGAAGCTGTCGCCCGCGATCTCCGGCAGCCTCGGGGGTTTCGTTGGGTTGGTGTGGCCTGTGTTAGCCTGAGGCTTGAGGGAGCGATGTAAGGGAGGGACTGATGCGGTGTGTGGGGTGTGGCGACACGAGGTTCAGCAAGGCCGGCCTCAACCAGCGGGGGCGCCAGATGTACCGCTGTACGGCCTGTCGCCGTCGGCAGACCGCGCACTCCCTCTCCGCCTTCTCTGGCTATCGGTTCCCCGACGACATCATCGCCCTCGCCGTGCGGTGGTATCTTCGTTTCCGCTTGCCCTATGCGGATATCGCGGAACTGTTGGCCGAACGCGGTGTCCATGTCGATCCGTCGAGTGTGTACGACTGGGTCCAGCACTTCACCCCGCTGTATAAGGACGCGGCGCGTTCGCATCGCCACCGCATCGGGACCCGCTGGGCTGTCGATGAGACCTACATCCGACTAGCGGGCCGCTGGGTCTATGCCTACCGGGCCATCGACGAGCACGGTCAGGTGATCGATGTCTACCTGAGCGAGACGCGCGACACGGCGGCGGCCACGACCTTCCTCGAACAGGCGATCGCGCGGACCGACGTGCGGCCCCGCCTCGTCACCACGGACAAGGCGCCGGCCTATCCGCCCGCGTGCGGCAGCCGGGGGCGGGCCGTCTCCTCCAGACGTGGGTGCGCAGCAGTCTGCGGACGGTGAGCGCCCGCTTGCGGGAGGCGGGACATGCGGTGAGCCCGCCGACGGTGGGGCGTCTGCTCAAAAAGCTGGATTAAGCCCTGCATGTTAACGCCAAGAAGGTCGAGGCGCGGGCCAGCCAGGCCGACCGTGAGACACAGTTTGGCCACATCGCCGCCCAGCGGCAGGCGTTCACCGAGGCCGGGTTGCCGATCGTGAGCGTGGACACCAAGAAGAAGGACCTCATCGGGGCGTTCAAGAATGCCGGGCGGGCCTGGAGCCGGGAGGCGGAGGCGGTCAACGTGCATGACTTCCTGAGCGACGCGCAGGGGCGGGACGGTACCCTACGGGGTCTACGACGTGACGCACAACCGCGGCGCCGTCTACGTCGGCTCCTCGGGCGATACGGCGCAATTCGCCGTGGATGCCCTCGCGCGGTGGTGGGACACCGAGGGGCGCGTGACCTACCCCGGCGCCGCCCACCTGCTGATCGTGGCCGCTGGCGGGGGCAGCAATGGCTCCCGGACACGCCTGTGGAAGCGGCAACTCCAAGAACGTTTGTGCGATGAGCGGGGGCTGACGGTCACCGTCTGCCACTATCCACCGGGTTGCTCCAAATGGAATCCGATCGAGCATCGCCTGTTCGGCCCGATCAGCCTGAACTGGGCCGGCACGCCCTTGCGCACCTGGGAGGCGCTGCTGGCCTTCATCCGCGGCACGACCACCGCGCCGGGCCTGGACGTGCGCGCCGAGCGGTTGGAGGGCGCCTATGACACCGGCCTGCGCATCTCGGACGCGGAGATGGCCACGCTCAATCTCACCGCCCATGACGTCTGCCCCTCCTGGAACTACACCATCCACCCTCGCTCAGGGGCCACATGTCCCCCTGCCACGCCTCTCCCAAACCGGGAAGTTATTGTTTAACGAGTCCTTAGCTAGACTTTGGCCATTCAGGCCGCGTAACAGAGCATCTCGCTCAGGTGATCGACGAGGGCGCGGGGGACTTTAATGAGGTCCTCCTCCGGGGGCGACATGCAAAAAGTGGTCCCGGCCCACAAGGAGCGGCGCACGAGGGCCAGGGCGTCGGCGAAGGTGGGGGCCGGCTTGGGGTACCAGGCCGCCTGGCGGACGGGGACGGGGCGCGCCCCCGCGGCGATCTGATCGTGGGCCAGGAGCGTGACGAAGGAGAACAGGCCCAGGAGGGCGGGCGTGACACGGCGGATGGCCAGGTCCGACCACGGGCGTTGTGTCTCGACGCCGCGGTGGTCGCGGACCTCATGGAACGTGACCTCAATCGCCCATACATACTGCACCCATACCCGCAGGATTGACGGATGCCCTGGCCTCTCCGATCATTGGGATAGCCGGACTGCAACAGTTGGTGGCCCTGGTGGCCCGGCTGCATGCGGCCACGCAGGCCCGTATAGAAGGAGAGGCAGCGTCATGTCCACCGCCAATCCCGTCCTCGGTCCCCCCCGCCCGCCGTAGCGCCCGCACCGCCGCTGTGGACGCAACTCCCTCAGCCGAACCGCGCCCGGTTGCTCTGGCTGCTCAGCCAGATGCTGGAGCGCCAGGTGGTCGGGGAGGCGGCGCATGAGCCAGACATGCGCGCGCCAGGAGCCAATCATGCCGGCGCCTAATGTCCTGCTGGACCTGTCCGGCAAAGTGCAGGTCGCGCATCGGGAGCGGCTGGCGCTGGTCTACGTGCGGCAGTCGACGCCCCAGCAGGTGCTCGACCACCAAGAGTCTACGCGTCTCCAGTACGGCTTACGCCGGCGCGCCGAAGCGTTGGGCTGGGCGCCGGAGCGGGTGCGCGTCATCGACGACGACCTCGGCAAGTCGGGCTCCAGTGCGGTGGACCGGACGGGCTTCCAACACCTAGTCGCGGAGGTGAGCCTGGGCCACGTCGGGCTCATCCTGGGCATCGAGATGTCCCGCCTGGCTCGCTCCTGCGCCGACTGGTACCCGTTGCTCGAACTCTGCGCCCTGTTCGGGACACTCATCGCCGACAGTGACGGCGTCTACGACCCAGCGCAGTACAATGATCGGCTGTTGCTCGGCTTGAAGGGCACCATGTCGGAGGCGGAGTTGCATATCCTGCAGCAGCGCCTCCGCCAAGGGCGGCTCAACAAGGCCCGCCGCGGCGCCCTTGCCGTCCCGCTGCCGGTTGGCTATGTGCGGCGCCCCTCCGGTGAGGTGGCGCTGGACCCCGATGAGCAGGTGCAAGCAGTGGTCCGGGTGATCTTCCACCAGTTTGAGGAGTTGGGCACCCTCAACGCGGTGCTGCGCTACCTCGTCCGCCACCAGATCCAACTCGGGGTCCGCCTGCGCGAGGGGCCTAATCGCGGCGACCTTGTGTGGCGACGCCCGAATCGCCAGACGCTGCAGAACCTGCTGCACAATCCACTCTACGCCGGGGCCTATGCCTACGGGCGGCGCCAGATCGACCCGCGGCGCAAGCAACCGGGACGCCGCTCGACCGGGCGGGTCGTGCAACCCGACGACCACTGGTTCGTGCTCATCCAGGACCAGTGCCCCGCGTACATTAGGTGGGATGAGTACACGCGCAACGTCGCCCGCTTGGGGGCCAATCGCGCGCGATCCGAGGCTATCGGCGCGGTGCGGGACGGGGCGGCGTTGTTGACCGGGCTCGTCGTCTGTGGGCGCTGCGGCTGCCGTCTGCGCGTCCAGTATGGCGGACGGGCGCGGCTCCCCACGTATACCTGCTCCCTGCACTATGTCACCTATGGCACGACTCTGTGCCAGTCCCTCGCCGGACCCGCGCTGGACCAGTACGTGAGCGCCCAGGTGCTCACCGCGTTGGAACCCGCGGCCCTGGAGTTGTCCCTGACGGCGGCGCGGCATGTGGAACGTGAACGGGCGGACCTGCTGCACCTCTGGGAGCACCGGCGGGAACGCGCGGCCTATGAAGCGGAACGGGCCGGGCGCCACTACCAAGCGCTCGAACCCGAGAACCGGCTGGTCGCGCGGCAGTTGGCCCGCGCGTGGGAGGAGAAACTGGCCGCACACCAGCAGGTCGAGGAGGACTACGCGCGCTTCCTCCAGCGCCAGCCACGCCTCCTTTCAGCGGCGGAGCAGGACGCCATTCGTCGGTTGGCGGCGGATATCCCGGCGTTATGGCAGGCGCCGCGTACGACGGTGGCCGAGCGCAAGGAGATCATCCGCCAGGTGGTGGAACGCGTGGAGGTGACGGTCGCCGGCGAGAGCGAGCGGGTGGGCGTCGTCATCGTCTGGGCCGGCGGGAGCCAGACGGGGACGCTGATCCGTCCGGTCGGGCGCCTGGAGCAACTCAGCTACTACCCGCAGCTCTGCGACCGGGTGCGCGCGCTGGTCGCCGAGGGGCGCTCGGCCGCAGCGGTCGCCGCGCAACTCCACGTCGAGGGTTATCGCCCCCCCAAACGGTCCGCGCGCTTCGATCGGCAAGCGGTGCAAGATCTGACCCAGCGGTTGGGGTTGCGCCCGCGGAAGCCCCAGCGACCAGCATCGCTGGTGCTGGGATCCGATGAGTGGTGGGTGGCAGACCTGGCACAGGCACTCGAGATGCCACGGGCGACCGTGGAAAACTGGATCAAGCGAGGGTGGGTCAAGGCCCGACGACAGGTGGAGGTGCAGGGGCAGCGCCGACGGATCGTGTGGGCTGATCAGGATGAACTGGACCGCCTGCGCCGCCAACGACAGCGCCCGGCGGGAGCGGTCTTGCATGACCAATGGACAGCGCATGAGCAGGTAGAGGACGGAGCGCGGGGGCGATGATTCCACACAGGGCTGCCGGCGTGACGCTTTTGTG
>JAABUQ010004243.1_pt1 | contig 24749 bp, 20 predicted proteins | sample 5560001 | NCBI WGS metagenome assembly JAABUQ01 (sample SAMN10711888, study PRJNA513371) | rock metagenome | isolation source: Antarctica rocks | place: Antarctica: Victoria Land, Finger Mt nord | collected 2015-12-18
GTTCATCCCGGCCAGCGGCTGGGCCGCCGACCGGTTCGGCGCGCGCCGGGTGTTCATGGCGGCGATGGCGTTGTTCACCTTCGCGTCCGTGCTGTGCGGGCTGAGCCAGGGGCGGTGGGAGTTCACGGCGGCGCGCATCCTGCAAGGAGGCGGCGGCGCGCTGATGGTGCCGGTGGGGCGGCTGGTGGTGCTGCGCGGCACGGCCAAGCCGGATTTGATGCGGGCCATCGCCACCCTAACCTGGCCGGCGCTGGTGGCGCCCGTGCTGGGGCCGCCGGTGGGCGGCTTCATCGCCGCCTATGCGTCCTGGCGCTGGATCTTCTTCCTCAACGTGCCGCTCGGCATAACGGGCCTTGTCCTTGCGTCGTCCCTCATCCGCGACGCGGGGGAGCACGAGCGGCGGCCCTTCGACGGGCGCGGCTTCGCGCTGAACGGGCTGGCGCTGGCCCTGTTGCTGTATGCGTTCGACTTGCTGGGCCACGGGGCACCGGGCGGCGGCGCGTGGACGCTGGCCACCGCCGCGGTCGTGCTGGGCGCGAGCGGGGCGGCTGGGGTCCTCGCCCTGCGCCACGCCCGGCGGCACGCGCACCCGCTGGTCGGGCTGGGGGCGTTCGCGGTGCCCTCCTTCCGCGCCACCATGACCGGCGGGTTCGTGTCGCGCGTGTCCATCAGCACCCTGCCGTTCCTGCTGCCGCTGCTGTTCCAGGTCGGGCTGGGGATGGACCCGTTCGTGTCGGGGCTGCTGGTGCTGTGGTATGGCGTGACCAACCTCGGCATCAAGCCGTGGACCTCCGGCATCCTGCGGCGGCACGGGTTCCGCGGCGTGCTGCTGGGCAACACGCTGCTGAACGCGCTCGCCATCGGGGGGTGCGCGCTGATCGGGCCGGGCACGCCGCTGCCGGCGGCGGGGCTGCTGCTGGCGCTGGCCGGGGCCAGCCGGTCGTTGCAGTTCACCAGCCTGAACACCCTGGCCTTCGCGGAGGTGCCGGCGGCGCTGACCGGGGCGGCGAACACCCTGTTCAACACGGCGTTCCAGGCGGCCATCGGCATGGGCATCGCGCTCGGCGCCGTGCTGCTGCATGCGGCGCAGGCGGCCGGGCCAGCCGTGGGGCTGCACGGCCCCGTGGCGCCGTTCCGCACCGCTTTCCTGCTGGCGGCGGCGCTGGCGCTGGTGCCGGTGCCGAGTTTCCTGCGGCTGCGCCGGGACGCGGGTTCGGCCGTAAGCGGGCACCGTCCAGGGCCGCCCCCGTAGCGATGCCGCCGAGGCCGTCAATCTTCCGTGCGAGGATTGCTCCCCAAGCCAAATGCGGCGAGGCTCACGCAAGCCAAATCAAAGACATCCCGCCAAGCGCAAGGGATGCCAAACGGGGGAAACCATGGCCAATCAAGGACCCGGTGGAGGCCTCGATCCCGCCGCCCATACAGCCGGCGCTCCCGAGGACACGCCGCCGGTCGGGCGGATCATCTTGGTCGCGGCCACGGCGGCCCTGGGCGGCTTCCTGTTCGGCTTCGACACCGCGGTCATCAACGGCGCGGTCGGCGCGATCCGGGAATGGTCCCACGTGGGCGACGCCCTGCTGGGCTTCTCCGTGGCGAGCGCGCTCTTGGGGTCGGCAGTGGGCGCCTGGTTCGCCGGGCCGCTGGCGAACCGGTACGGGCGCATCCCGGTGATGCAGGCCGCCGCGATCCTGTTCTTCATCAGCGGCATCGGGGCGGGCCTGCCCTGGGACATCTGGTCGCTCACCTTCTTCCGGCTCGTGGGCGGCCTCGCCGTGGGGGCTGCCAGCGTCATCGCCCCGGCCTACATCGCCGAGGTCTCCCCGGCGCAGATGCGGGGCCGGCTCGGCTCCTTGCAGCAGATGGCCATCGTCGTCGGCATCTTCGTGGCCTTGCTGACCGACTACGCGCTCGCGGCGGCGGCAGGCGGGGCCAGCGGCCGGCTGTGGTTCGGACTGGAAGCGTGGCGGTGGATGTTCATCTCGGAAGCCCTGCCGGCGCTCATCTATGGCGTGTTCGCCGGGCTGATCCCGGAAAGCCCGCGCTATCTGGTTGCAAAGCAGCGCATTGGGGAGGCCGCCCACGTCCTGCGCCACTTCGTCAGCCGGAAGCCGCCGCCGGAGGTGAAGATCGCCGAGATCCAGCAGAGCATGCAGATGGAAAACGTGCAGTCGCTCCGCGACCTCCGGGGTCCGTGGCTGGGGCTGCTGCCGGTGGTCTGGGTCGGCATCCTGCTTTCGGTGTTCCAGCAGTTCGTCGGCATCAACGTCATTTTCTACTACTCGTCGGTGCTGTGGCAGGCGGTCGGCTTCACCGAGGCCAACTCGCTGGCGATCACCGTCATCACCTCCGTGACCAACATCCTGACCACCGTGATCGCCATCGTCCTGGTTGACCGGATCGGGCGCAAGCCGCTGCTGCTGGTCGGCTCGCTCGGCATGGCGGCGGCGTTGGGCACGATGGCCTACGTGTTCGCCGCGGCACCGCCCCCGGCCGCCGGCGGCGCCCCGGCGCTGACCGACACGCAGGGCATCGTCGCCATCATTGCCGCCAACCTTTACGTCGTGTTCTTCGGCATGAGTTGGGGGCCGGTGGTGTGGGTGCTGCTCGGCGAGATGTTCAACAACCGCATCCGCGCATATGCGCTCGCCGTCGCCGCCGCGGCGCAATGGGTGGCGAATTTCTTGGTGTCCCAGACCTTTCCCGCGCTGGCCTCCGCGGGCCTCGGCTTCGCCTACGGCATCTACGCCGCCATGGCGCTGCTGTCCTTCGCCTTCGTCGCGCGCTGGGTGCAGGAAACGCGGGGCCGAGAGCTGGAGGACATGGCGTAGGCCGGGTCAGCCGCCCTTCACCGCCTCCAGCACAGCCTGGAGCGCCAAGGGGTCCTCAAGGCCGGTCAGGTCGCCGTTCACCGCCCCGGTCTCGGCCGCTTCCCGCAGCAGCCGCCGCATGAGCTTCCCGGCCCGGGTCTTGGGAAGCGCCGTGGCGACATACACGCGGCCCAGCCGGGCGATGCCGCCGATGGAGCGTTCGACCGCCGCCGCCACCGCCGCACGAACGCCGTCCGCTTCCGCATCGGGCCGCAGCGTCACGAACGCGACCGGCACCGTGCCGCGGACGGCGTCGTGCACGCCGACCACCGCCGCCTCCGCCACGCCCGGCGCCCCGGCCGCGGCGCCTTCGATCTCCATGGTGCTGATCCGGTGCGCCGCCACGTTGATGACGTCGTCGGCGCGGCCCAGCACCCAGATCTGGCCGTCCCGGTCCTGCACCGCCTCGTCCGAGGTCGCGTAGGCGCCGGGGAAGCGGCTGAAGTAGGTCGTCCGGTAGCGCGCCGGGTCGTCCCAGATGGTGCGCGCGAGGGTCGGGAACGGGGCGGTCAGCACCAGGTTGCCCCGCGTGCCCGGCGGCACCGCCCGCCCCTCGTCGTCCAGCACCGCGCAGGCGTGGCCCGGCACGGGCGTGCCGCTGCTGCCGGGCTTGCACGGATCGACCCCGTGCACCGGGTAGGTCCAGGTGGAACCTGTCTCGGTTTGGCCGTAGGCGTTCACCACGGGCGCGTCCAGCGTCCGCTCCGCCCATTCCGCCGTGTCCGGGTCGAGCGGCTCGCCCTGGGCCGTGATCAGCCGAAGCCGCGACGGCCGGTGCGCCTTCACGGCGTCGTCGCCAGCCGCCCGCAGCATCCGCAAGCCGGTCGGGGCCACCAGGATCTTCGTGACGCCGTGGCGCTCCGCCGTGTCCAACAGGCGCAGCCGATCCGGGTAGTCGAGTGCCCCTTCGTAGCAGAACAGCGTCATGCCCTGCGCCAGGCCGCCGATCACCGCCTGGATGGGGAAGGTCAGCCAGCCCACGTCCGCCGCGCACCAGTACACGTCGTCCGGCTGCGGCCCGACCTGCCATTGCACGTTGGCCCATGCGCCGACCATGAACCCGGCCGTGCTGTGCACGACGCCCTTGGGCTTGCTTTCCGTGCCGGAGGTGAAGATCAGGAAGGCCGGGTCGTTCGCCTCCAGCGGCACGCAGGGGCAGTCGGGCGATTGCCCGGCCAGCAGCGCGTCCCAGCCGGTCTCTCCAGGCTCCAGCGCCGGCGCCGATCCGGTGCGGTCCACGACGATGCCGTGGCGCAGCGTGTCGATCCCCGTCCTGGCCGCCCGCAGGTTCGCCAGCAGGGGCACGCGCCGGCCCCGCCGCCATGCGGCGTCCGCCGTCACCACGACCACCGCACGCGACGACCGCAGCCGCAGCGCCACCGCATCCGGGGCGAACCCGCTGAACAGCACGGTGTAGATCGCGCCGATACGGTTGCAGGCATGGATGGCCGCGAAGGCTTCGGGCAGGTTCGGCAGGTAGATCGCCACCACGTCGCCCCGGTCCACCCCCAGCGCGCGCAGGCCGTTGGCGCAGCGGACCACCTGGTCCCGCAGCGCGCGGTAGGTCAGCCGGCGGACATCGCCGGGTTCGCCTTCCCAGATGACGGCGTCGCGGTCCGCGGTGGCGGGGTTCTCGGCATGGCGGTCCACGCAGTTGTCGGCGACGTTGAGCAACCCGCCCGAGAAGAAGCGGAAGTCGCCAAGTTCGCCCTCGCGCAGCGTGTCCCACGGGCGCATCCAGCGCATGTGGCTGGCGGCCCAGGCCCAGTACTGGTCCGGCCCTTTCGCCTCCGCCGCCCGCGCTTCCGCCAGCATGGCGGCCTGGCTGCCGAGGCGCCACCGGTCCGGCAGCGGGCGCAGCTTGGCACTGGTCAGGGCAGTGATGGCGTCCATGATGGTCGTTTCCTGCTCGCGCTGGCTTTGGCGCGTTGTTTGGCGGCGTTTTGGAGGTCCCGCTTGGACTGGACGCTAGTTTGACGAGTTTCGTTCCGTCAAGGACGGCAACGCCTGTAAGGCCATGGACGTGATCGCGCCGGGGCGCCTATCTCTCGGCGGTGCCAGGCGTCGCAAGAGGAGCGTTCTTGGGCCGAGGCCGTCGATTGGAAAAAGGTGCCTGCCATGACTGACCCAGGACGCGCCGCCCCCCTGCTGTTCCCGCACTCGGAGCCTCCCGCAGTCGGCACGCCGGTCGTAGTCGCCGATGGGATCGAATGGGTGCGGCTCCCGCTGCCGTTCCGCCTGGACCACGTCAACGTGTTCCTGATCGAGGACGGCGATGGCGTCGCGGTCGTCGATACCGGGATCGGCGACGACACGACGCGCGCCTTGTGGAGCGCGCTGCTGGACGGGCCGCTGCAACACCGCAGGATTACCCGCATCATCGCGACGCATTTCCACCCGGACCACGTCGGCATGGCCGGCTGGCTGGCCGAGCGGACCGGCAGCCCGCTGCTGATGAGCCAGACCGAGTACCTGACCTGCCTGACCATCCAGCTCGACCCTGACGCCGCGAATGCCGAGCCGTATCGCGCCTTCTACCTGGCGCACGGCCTCGACCCGGCGGTGGCGGGCCGGCTGCTGACCAACGGGCATCGCTATCTGCGCATGATCACCGGGCTGCCGCGCACCTTCCGCCGGCTCATCGCCGGCGAAACGCTCCGCATCGGCGGGCGCCGCTTCGACGTGTTGAGCGGCGGGGGGCACTCGCCGGAGCAGATCATGCTGCACTGCCCGGCGGACAAGCTGCTGCTGGCGGCGGACCAGGTGCTGGCGCGCATTTCGCCCAACATCAGCGTGCAGGCCAACGACCCCGAGGGCGACCCGCTCGGCATCTACCTGCGCTCGCTGGCGGCGCTCAAGGAGGCGATCCCCGCCGACACCCTCATCCTGCCCGGGCACAACCTCCCCTTCGTCGGCCTGCATGCCCGGGTGGACGAACTCGCGGCCCATCACGCCCTGCGCTGCGACGCGATCCTCGCCGCCTGCCGGGACCGGCGGCTGTCGGCGGCGGAGCTGGTGCCGGTGGTGTTCGGCCGGACCATCGACGACCCGCACCAGATGAGCTTTGCGTTCAGCGAGGCGCTGGCCCATGCCAACCTGCTGCTGCGCCAAGGCCGGCTGGCGTTCGAGGGCGGGCGCTACGGGGCCGCATCACTGGATCAGGGAGCAATGGCCCTCGCTTAACGGGCGTGCAGCCTCCTCGGCCGGGATTTCGCGGACCAGCTTGTAGTAATCATAGGGCTTGCGGGACTCTGCCGGCGTCTTGACCTCGAACAGGTAGAACGGCCGCATCACCCGCCCGTCCTCGCGGACGGTGGCGGAGTCCAGGATGGCGTCACTGACTTTAAGCTCGCGCATCTTGGCTGCGGCTGCGTTCGCCTCGTCGGTCCCGACCGCCTGAATAGACCGTAGATAGTGCGTCACCGCGCTGTAAACCCCGGCGTGCGCCATGGTCGGCATGCGCCCGCCCATCCGCTGCCCGAACCGGGCGGACCAAGCACGGGTGCGGTCGTTCAGGTCCCAGTAGAAGCTTTCCGTCAGCAGCAGGCCATGCGCGACCGGCAAGCCCAGCGCATGGATGTCCGACAGGAAGATCAGCAGCCCGGCCAGTTCCTGCCCGCCCGCCACGACGCCGAACTCGGCCGCGCTCTTCACGGCGTTGATCGTGTCGGAGCCGGCATTGGCCAGCGCGACGACGCGGGCCTTGGACGCCTGCGCCCGCAGCAAATAGGACGAGAAGTCGGTCGTCCCCTGCGGGTGTCGGACGCTTCCGACCACGGCGCCGCCAGCCTGGGCGATGGTGGTTCGCGCATCGGCCTCCATGGCCGTGCCGAACGCGTAGTCGGCCGTGATGAAGAACCAGCTCTTGCCGCCCGCCCGCGTCACCGCGAGCGCCGTCCCCTTCGCCAGCGCCACCGTGTCGAACGTCCACTGGGTCCCCACCGGCGAGCACTGCTTCCCCGTCAGGTCGGAGCTTCCGGCAGAGGAGAACATCACGATCCGGTTGTGCTGCCGGGCGACCTCCTGCACGGCGAGGGCGACGGAGGACACGGGCACATCGACGATGGCGTCCACACCCTCCGCCTCAAACCAGCGCGCGGCGATGGCGGCGCCCACGTCGGGCTTGTTCTGGTGGTCGGCGAAGATGACCTCGACGGGCCGCCCGAGCACGGCGCCGCCGAAATCCTCCACGGCCATGCGCGCCGCGACGACGGAGCCTTGGCCGGATAGGTCCGCGTAGATGCCGGACTGGTCGTTGAGGACGCCGATCCTGACAGCACCGGTCGGGACCTGGGCCGCGGCCGGATGCGCGGACAGCGCAGCCCCCAGCAGCAGCGCAATGAACGCCTTCCCCATGCCACCGGCTCCCTCCGGACCGCGGCGGCTTGATGCCGCTCTGCGTGTGTGCGAGGCTAACACTCGTTAGGGAGAAAACAAGGAAAAAGCCCATGGCCACCGATGGCCGCAGCTACGAGCAACTCCGCGCCGCGTTCCAATGGCGGATTCCCGACCGGTTCAACATCGCCGCCGCCATTTGCGACCGGCATGTCGGGGCCGGCCGCCTCGCCATGATCTCGGAGGCGGACGGCACTGCTGCGGAGGTGACGTTCGAGCATCTGCAGGACCAATCCCGCCGGCTGGCGAACGCGCTGGCGGCGCATGGCGTCGGCCGGGGCGACCGGATCGGCATCCTGCTGCCGCAATGCCCGGAGACCGCGGTCGCGCATCTGGCGGCTTACCGGCTCGGCGCGGTCGCGCTGCCGCTGTTCACCCTGTTCGGTCCGGACGCCATCGAATACCGGCTGAACGACAGCGGGGCGCGCGCCGTGGTCTCGAACGAGGCAGGCATCGGCAAACTGCTGGAGCTTGGCGGGCGGCTGCATGCCGATCCCCTGCTGATCAGCATCGACGAGCGGCTCGCCGGCCACGTGCTGAGCTGGGCCTCGCTGATCGCGGCGGCGTCGTCCGACCAGACGATGGCGGACACGGCGGCAGACGACCCGGCGCTGATCGTCTACACGTCCGGCACCACGGGCAACCCGAAAGGCGTGCTGCACGCCCACCGGATGCTCCTGGGGCACCTGCCAGGCGTCGAGCTGCCGCACGAGTTCTTCCCGCAGCCCGGCGACCGCATGTGGACCCCGGCCGACTGGGCCTGGGCCGGCGGCCTGATGGACGTGCTGCTGCCGTCCCTGTTCCACGGCGTCCCCGTGCTGGCCAAGCGCTTCACGAAGTTCGACCCGGAAGAGGCGTTCGCCCTGCTCGCCCGCCATTCCATCCGCAACACGTTCCTGCCGCCGACCGCGCTCAAGATGATGCGCCAGGTCACGCAGCCGGGCCGCCACGCCTTTCGGCTGCGCAGCGTCGCCAGCGGCGGGGAGCGGCTGGGCGACGAGATGCTGGATTGGGGCCGCAAGACGTTCGGCGCCACCATCAACGAGTTCTATGGGCAGACCGAGGCGAACCTGACAGTGGCGAACTGCGCCGGCCTGATGCCGCTCAAGCAGGGCTCGATGGGCCGGGCGCTGCCGGGCCATACGCTGGAGGTGGTGGACGACGAGGGCCAGCCGCTGCCGCCGGGCACCCCGGGCACCATCGCGGTGCAGGCGCCCGACCCCGTGCTCTTCCTGCGCTATTGGAACAAGCCGGAGGCGACGGCGGACAAGTTCCGCGGCGACTGGCTGCTGACCGGCGACACCGGCCACCGCGACGAGGACGGCTACTTCTGGTTCCACGGCCGCAACGACGACCTCATCATGTCTGGCGGCTACCGCATCGGGCCGACCGAGATCGAGGACTGCCTGATGCACCACCCGGCCGTCGCCATGGCGGCGGTGGTGGGCGTCCCCGACCGGGTGCGCGGCGAGCTGGTCAAGGCCGTGGTGGTGCCGCGCGAGGGCGTGGAGCCGGACGACGCGCTGGGCTGGGAGATTCAGGACTTCGTGAAGTCGCGGCTTTCAGGCCACGAGTACCCCCGCATCGTCGAGTTCCGCGACAGCCTGCCGATGACCATCACCGGCAAGGTCCGGCGCAAGGACCTGCGGGACGAGGCAAAGGGGGCGGGCGATGGGGCGGCTGTTTGACGAGTTCCGGGTGGGGCAGCGGTTCAGGACGCCGGGCCGCACGATCACGGCGGCGGAGATCGGCGCGTTCGCCGGGCTGACCGGCGACTACAACCCCGTGCACACGGATGAGGTGTTCGCGCACGCGACGGATTTCGGCGCCTGCGTCGCGCACGGCCCAATGGGGATCGGGATGGCGTTCGGGCTGGCCTCCAGGCTCGACCTGATCGACGGCACGGCCGTCGCCCTGCTGGGCGTCACTTGGGACTTCAAGGCGCCGGTCCGGCCCGGCGACACGATCCATGCCGACATCACGGTCGCGGAGATGCGGGCGGTGAAGCACCCCGGCCGGGGGCTGCTGAGCCTCGGCATCGCGCTCGTGAACCAGCATGGCGCGGTGGCACAGGCCGGCACGGCACGGCTGCTGATGCGGCGGACGGCGCTGGAGGCGGCGCGATGGGGCGAACTGGACGGCGCGGCCGGTTAGTCCTCAGTCCTGCCAGTCAACCGCCTCCGAGATCGGCGCGCGGCTGGTGCGGAACCCGTTGGCGGGATGCGCCCGGTCGGGGTAGCCGAAGGAGATGCCGCAAACCACCAGCCGGTTGTCGGGCAGGCCGAAGTAGTCCCGCAGCCACGGGCTGTAGGCCGCGACCGCCGCCTGCGGGACCGCGGCCAACCCGAGGGACTGCGCCGCCAGCAGGAACACCGAAACGTAGCCGCCGCAGTCGATGGCGCCGTAGGTGCCGAGGTCGCGCTCCGTGGTGATCAGCGCGAAGTGCGGCGCGCCGAAGAACCGGAAATTCTCCCGGCCCTGCGCTGCGGAGCGCGCGCGGTCGCCGCGCTCGATGCCCACGGCGTCATAGAGCTGGTAGCCGCACTCCCGCCGCCGGGCCAGGTATTCGCCCCGGTAGGCGTCCGGGAACGGCAGGTCCGGCTGGTCGGCGGCGCCCGTTCTTTGATGCGCCGACAGCGCTTCGGCCAGTTGCCGGGTCGCCTCGCCCGAGGTGAGCGTCACGCGCCAGGGCTGGGTGTTGCACCAGGACGGGGTCCGCTGCGCCATCTCCAGCAGGCGCTCAATCGTTGGGCGCGGCACGGGCGTTTCCGCGAAGCCGCGGCAGCTCCAACGGCTGCGCAGCAGATCGTCAAGCACGGGCGTTTCCGCGCCGGGCATCATCGCGTCCATGGGCCGCCCTCCCCTACATGCGCTTCGCGACCTCTTCCAGCATGACCTCTGTCGCGCCGCCGCCGATGGACTGGATGCGCGCGTCCCGCACCATCCGCTCGATGGCGCTTTCGCGGAGATATCCCATGCCGCCGTGGAACTGCTGGCAGGCATACATCACCTTGTTCACCAGTTCGCCGCACAGCGCCTTGACCATGGAAACCTCGCGCACGCAGTCGCGGCCCTGCGCGTCGAGCCAGGCGGCGTGGTACACCAGGCGCCGGGCCGCCTCGACCTCCGCCGACAGCATGGCGAGCTTCTGCCGGATGGCCTGCTTGTCCCAGAGCGTGGCCCCGAACGCCCGGCGCTGCCGCACCCAGTCGAGCGTCATCGCGATGGCCGCCTGCGCCTCCCCCATCGCCTGCGCGCCCAGCACCACGCGCTCGTTCTGGAAGTTCCGCATGATGGCGTAGAAGCCGCGATTCTCGCCGCCCAGCATGTTGGCATGGGGGACGCGGCAGTCCTGGAACGCCAGCTCCGCGGTGTCGGACGACAGCCAGCCCTGCTTGCGCAACGCCCGGCCGACGCTGAAGCCCGGAGTGCCTTTCTCCACCGCGAAGATCGAGACGCCGCGGCTGCCCCTGGCAGCGGCGTCGGTCTTGGCCGCGACGAAGACGAGGTCGCCCAGCACCCCGTTGGTGATGTACATCTTGGTGCCGTTCAGCACCCAATCGTCGCCGGCTCTATGGGCCGTGCTGCGCATCGCCGCCACGTCCGACCCGGCGTCCGGCTCCGTCACCGCGACCGCGCACACCTTGCGGCCGGCGATCAGGTCCGGCATCCAGCGTGCCTGCTGCTCTGGCGTGCCCGCGTTGGCCAGATGCGGGGATGCCATGTCGGTATGCACCAGCACCGTGGCGGCGAAGCCGCCGAAGGTGGAGCGCCCAAGCTCCTCCCCAAGCACGGCGGTGGCGACTGTGTCCATGGCGCTGCCGCCATACTCTTCGGGGTAGCGGACGCCCAGGAACCCGAGTTCGCCCATGCGCGCGATGACGGCGCGCGGGACATGGCCCTCGGTTTCCCACGCCTCCGCATGGGGTTTCACCTCGGTGTCCACGAAGCGGCGGACCTGGTCGCGGAACAGCTCGTGCTCGTGGGTCAGATAGGGATCATTGGAGGAGACGCTGACCGGATGCGATGAGATGACGGTATCGGGCGCCACGGCGCTCTCCCTCGGCTTGCCTAAGCAAACGTTAGGTAGTTCAATGCCCCGATGTCAATGACCGGTCCCGCCCCCGGCCCGCTGGCTGGCACCGTGGTCGTCGAGATGGCGGCCATCGGGCCGGTGCCGCATTGCGGCCTGGTGCTGGCCGAGATGGGCGCCAACGTGATCCGATTGGACCGGGTCGGGGCAAGCGGCCTCGGCATCCCGGTGCCGCCCCGGCACGACGCCCTGGCTCGCGGCAAGCGGTCCGTGGCGCTCGACCTGAAAAGCCCGGACGGGCTGGAGGCTGCGCGGACCCTGATCGCCCGCGCCGACGTACTGCTCGAAGGGTTCCGCCCCGGCGTCATGGAGCGGCTGGGCCTCGGCCCCAACCCCTGCCTCACCGCCAACCCGCGCCTGGTGTATGGGCGGATCAGCGGCTGGGGCGATGCCGGGCCGATGGCCGGGGACAGCGGGCATGACCTGAACTACCTCGGCCTGACCGGCGCGCTGCTGGCCATGGGCGACCCCGGCACGCCGCCGCCCGTGCCGCTCAATTTGGTGGCCGACTTCGGCGGCGGCGCGATGCAGTTGGCGTGCGGCGTCCTGGCTGCCCTGGTGTCCGCCCGCGCGACGGGACGGGGCCAGGTCGTCGCGACCAGCATCCTGGAGGGTGCGGCGGCGCTGACGGCGATGACCCACGGGCTCCGGGCCGCCGGGCAATGGCGGGATGCGCGCCGGGACAACATTCTGGACGGCGGGGCGCCGTTCTACCGGACCTATGGCACGGCGGACGGCGGCTACGTGGCGGTCGCCGCGATTGAGCCGAAGTTCTTCCAGGCGTTGCTGGTGGGGCTGGATTTGCAGACCGCGATTGCACCCGCGTCCCAACTCGACCGGGCCGGCTGGCCCGGCATGGCCCGGCAGTTCGCGGGGCGGTTCGCGACCCGCACGCGGGACGACTGGACGACGCGATTTGCCGGGACCGACGCCTGCGTCACGCCGGTGCTTGATTGGTCGGAGGCACAGGCGCATCCGCAAGCGGCGGCGCTCCGTCTGTTCAACGGTCCGCAAGACGGCCTGCTACCCCGCACGGCCCCGCGCTTCTCGGCTATTGCCTGCGCCACGCCGGCCGAGGCCGTGGAGGCCGGCGCGGATACGCGCGCCGTGTTGCGGGAGATCGGCCTGGAGCCGGGCCAGGTCGATGCCATATAACCATATAAGTAATGTCCGAGTTTGAGTTTCCGCAACTGGTAGCTAACGGTCAGTCTGCTTTTGGGAAACAGAGAGCGCCACCGGTCGATCGTCTATCGGGTTGGATGTATTCGCATCACGTGAACTTTTCAGCAGGGCGAGCTTGTGCGCAGAGAGTCGACCTAACGGCAACGGCACGATGAACCACGAGAGTTTGCCTCGTATTGATCTTCGCCTGCTGCGCCAGTTCGTCGCGGTCGCTGAGGAGTTGCACTTCAGGCGGGCAGCAGAGCGGCTTGGCATGTCGCAGCCGCCTTTGACCGACGCAATCCGGCGCTTGGAGGAAGAGGTCGGCGCGACGCTGATCGAGCGCAACCGCAAGACGGTGAGGCTCACAGCGGCGGGCAGTGTGCTGCTTGACGAAGCACGGCGGCTGCTGGCCGCTGCGGGCCAGGCGCTTGCGGCCACGCGCGACGCGGCTGCCGGCAAGCGGGGGCGCGTCCGGCTCGGCTATGTCGGCAGCGCGATGTACGGCCGCCTGCCTGGGATGATCCGCCGCTTCCGGCGGGAGCATCCCGACGTGCGTATCGATCTGCGTGAAATGACCACGGCCGCGCAAGCCGCGGCGCTCCGGGCCGGCGACCTCGATCTGGCCATCATCATTCCTCCGCTCGGGGATGGCGGAGGTCTTCAAACCGCGCCGTTCGACACAGACCAGCTCGCCATTGCGCTGCCATCGTCCCATCGGCTGGCTGAGACGGTGGGGGGGCCAGGTCGCAGACCTTGCCGGGGAGCCTTTCATAATCTGGCCGCGTGACCAGGGAGCCGGTTTTTACGATCAGGTCGCGCGGCTATGCGCCGCAGCCGGGTTCATGCCTGACAACGTGCAGGAAGCGCATGGCATGCACGCCGTGCTGTCGCTCGTCGCGGTGGAAGCCGGCGTCGCCATCGTGCCCGCCAGCATGGCGTCTATCCGCCCGGATGAAATCTCATACCGTCTGATCGAGGGCGACGCAGCGCACTTTTCACTCATGCTATGCCGCCGCGTGGGCACGCCTGACCCAACGACCGCCCGGTTGGAAATAGCGTTGCAACAGTAGCCCGCGCCTATCACAGCGCCGGGTCATCGGTATTGGACCGGATGCGCCTGCAACCGCACCTTCGCCCGCAGGAGGTGTCGCATGATCGACTTTTCAAATCGGGTCGCGCTGGTGACAGGAGCAGGACGCGGGCTTGGTTTCGCCTATGCCAAGGCGCTCGCCGAACGAGGCGCAACCGTGATCGTGCAGGACAGCGGTGCGGGCGCGGACGGAGCAGGCGCTGACCCCGCCGTTGCTGAGACGGCGGCAGCCAGGATCATCGCCGTCGGCGGCAGGGCAGTCGCCGCGTCCGGCGCGATCATCTCGCGCCCGGACTGCGCGGCGCTGGTGGACGGGACTTTGGCCGGGTATGGCCGGCTCGACATGTTGATCCACAATGCCGGCTGGGTTGGTTACCAGGCAATCGAGGAGCTGGAGCCGGACTTCCTCGACCGCATGGTGCGGCTCAGCGTAGATGCGCCGCTCTGGCTGGCGCAGGCGGCGTGGCCGGCGATGCGCCGCGAAGGGTTCGGCCGCATCCTGCTCACCACCTCGGACCGGGCCATCTATCCCGAATATGCGCAGGAGGGGCTTGCAGCCTATGCGGCGGCGAAGATGGCCACCATCGGGATCGTCAACACTCTTGCCCTCGAAGGCCGGCCGCACGGCATCACCGTCAACGCCATTTCGCCGGTGGCCAAGACGCGGATGTGGGGTATCGAAGACGAGCCGGACGAGCTGCGGCCGGATGCCGTCGCTCCCGGCGCGCTCTACCTCGTGTCCCCCGGCTGCGAGGCCAACGGCTGGGTCATGCGTGCGGCCAACGGACAGTTCGTTGCCACGAGGGCGCAGGAAGCGGCCGGCGTCTCTTACCCGCGCGACCTCGCAGCAACTTCGGCAAGCACCCCGGAAGACGTTGCAGCCGCGTGGCACCGGATCGCCCTCAGTGCGCCCGAGGCGCGCACGCCGGCAACAGGCGCTGTTTCGGTCGCCTTCGCAGGCATGGCGGTTCTCGGCGAAAGCCCGCTGTGGAGTGAGCGCCGGGGCCGGCTGCTCTGGGTCGATACCGAGGGGCGCACGTTGAACCAGCTCGATCCCGCGACGGGGCGCAACGAAGCGTTCGGCGTGCCCGACGTCGTCGGCATGGTCGCCGAACGCGCCGATGGCACCTTGGTCGTGGCGCTCGGCTGCGATCTGGCGACGATTGGTAGTGACGGTGAAATCTGCCGTTTCGCGACCGCGCCCCACGCACAAGCGGGTTTCCGGTTGAACGATGGCCGCTTCGATGACGAAGGCCGCTTGTGGATCGGCTTGATGGACAACGCGCTCCGCCCAGGTACGGGCATCCTCTACCGCTACGATCCCGATGGCACCTGGCATGTGATGGACGGCGGCTTCGCCCTCGTGAACGGGCTGGATTGGAGCCCGGACCGGCAGACGCTTTACGTCACCGACTCTCGCGTCCCTGCAATCTACGCCTATGCCTTCGATATGGCGCACGGCAAAATCGGCGAGCATCGGCCTTTTATGACCTTCGGCCCCGAGGATGGTTTTCCCGATGGCCTCCTGGTCGGACCGGACGGCGCGGTGTGGAGCACGTTGTTCGATGCCGGAGCAATCCAACGCATAGAACCGGATGGGCGTTCAAGCCGGCGAATCGAGCTGCCCGTATCAAGGCCGACAAGCTGCGCCTTCTCTCCCGACGGGACGACGCTGTACGTCACGAGCGCACGGCTCGGGCTGAGCGGCACCGCACTCGCCCGCGAACCGATGGCAGGCGCAGTCTTGCGGGTGGGGTGTGCCACGTGAACCAAAGCCGGCTGCGGTGCCAAGGAGGGCTTTTAGCGCGCAACATCAGAAAGCCCACCAAACCGCAGGTTGCAGGACGCGCATGAAGCAGCTTGACGGTCTGCGTTGGGCCGCAAACCGAAATTCGGACTCACCCACGACCACCCTCCGCCACCGCTTGACGCCGCGCAGCGACCCAGCCTAACGTTTGTCAGATGACCGCGCTGGCCCGAACCGAGGACCACGAGCCGATGGCGGGATCGCGCCGCATCGTGCTCGACGGCGCCGCCCGGCTGTTCCGCCTCCACGGCTATGCTGCCGTCAGCATGCGCGACATCGCGGCGGCGTGCGGCATCAAGGCCGGCAGCCTGTATTACCACTTCCAATCCAAGGAGCAGATCGTCACGGAGGTGCTCGACACTGGGGTCGGCACGGTGTTCGACCAAGCGCGCCGCAGCGTCGAGGCGCTCCCCCCGGCAGCGCCGCTGGAGCAGCGCCTCCGCGCCGCAATCGGCGCCCACCTGCACGCCCTGCTGGAACTCGACGACTACACCGGCGCCAACATCCGCATCTTCGGCCATGTGCCGGAGCGCGTGCGCAAGGCGGCCTTGGCGAGCCGCCGGCAGTACGAGGACTGGTGGCGCGGCCTGCTCGCCCGCGGCGAGGCGGAAGGCGCGTTCGCGCCGGGCACCGACCTCCGGCTCCTACGGCTGTTCCTGCTCGGGGCGATGAACTGGTCGCTGGAATGGCACAAGCCCGGATCGACCGATGAAGGCCGGGCCGATGTGGAGGACCTGGCCGACCGGCTAGCGGCGATGGCGCTGCACGGCGTGGCGGCGCCGAAACGCTTGGCACCGAAGCCCCGGCGGAAGCCGCGCGCCGCCCCATGACCGTGCTGGGCAGCACCGTGTCGCCGCGCGACGAACGGTTCCGCAGCAACCTGGCGCAGTACGACGCGACGCTGCAAACGCTGCGGGCCGCCTTGTCGCACAGCCTGGCGGGGGGCGGGCAGGCGCACGTGGCCCGGCATCACGGACGCGGCAAGCTGCTGGTCCGCGACCGCATCGACCGGCTGGTGGACCCGCTGACGCCGTTCCTCGAACTCTCGCCGCTGGCCGCCTGGGGCCTGTACGGCAACGAGGTCCCGGCGGCGGGCATCGTCACCGGGATCGGCGTCATTCACGGCCTTCCCTGCATGCTGATCGCCAACGACGCCACGGTGAAGGGGGGCAGCTTCTTCCACGAGACCCTGAAGAAGCACCTCCGCGCCCAGGAGATCGCCCGGGAGAACCGCCTGCCCTGCCTGTACCTGGTCGATTGCGGCGGCGCCTATCTGCCGGAACAGGACCGGGTGTTCCCCGACCGCGGCCATTTCGGCACGACATTTTACGAACAGTGCAAGATGTCGGCCGACGGCATCCCGCAGCTCAGCGCCGTGTTCGGCGGCTGCACCGCGGGGGGCGCGTATATCCCGGCGCTGTCGGACGAGGTCGTCATGGTTCGCGGCCAGGCGCGCATCCACCTGGGCGGCCCCAGCATCGTCAAGGCCGCGATCAATGAGGACGTGGACGGCGAAACGCTCGGCGGCGCCGAGATGCACACCCGGGTCTCCGGCGTGTCCGACTACCTGGCCGAGACGGAGACGGAAGCCCTCGCGCGGCTGCGGCAGATCGTCGCCGGGCTGAACCAGCGGCGCCCGTTTGCCGCCCCCCGCCCGGCCCGCCCCCCGCTGCACGACCCGGCGGAGATCGGCGGCATCATCGAGGCCGATCCGAAAACCCCCTACGACGTGCGCGAGGTGCTGGCGCGGCTGGTCGATGGCAGCGAGTTCGCAGCGTTCAAGCCGGACTGGGGCAGCTCGCTCGTGTGCGGGACGGCGCACCTGCACGGCTACCCCGTCGGCATCCTGGCCAACAACGGCCCGCTGTTCTCCGAAAGCGCGCTGAAGGGCGCGCACTTCATCGAGCTGTGCGACCAGCGCCATATCCCGCTTCTGTTCCTGCAGAACATCACCGGCTTCATGGTCGGCACGGACGCCGAGCGCGGCGGCATCGCCAAGCACAGCGCCAAGCTGGTCTATGCCGTGAGCTGCGCCCGGGTCCCGCGCTTCACCGTCATCATCGGCGGCAGCTACGGCGCCGGCAACTACGGGATGTGCGGGCGTGGCTTCGGCCCGCGCTTCCTGTTTGCCTGGCCGAACGCGCGCATCGCCACCATGAGTCCCGACGTTGCCGCGAACGTCCTGCTGGAGCTGCGCCGCAGCAGCCTGAAACGTGGGGAAGCGGACGCCGCCGAGATGGCGGAACTGGAACGCCAAACCCGCGCCCAGTTCACCGAGCAGAGCGACCCCTACTACGCCACCGCCCGCCTGTGGGACGACGGCATCATCGAGCCCGGACAGACCCGCGACGTGCTGGGCCTGTGCCTCGCGCTGGCGGCCAGCGACCCGCGGGAGGAGCGCCGCGCCCCGGTGTACCGGATGTGAGCGTCTCCCGCGTCCTCATCGCCAACCGCGGGGAGATCGCCTGCCGGGTCATCGCGACCTGCCGCCGCATGGGCCTCCTCAGCGTCGCCGTGTACTCGGACGCGGACGCGGGCGCCCTGCACGCCCGCCTGGCGGACGACGCCGTCCGCATCGGCCCGGCCGAGGCCGCCCGCAGCTACCTCGACGCCGACGCGGTGATCGCCGCCGCCCTGTCGAGCGGCGCTGATGCGATCCACCCTGGTTACGGCTTTTTGTCCGAACGGGCGGTGCTGCCGCGTCTGTGCGAGGCGCATGGCCTCGTCTGGATCGGCCCATCGGCGGCGTGCATCGAGCGCATGGGGTCGAAGATCGAGGCCAAGCGCATCGCCCGCGACGCGGGCATCGCCTGCGTGCCGGGCTATGACGGGGACGACCAGTCGGACGAGCGTCTGGCCCGCGAGGCCGCGTCCATTGGCTACCCGGTGCTGGTGAAGGCCAGCGCCGGCGGCGGCGGGCGCGGCATGCGCCGGGTGATGGCCGCGGACGGGTTGGCGGACGCCCTCGCCTCCGCCCGCGCCGAGGCGCAGGCGGCGTTCGGCAGCCCCGTCCTGCTGCTGGAGAAGCTGATCGGGCGCCCGCGCCACCTGGAGGTCCAGCTTGCCGGTGACAAGCATGGCAACCTTGTGCACCTGTTCGAGCGCGAGTGCTCGATCCAGCGCAACTACCAGAAGGTGATCGAGGAGGCCCCTGCCCCGAACCTCGCCGAACCCGTGCGCCAACGGCTGTTCGAGGCGGCGGTCCGGCTCGGCCGGGCCATCGGCTACGACAGCCTGGGCACCGCCGAGTTCATCCTGGAGGACGGCGACGACGCGCCCTGGTTCCTGGAGATGAACACCCGCCTGCAGGTCGAGCACCCCGTCACCGAGCAGGTCACGGGCCTCGACCTCGTGGAATGGCAGATCCGCATCGCGCGGGGCGAGCGCCTGCCGCTGCAACAGCCGGAAATCATGCTGCGCGGCGCCGCCATCGAGGCCCGGCTGAACGCCGAGGACCCAGCCCACGACTATCGGCCCGGCACCGGCACCCTGCTCCGCTTCGATGCCGCACCTGTGAACCAAGCAGGGGCCGAGGGCATCCGCATCGAAACCGGCGTCGAGGCCGGCTCCGTCGTCACGCCGCACTACGACAGCCTGCTGGCGAAGGTCATCGCCACGGCGCCCGACCGGGCCGAGGCGGCACAGCACCTTGCCGCGGCGCTCGGCCGGCTCGTGGTGCTGGGCGTCCCGTGCAACCAGGCGTTCCTGCGCGACATCGTCGCCCACCCCGCCTTCCGCGCCGGCCGCCTCACGACCCGCTTCCTCGACGAAGCCTTCGCGGGCGGCTGGCAGCCGCCGGCGGCCCACCCGAAACTCGTGCGCGATGCGGCGGTCGCGGCCTGGCTCCTGTCCATCGAGCGCAGCGCGCCGGGTCCATGGGCGACGCTGGGCGGCTTCCGCATCACGGAGCCAGCCGGACGGCCCGCCCGGCTGTTCCTTGAAGTCCACGACGGCGCCGAAATCCAAGCCGTGACCGTCACCGGGAGCGCCGCGCGCTTCGCGGTCGATGGCGGCGAAGCGGCCGAGGCGACGGTATGTGAGGCAATGGGGCGCGACGGGATCGTGACCCTACGGTCCCGCACCCGCACGGCGCGTTTCGCGACGGTGCAGGACGGCGGCGCCATCCTGCTGTCAGCCGATGGCTGCGTCCACACGCGCCGCGTCGCGCCCGTCGTCGAGGCCGTGACCGGCCCCAAGACCGCCGCCGGAGGCCCGCGCCTGACCGCCCCAATGCCGGGCCTAGTCGTCGCCGTAGAGGTCGCAGCGGGCGACCGCGTCGAGGCCGGCCAAGTCGCCGTCACCATGGAAGCTATGAAGGTCGTCATGCGCCTGCCTGCACCCGTGGCCGGGCGCGTCCTCCGCGTGGCGTGCGCCCCGGCGGACACCGTGAAGAACGGCGACCTGCTGATCGAGATCGAACCGGACGGAGGCGCATAGATGGCAGGCCTGTTCTTCGAGGAGCTGCCGGTCGGCGCCGCCTTCGACCACCCGTGGCGCCGCACCGTCACCGAAACGGACAACGTCCTGTTCTCCTCCATGACCATGAACCCGGCCCGGTTGCACCTCGACGCCCACTACGCCGCCGAGACCGAGTTCGGCCAGGTCATCGTCAACAGCCTGTTCACCCTCGGCCTGATGATCGGCATGTCGGTGAACGACACCACGCTGGGCACCACGCTCGCCAACCTCGGCATGACCGACGTGCGGTTCCCCCGTCCGGTGTTCCACGGCGATACCCTGGGCGTGCGCACCGTCGTGCTGGCGGCGCGGGAGAGCAAGTCCCGCCCCAACGCCGGCATCGTCGAGTTCGAGCACACCGCCACGAACCAGCGCGGCGAGGTCGTCGCGGTGTGCCGCCGCCAGGCGCTGATGCTGAAGCGTCCCGCCGCGGCGCCGTAATCGGATCGGGCGGCGCCCCGAAGCCGCGCGCCACTGCAACCGGGCGGGTCCATGACCAAATGCCGTTTGGCAAAGGGAGGACCAGCATGCACCAGGACAAGGCCGCCACAGTCGCCAGCATGCGGGGCGACGCCTGATGCCGGAGGGCCTGAGCCGCGCGCAGGGGAAGGCCAGGGCGCAGGCCGCCCGCCGCCCTCCCGTCGCTCCCTGCCCCATCGAGGCGCATGGCGTGGTGGGCGACCAGGGCACGGCGGCGCTGGTGGCCGACGACGGCACGGTGGATTTCCTGTGCTGGCCCGGCTTCGACGGTCCCAGCGTGTTCGCGGCGCTGCTTGACCCCGAGCGGGGCGGCGCATGGAGCATCGCCCCCGCGCTCGACGGCTCGCGGCGGCACCAGATGTACCTGCCCGACACCAACGTGCTGCTGACCCGCTTCGCGGCGCCGGGCGGCGTGGGCGAGATCACGGATTTCATGCCCTTCCCGGAACCGGACGGCACGCCGCGCCTGGTGCGCCGGGTGCGCGCCGCGCGGGGCGAGGTGCGCTTCGCCCTGCGCTGCGCCCCGCGCCTGGACTACGCGCGGGCCAAGACACGGGCCGAGGCGGCCGAGAACGGCGTCGTGTTCCACGGCGACAACGGCCCGGCGCTGCGGCTATGGGGGTCGCTGCCACTCGCCGTCGAAGCCGGTCCCAATGGCGGCGCGGCGGTGGCCGCCTTCATGCTGCGCGCCGGGGAATGCGCCGAGTTCGTGCTGCTCGACGCCGCGGAAGCGCCGGACCGGCCCGACCCGGAGGCGCTGTTCCAGGCCTGCGTCGCCCATTGGCACGGCTGGGCCGCGCACTCCGGCTACAAGGGGCGCTGGCGCGAGGCGGTGACGCGCTCGGCACTGGTGCTCAAGCTGCTGACCTCGCGCCGGCACGGGTCGGTCGTGGCGGCCGTAACCTTTGGCTTGCCGGAGGCGCCGGGCGGCGGACGGAACTGGGACTACCGGGCGACCTGGATCAGGGATGCGTCCTTCACCGTCTATGCCTTCATGCGGCTGGGCTACGCCCGGGAGGCCAACGCCTTCATGCGCTGGGTGGAGGCGCGCGCCAAGGGCTGCGGGTCAGGCGGGTCCATGCAGATCATGTACGGCGTGGACGGGCGCGAGCGCCTGGACGAGACCGAGCTGCCGCATTTGCGCGGCCATGGGGGCGCGGCGCCCGTGCGGACCGGCAACGCCGCCTATGGCCAGGTTCAGCTCGACATCTACGGCGAGCTGCTGGACGCCGTGTACCTCGCCAACAAGTACGGCAAGGCGATCAGCAACGAGGGCTGGCGCCATGTGGTCCGCACCGTGGACTACGTGTGCGGGCACTGGGGGGAGCCGGACCAGGGCATCTGGGAGATGCGCGGCCCGGCCCGGCACTGGCTGCACAGCCGGGTGATGTGCTGGGTGGCGGTGGACCGGGCGATGCGCCTGGCGCAGAAGCGCTCGCTGCCCGCCCCGCTCGTGCGCTGGCATGCGGTGCGGGACGCCATCCATGACAGCGTATGGGACGAGTTCTGGGACGAGGAGCGCGGCCATTTCGTCGCCGCCCGGGGCGAGACGCACCTGGACGGGGCCATGCTGCTGCTGCCGCTGGTGCGCTTCGTGTCGGCCACCGACCCGCGCTGGCTGGCGACGCTGGACGCGGTCGGGCGGGATCTGGCGGAGGACGCGCTGGTGTTCCGCTACCGGGTGGACGACGGCCTGACCGGGCAGGAGGGCGCGTTCACCGCGTGCTCCTTCTGGTATGCCGAGTGCCTGGCCCGCGCAGGAAGGCTCGCGGAAGCGCGGCTGGTGTTCGAGCGGATGCTGGGCCACGCCAACCACCTCGGCCTGTTCTCCGAGCAGGTCGGCCCGTCCGGCGAGCAGCTCGGCAACACGCCGCAGGCGCTGACCCACCTCGCCTTGATCTCGGCCGCCTTCTTTCTCGACCGCGAGCTGTCCGGCGTCGGCGGCGGGACGTGGCGACCGTGAGCAACGCGCCTGCGGGCGCGGCTACACGCTCGGCAAGGCCATTTCCCGGACCGGGCAGGTTGCAGGCCGTCCGAGCAAAAGGCTGGCGAACGCGCTGCATGGCCGCCCCTACGGCCATCCCATCCATCCCATCGCCGTGACGGTCCCGATCGGGACGTGGACCCTGGCCTTCGGGCTGGACCTGCTGGCAGCAGCGGGCCTGCTGCGGGACCGCGGCGCGTCGCGGGCCGCCGACCTCGCGCTCAAGGCGGGGGCCGCCGGCGCCGCTGTCGCCTTTGCCACCGGGCTGGCCGATTGGCAGCACCTGAACGGCCGGGACCGCCGGGTCGGCCTGGTGCACGGGACCGCCAACGCCACGGCGCTGGGCCCCAACCTGGCCTCCGTCGCGCTGCGCAGCCGCGGACGGGTCGCCGCCGGGCGGTGGGCGAGCGGCGCGGCCTTTGCCCTGATGGGCATCGGCGGCTACCTGGGCGGCCATCTCGTGTATCGGCCGCCGGGCAGCCGTGGACCACGCGGACCGCAGCCCGGAGCCGCGGGAGTTCAAGCCCGTCCTGCCGGTCTCCGAGCTGCGTGACAAGGCGCCGCATCGCGTCGGCGTGTGGGACGAGGTCGCGCGGCAGGAGGTCGGCATCGTGCTGGTCAAGCAGGGCGAGCGGGTCCACGCCATGGGCGCACGCTGCTCGCACGCTGGGGGACCCTTGGACCAGGGCTGGGTGCTGGACGGCTCGCTCGTCTGCCCTTGGCACGGTTCCCGGTATGGTCTGGCGACCAGCCAGCCGGTGTCACGCTGCACTTGATCGTGAGAATGCATGATGAGCATTCTCAACCTGTTATGCTTCGGGTTTGATCTGGGACGCTGCACTTAATTTCGAGAATGGGCTTGGAACGCTGCACTTAATGTGAGGTTCTGACCTACCAATGTTCGCCAAAGACAGATTGCAGGCAGAACGATCGCTGACCAGGAGCTTGGCGAAGCCGACGTTCAGGACGGCGATCCGGCCTGGGAGGAGGCGTGCCGCCGCGAGGAGGCGATCCGCGACCTCCTGTATCGCCACCCACAAGGTCTGACCGTCGCCATGGTCGACGAGGTGGCCGGGCAGCTCGGCATGAGCCGGGCCAGCCTCTACCGCCTGATCCGGCTGTTCCGGACCGGCGGCACCGTCACGGCCCTGATGCCGCGCACGGCCGGGCGCCCGCAGGGCCTACGCCTGCTCGATGCCAAGCGCGAGGCCGTGATCCGCCAGGCGCTGAAGGATTTCTACCTCAAGCCGACCAGGCCGCCATTCGCGCGGCTGGTGCACGAGGTGCAGACCCGCTGCCTCAAGCAAGACCTGTCCCCGCCGAACTGGCGCACGATCAAGCAGCGCCTGATCGGAATCGATTTGAGGACCAGGGCCAGACGACGCGGCGAGGCGGCCGTGCTCAAGGCCATTGAAGCCACGCCGGGCAGCTACACGGCTACGAGGCCGCTTGAAGTCGTGCAGATCGACCACATCAATGTCGACGAGATCGTGGTCGACGAGGAGACCAGGGGGCCGCGCGGACGGCCCTGGCTCACGCTCGCCATGGACGTGTTCACCCGCAGGTGACGGGCTTCTCCCTCGCCATGGACGCGCCCTCTCGCTTGTCCATCAGCCTCTGCCTGCTCCACGCCACTATGACAAGACCGCTTGGCTGCAGGAGCGCGACATCGACGCGGCCTGGCCGATCGCGGGCCTGCCCGAGGCGCTGCACGCCGACAACGGCGCCGATTTCCGCAGCCGCGCCTTCGTGTACGCCAGCCGCGACGCGGGCATCCGGACGATCTGGCGCAAGCCGGCCACGCCGCACTACGGCGGGCACGTCGAGCGCCTGATCGGCACCCAGATGGGCGCGGTGCGCCTGCTGCCAGGGACGACGCTGGGCGGCCCGGAGGACCGTGCCGGCTACGATTCTAGCCGTGAAGCGCGGCTGACCCTGCGGGAGCTGGAACGCTTCGTCGCCTGGGAGATCGCCGGCCGCTACCACCAGGTCGTGCACGCTGGCCTGAACAGGCCGCCGGTCGCGGTCTGGCGCGAGCACGAGGGATCGACCCCACTGCGCATGCCGGCCGACCGTCTGCGCTTCTGGGTGTCGTTCCTGCCCGAGGAGGAACGGTCGCTGCGCCCGGACGGCATCCACCTGCACGGGCTGCGGTACTGGTCGCCCGCATTCGCCGCGGACGTGGGGCGCCAGGAGGAGAGGCTCTTGGTCAAGTATGATCCTCGCGACCTGTCGCGCGTCTTCGTCCGCCGGCCTTCGGGCACGTCCGTCGAGGCGCGCTACAGCGACCTCCTGTCAGTGGCGCCTGCATTCTCCCTGGATCGGGCGTTTGAAAATTCCCCAGTTTGGCGTGGCGGCTCGTTCCTGAGCCCGGCGCCGTGGGGCAGCTCCCGACAGTAGATCACCATGCC
>JAABUQ010004244.1_pt1 | contig 24749 bp, 37 predicted proteins | sample 5560001 | NCBI WGS metagenome assembly JAABUQ01 (sample SAMN10711888, study PRJNA513371) | rock metagenome | isolation source: Antarctica rocks | place: Antarctica: Victoria Land, Finger Mt nord | collected 2015-12-18
CGTCACGTTGCATGCATTCCTCCCTCCGTGGAGACCGACGATGCGCCGCGACCCTTCGCGATGCGTTCCGACGGACTGGCGTGGATTGTAGCAAGAGATGGCGAAAGGTCATCGGGTGCAGACTAAGAGCCTATCCGGGAAGTGAACGTGCATGACGAAGTTTGCGATAGATGATCAGACAGGCGGCCAGTTGGACGAAGCCCAGGTAGTTCGCCCCCTTCTTCTCCCACCGCACCAGCAATCGTCGGAAGCGATTGAACCAGCTATGGCTCACCTCCACCACCCAACGCCGGGGCGGGTGACGCGCGGGGTCGCCAGGCGAGGGCAGCGGGTGTGCCGCACTCGTCCTCGGCGGGATGTGCGGCAAGTAGCCGTGTGCCACCGCCGTCTCCCGGCACGCGACCGTTGCATACCCCCGATCCAAACAGAGATGCCGCGCGGTTGTCGTCTCCTCCGCCCCCGCTTCCGGCACCACATCCGGCGCGGTCGCGATCATCTGCGCGTCCAACAAGTCGCCCAACTTCTTCATGTCCGTGCGGTTCGCTCCCGACAGCACCACTGCCAACGGTATCCCCCCACCCTCGGTCAAGAGGTGCCGCTTGCTGCCGCACTTGCCTCGATCGGTGGGGTTCGCTCCCGTCGCTTCCGCCTCACCGGCCCCCCTTTTTTCCCCAGCGGAGCCTTGATGATGCAGCCGTCGGCCGCCTGCCACTGCCAGTCGAGGCCCACCTCGTCGTCGTACACCGCAAGCAGGTGCGCCCACGCCGCCGCGAGGCAGTCGTACGCGATCCACTCCTGGAAGCGGTCGTGGAGGGTGGACTTCGCGCCGAACTGGCGCGGCAGGCTCTTCCACTGCCCGCCATTGCGTGCCAGCCAGATCAGCCCATTGAAGAGCGCGCGGTTGTCGATCGGCGGGCGACCCGGCTTCTTGCGCGGCTTGCTGATGATGAGCAGGGGGGACAACGCCGCCCAGAGCGCATCGTCAACCTCCCAGATCGTCGGATCGTCCGGTGGCTTTGGTGGTGGGGCGGCGGTGTCTGTCTTCATCGGAGAAGACTACCACTTTCGCTACTTTTCGGATAGGGTCTAAGCCAAGACATACCCAGCGTCCATCGGGCGTGGTCCAGGTCACGCCGACGGCCTGCCCCGCGCTCGCGGCGTCATCCAGCAGATAGTGGAGGAGGAGGCGATCACGGGTTTTCATTGCCTACCCCGATCCCATCCAGCGCCGCAGCCGCACGCGCCACGATGCCTCAGATTCGCGTTGTGCGCCCCGCTGCGACGTGTGTTCCTGGTCGATGGGTGATTCCCTCTCGCCGGCCTGCTCAGAGGGGGGTGACGCATCTCGCATATTGGCCGGGATCAATCGTTGCGCATTTTGAAGCAGAATGTGGGCACGCTCGACTTCTTGCGTCCGCGCTTCGAGTTCGCGGCGAAGGAAGCCGATTTCGTCGCGCAAGATGTCGACGAGTTCACGCGTGATCGGCCCCGGAATGTTGTCCACTTGCGGGCTGCCCGTGGGCGGTCCGGTGGACTGTCCACCGTCCATCTCGATGTACCAGATGCCGTCACGCTTGAATCCCGTGAGCGTGCCGCGCTGGGCACGCTTCCGCACGGCTACGACACTCAGCCCAAGCCGCTGTGCCGCTTCCTGGATCGGGACTGCCGCCATCTGTCCACCCCTATCCATCCAGGCTATCCACGGGCTGTCCATGGGCTATCCGCCGTGCGAACGTACGGGCAGTCTGCCACAGCGCCGCCCGGTAAGGCAAGAAGTGGACCGCTCGCCGTATGGCCGGGCGGTCCGCTCTGGGCGAGGCAGATCAGCGACGGCGGCGCGGAAGGCCGAGGGAGTAGATGGCGACGATGATGAGGAACACGACGATCAGCGCGATGATCTCGACAACTGACATGATGGCTACCCCCTCTCTGCGGCGCACATCACGGTTGCCGCTCCCGCTCGTGCCGCTCGACCTTCCACGGGGAGAACCGGAAACCCTCGACGCTGAGGATGCGCACCTCGGAATATCCCGCGCGGAAGTCCACCTTCCCCACCGTGTAGACTGTCCGCCCCGGCGGGGTGATGGCCCACGTCGGCTGCGGGCGGAGCTGGATGCGGTCGCCGGGTCCAAGAGCGAGGGCTTCGACGTTAGTCATGGCCGATCCCTTCGCCACACGCCTATCCCGATAAACACCACGCTTGTGATCGCCGCCACCGACGCCCCCCGGTCATCCGCGGCTCGCCGATGAACGCAATCATCAAGAGAAGGCTGCCAATGGTCGCACAGATCGTCGCGACGACATCAGCGCGGGTCACCGCTGCCCTCTTTCCTCGGCCGCGTTCCTCCCCGCTATCCCGGCACGGCGCATCCGTTCGCTCGCGGTTCTGCTTGCCCCCGCTGCGGTGAGACGCACATGCAGCCCACCCAATGTGCGGGGCGGGGCGTCCTCGATCCAGCCACGCATCTTCAACGCGTGCACATGCGCGAAGACGGTCGGCGCATGGCTACCAAGCGCCTCGCCGGCGGCGAGAGCGTCAACGTCGACGGTGACGTTGTTGTCGGCCCGCTCGCAAAGTGCGAGGAAGAAATCAGTGACTTGTGCTGCGGTCATCGCGTCTGTCCCTGCTGGTCGCCATAGGTGCGCGCGAACGCGACCGTCATTGTATCGGAATGGGCGCGGAGGACGACCCACCCGTGGCGCATCCACACCGCGCTCTGCGGGGCGTCGGTGTCGGTCCACCATGTGTCCAGATCGTCGTCATTCGTGCACAGCGCTTCCTGCGGTAGGAGGTCCGTGAGGAGCGCACCGTTCGGGTCCTTGGCGGTACGCAGATCGAGCGCGAAGGTGTCGTCTTCAAGCGCGACTGCATCCAATAGGTCATCCAGGACGCGTTGCCAATTGCGGGTGCTCATCGCCCGTTCTCCTCCCCTGTGCACGAGGCAGATCAGCGGCGGCGGCGAGGGAGGCCGAGGAAGTAGATAACGACGATGATCAGGAACACGACGATCAGCGCGATGATCCCCGAGAGCGGCATGATGGAGACTCCCTTTCCAGGGCAATCACCCGCATTGCATTGCACACATGGTGCCAACCATCGCGCCAGACGTGAACATGCCGCCCATTACGATAATGGGCGCCATGTCGGCCTCATGGGCTTGTCGTCGGGACGCGACGGTTGCGGTGGGGATATGTCGTACTACGTCTTTGATCGTTTCGTCGTTTTTAGCGCGGAAAATGACACGAGCGCCGCTTCCTCCTTGGTGAGGATGCTGTACTGGGAGTGCGCGGCGACGGCCAATGCCTGGAACGTCGTCCGATAGAGGCGGTACGCGCGATCGTTTGCCTCAGTGAGCGGCATCTCCAACTCCAATACCCGCCCGCATGCTCGCGCGATGTCCATCGCCTCTTCCGGCTGTAGCTCAATGGTGATCGTCCCTTCCGCGATCTCGATGATGTTCATTCGTCGCCACCCTCCGTACGCGCGCAGAGGGCGTCAAGTTTCTCCTGCGTGCTGTGCGGCTGATTGTGCCAGCCGTGCATTCGGCTGATCGCGGAGGCGGCGGTGAAGAAGCACCAGGCGTTTTCGAGGGCATAGGTCTCGCTTTCGTCCTATCCTGCGAAGGACCGGCAGGCCCGCGCGAGCATCTCGCAATCGAGTGAATCCAGCTCCACCACGGCCCGCTCGCCGATCTTCCTAAGCAACATCGACGGCCTCCCTTTCTTCGCGGAACGGGAACCGATAGCCGGTGCCGTCCTTGCGTATCGCGCTCAGGGCATATTTCCCCCGATCCTCCGGCTTCCTGACGATGTTCTCTTCGAGGAATGCCGCCATTCCTGCGGACTCGAACATCGTGGCGTAGGCTTCGAGCACCGCGCCAATCAAGTATTCCGCCTGGCGACCGGCTGGCGTCTCAAACGAACCAGCCAGTGCCTCGAAGGGGTTGACAGTCGGCTTGCTGCCGTCAAGCGCGTAATCCGACGCGACCCGACATGCGGCTGCGAGAAGACGCGCTTCGTCCGGGTCAATGCTAAACGTCGCGGCGGATTTGGTGATCTCATCGAGCATCATTCTGGTTCCCTCCATGTCCTACCGGGGCCGGAACACCCAGCCCCACGATCCCGATAAACCCTACCGATAGCCGTACCGCTCGGTGAGTGCGTCGGCTGCCGCGCGGTAGACGGCATGGCCGGTGTAGCCACTTGCGCGGGCCGCTTCCTTCGCCGCCTGCCAATCGGTGTCAACGCACCAGCGCGGCCGCTCTTGCGCTTCGTTCGTCGCGTCCTGGGTGTTTTGCGTGCGGGGTGCGGTAAACTGTGCCGTGGTGACCATAGGTCTACTCCCTCTGATTGCCCGCCCTGTCGGTGTTCGTAGCACCGGCGGGGCTTTCTTGAAAGAGGATTGTTCCTCTTCCATGCCTTTATTATATGACGGTTGACACGCATAGCCAAGAGGTGTAGACTCGCAATGTGTGACGGGTGTACGATAAAGGCATGAAGATCGGAGAGCTCGAAGTGCTATCGCTTGCAGAGGCCGCGGAGGTGCTTGGTGTAACGCGCCGCAACCTGAGCAACCAGGCGAAACGGGGGCGCATCAAGGCCACGATGCTCGGTGATCGGTACGTCGTCACGGCTGCGGAGGTTCAGCGCTACCAGAAAGAGCAGGCGGGCAAGCCGGGACGCAAGTCAAAGAATGGCGGCGAGCAATGACGGACGAAGAAGATGGCCGCAGTCCGATTATTGTCGAAGATGACGCCCTGCGCGGCGGATTCACGCAGATCCCGAACAGCATCCTCAGGCGCACTGACATCAATACAGGCGCGAAACTGACCTATATGGGCCTCTTATCATTCGCTTGGCAGGGCGACCGCTGTTTCCCCGGCCAGCCGCGCCTCGCCGAAGAGATCGGCATCTCTCCCCGCGCCGTCTGGGGTCATCTGCAACAACTCGAAGAGCGCGGGTTGATCGCTATTCAGCAGCGCGGTCAGGGGAAGACTAACATCTATACGATTCTCAGAATCGCAGAATCTGCGAGTCTAGAATCGCATACGTCTGCGAGTCTGGAATCGCAGAATTTGCGAACAAAGAATACCCAGAGAAAAGACCCAAAGAAGAAGATGCAGAATTCGACTTTCGAAGATTCGAAAGTGCCCACCCCAATAAAAAGAGTGCAGCCGGTCACGCCGGAGTTCAAGACGGCGCACCTCGCCCTCTGGCAAGCCGGTTGCAGCGGGGTAGCCGAATTTATCCGCATCGTCGGGCGAGGGTTGTGGAGTGATGAACAGATGAATGTCAGCCAGTGGCAGGCGCGGCGGTAAGATAGGAAAGAGAAAGCCCCCTGCCGACTGCTACTAACAGTCCGGGGGCGGCGGCAGGAAGCGGGCGGCATGGGTCAGACGGCCGACGAACGGTACGAACAGATAGTGCGCGATCTCGACACTGCCCACCTCCATTGGCTCATCACGTCACATGAACGAAAGATGGTCCACGGCAGTGCGACGGCGAACAGCCGCGCAAAGCACGAAGCGCAGATCGCCACCCTTCGCGCCGAGATCGAGCGACGCACGGTGGAGCGGCCGCGCGTTTGCGGGCAATGCCGAGAACGCACCGACCGGTGCCGCAGAGCAACGCGTATTTGCTCGTCATGACCATCATCAATGAGCGGGCGCAAATGAGACGCGCGCAGTTCCGCGTCATCGGGCGGACGGAATCGTGATCGTGGGGTCGGCAACGGCCCCTTTGCGCATCATTGCGGCATGTCGGACGATAAGGGAGCGGGCCGGTTATTAGGAAAACGATGGAAGCTACCGCAAAAGACAGGCAGAGTGCGTTATCAAGAGGCTCACTTGACGAACACGTTCGGACGCAAGGAAAGCGCAAAGAAAGACGCACAATTCGGCGTTGACACCGCGCAGATGTCACTGTATACTCCAGAGGCGCAATCGTACCATGTGTACGAATGCATTGGGACAGTGGAGGGAGCGTCTGGTGGCAAGGCAGTGGGAGAGGCTAGACCGTAAGGCGAATCCACGTGGTAAAACGACGCCGCAAGTGTCGATTCAAAAGCGTGGGCAGTTGATGCTCAATGCGCCCGCGTTCAATGCGTTGGGGCAGCCGACAGCGGTTGAGTTGCTGTTTGATCGCGAGGAACAGACTATCGGTATGCGCCAGGTAGATCCGGAGGAGACCAGGACAAAACGGGAGCTACGCGGCCTGCGGAACAGCGCGATCCTCTGATGCCATCGCCGGGTACCACCGGCGAAACACCCCACGTAGCGCGCCATCCAGCACCTGCGTCCGTACCTGCAACAGCCGATGGGCTCCGCGTCGCGTCCACCGCATCTGTTGTTTCTTCGCCATCCGCTTACTCATCACCTGATTCACCGTTGACTCCACGAACGCCGTTGAAATCGTCTCGCCGTACCGGTACCGCTCACCATAGTTCGGGATGAACGCCCGATTGACCCCGATGTAGGCGCCGAACTCATGCACCGCTTTGCCGAGCTTGCGCGCCTCGGCACTGCCCTCCACCGCCTCAAGATCCCACGCGAGGTCATCGATCACTTGCAACGCCCGGAAGACGTTGCCATGCCAGAGGTACCACTTGAGGCGTTCGATCGTCTCCCGCAGATCGGTCGTCAGCGTCGGGTCATCGCGCGACCGCACCCCCTTGGCCATCTGTCCCATCACGGTCAGACGCATCGTGACATGAAACCAGTCGAGGATGTGTTCAGCCTGCGGGTTCAGGTACAAGGGCAAGTCCCGGACAGTGTCACCCCCGTCGGAGAGGAAGGTGATCTGCTGATTCATCTGCATTCCTTGCGCCTGCAGGACGGCGACCAAGCGTTGGCGCGGTTTCGCATCGTCGCTCTGGACAAAGCCGAAACAGGTCGCCGTTCCCGCTGCAGTGACACTCTTGCCGATGATCGCCTCGAACGCGGTGGCCTGCCGACACTCGCCGCGCCGCGCGGGCACATAGCCGCCGTCCAAGCCGACCGTCAGCGGCCCGTCGGGGTCCGGCAAGCGCTCCCAGTCGGCCGGACAGCCCGTGATGGTCGGCTCGACGTCGCCCAGTTCTTCGTCAAGGCGTTCCGCGACGGCAGTCACATGCCGCCGCAGGGCGGTGGTGGTGAGCTGGCCCCCGAGCGGCAATACCTCCGCCAACCAGTCCACGGCGCGTTCATAAGATTCGAGCGCGGCCGCTTTCACCGCGAGATAGCGCAACTCCGGCGTCGTCCGCTCCGGGAGCAGTGTCGCCACCGGGCTGACGCTCGCGCTCGCCCGGGGCTGGCACGGACAGGCGTAGAAGCGCGGGCTCGACACCTGTAGCCGTCCGAAGAGCGAGCGGATGACGATCGCGTGGTGGCCTTTGGTGGCCCGGGCACGTCCACAGTCGGGGCAGCACCGCTGTTGCGCGACATACTCCGCGACCTGCTGAGGGACGAGTATCTGTTGGACGCCTGCCAGCATCGCCTTGGCCTCGCCCAGCGTCAGCCCGAGGGTCTCCGGTTGCAAGTCGCCCCGCTCAATGCAGGCGACCTCCGCGACAATCTCCGACTCATCATCCATCGCCTCAATGACGACTTGGACGCGCATCTTCATCCTATCCCTCCCCTTCGTCGCACTCCTCCCACCACGCGCCGCCGGTCTCGTACAACCGCAGGCGGCGATTGATCGCCCGCCGATCGACACACTCACTGCGCAGCCAGTAGCCCAACTCCGCGAGTTCCGCGCACGCATCCTCTCGATCGTCCTCGCTGCTGTCTTCGAGCAACTCGACCAGCCGCGCCACAATGGCGCCCGGTGCGTAACGCTGTCGCAAAGCCATGAACGCCCACGGGCCACCGCAATCCTCCGGCGGTCCGGCCCGCGCCCCGCCGGTACACACCGGATACGTCCGCCGCGCGTCGAGCGGCAGGCGCTGTTCGAGACGGATATCAATGACCCACCCATCGGTGAAGTCGTACGCGTAGACGAAGCGCTCGCGCGGGCGCAGCCGCAGGTCAGCCAGCCGGACGTGGCGCGCGTTTGCGGTGTACCCGATGCCGCCGATCTGCGGGATGCCGTACGTGCGACCACGGAGGGCAAAGCGATGCAGATGTGTGTCGCTCCAACCCATGGCGATCTGGAGCGAGTAGTGGAGATCCGCGAGCGTGCTGTCGGCCCGGATCAGCACGCGGCGCCAGATCAGCGGGCTGATCTCCCGCAACGCGACGCGGAGTTGATAGACCTCCGGCGCCACCGGGCACGCATCCCCGTTCACGGTATCACGCTCCTTGCTGGCGGCGGCGTGCCGCGACCAGTTCCCGCTTGACCGCATCGAGATCGAGGTCAGCATAGCGCAGCGTCGTCTGCAAGTTCTGATGGCCCAGCAGCTTACGCACCGCAGCGAGGCTGACGCCCGCGCGGAGCCGCTCGGTGGCGTAGGTGTGGCGCAGGCGGTGGATCGTCACTGGATCGGGGTCGGTGGCGAAGGCCTGCGGCGTGCGCTGGCGGGCGATCGTCAGATAGCGCGCGAAATGGTAGCAGGCGGTGCTGTAATCGAGGGGTGCGCTCGACGAGCCACCTTTGGCGACCGCACCGTGAAAGAGGGGACCGAGGATCGCACGTTTGCTGACGACGGAGCGCAGGAGGCGGACACTGCGCGGGGCGTCGATCAGCGGCACGATCCGCTCACGCGCGCCCTTGCCCATCACCCGCAGGTAACCCCCGTCGATGTCGTTGAGGCGGACGTCACCGCCATGCAACGCCAAGGCCTCGCCGACGCGCATCCCGGTCTCCGCGAGGAGGGTGAAGAGCAGCCGGTTGCGCGGATGGTTCGAGGGGATGGCGGCGAGGAGCGCTGCCACTTGATCGGTGCTCAGGGGGCGCGGGATGCGCTGCGGGAGCGTGATCGCGTCGAGCAATCCGGTGGGGTCGGCAGGGAGGAGACCGGTACGATGGGCCCAAGAGAAGCAGGAGCGGAGTGCGGAACGGCGCCGGGCAAGGGTGGCCGGGGCACGGTCGGCAGCAGGGGCGAGGAACGCACGGAGCTGATCGGCGGTCACCGCAGTCGCGTCGAGGTCGGGGAACCGGTACACAAGCAGCCGCAAATCGGCGCGATAGGCACGCCGCGTGTTGGCGCGCAAGGTCTGCTGTTTGGCCGCGAGAAAGGCGACGACCAACTCGTCGAGGCGCATGGCAACCTCGCTGTCCCTGATAATCGCGGTAAATCGTGAAGGTCGCTCCACCCTGTTTCCCCGTGGTGTCAGTGCGCGGTCGTTGCTTTCTCCATGATAACAAACCTTATCGGGGAGAAGGATGGAGTCGTGGGGATGCGTCGCGTGGTCAAGCGCACGAGCCGACCGACGTGGTCAGTGCATCGCGTAGCCCCCGTTTTGTTCTGGTCTCCTGGTCCAAGCGGCGCATGCGGCGGCCCGGAAGAAGGGGACGTATCTCGAAGCGCAGTACCGGCGACTGGCAGCGCGACGGGGAAAGAGTCGGGCGGCGGTGGCCGTGGGTCACAGTATCTTGGTGATCATCTACCACATCGTGCGCGATGGGACGGTCTACGAAGATCTCGGCCCGCACCATTTCGCGGAGCGGGATCGCCAGGGCACGGAACGGCGACTGGTACACCAATTGGAAGGGCTGGGATATACCGTGACGCTTGAACCCCGCGCCGCGTAGGAGGGCCTATTTTCAGACCATCTGTTCGAGATTGCCGAAGGGATCGTTCTCACCCGCGATCATCAGCGTCGGCGTCGGGATGCGCCGCAGGTCGGCCTCCGTCCATGTGGGGTTCGTGAGACTATTGACGGCGAGTTGGCGGACGAGTTCGCGCCAGTAGTCCGGTTCCCGATGGGCGTCGTGACGGCGTGCTAAATCTCTGGCCCATTGCGGCCGCTCGCGTTCAAGAAAGACTGGATCGAGGACCGCCACCGCTGCTCGGACCCGATCGTCCACCGTGTAGTTCGCCCCAACCCCGATGAGCGTGCGCGCCAGATCGGGACGAGTGAGGCCAATCTGTAAGGCGATAATGCCCCCATCGCTCACGCCTGCGATGTGCGCCGGTGCCAATCCTTGCTGCTCGATGAAGGCGCAAATGTCCGCCGCGATGATCTCGTAGGTCATCGTGTTGGCTGGATTATTCGTGCGACCATGGCCGCGATGCTCGATTTGAATGACGCGATGCATCCCGGAGAGGAGTGGCACCAGACTGCGCCAATTGCTGGCCGCCACCTGATCGTCAATCGTACCCGTCGCTCCGTGCAGCAGGATGAGCGGGGCGCCGCCACCCTGTTCCTCGTAATACATGTGGATATCGTTGACATCGGCGTATGGCATGCTTCCCCCTCCTGAATGTCGCCTATTCGTTGGCCCTATTTTGCCGTCGAAACGGCCTCTACGGCCGCGAGGAACGCCCGGACATGGGGGATGACAAGATCACTGCGCACGATGCCTTGCATATGCTCGAGGCCGGGCAGCGTCACGAACGTCACCTGCGGAATGTCCGTGGCGGCGCGTTCCGCATTATCGTGATTCGGCTGGTCGCAGTCGCCTGCATAGATCAGCACCGGGATGCACAGGCTCGCCAGTGCGTCCGCGAAACTTGGCGCAGCGCACATCGCGGTGCTGTCGGCCGCGAGGGCGTCGGCATCGTTCGCGAGCAGGCGGGCGCGGCGTGCCGGTGGCTCCGGCCCGAAGCGTTGCTCCAAACCTGCCACCATGCCCGCCGCCCTTCCGACGCGCAGTGTCTCGGCATACTGGCGCATCGGTGACTCCGGCGGTTTGGCATAGGGATGCATACCGCCGATGATGAGCGCGTGAAACCGCTGGGGCGCATACCGCGCGAAGGCGTATCCGACGTGGCCACCCATCGAATATCCCCAGAAGATCGCCCGCTCAATCCCTGCGTGGTCGAGGACAGCCGTCACATCCGCGACCCGCCTATCGAAGGCGTAATCGGTGGGGTCATGTGGCTTATCGCTCGCCCCGTGTCCGCGTGGGTCGAGGAGAATCAATTCGTAGTCGTCTCTAAAAGGTTGGGATAGGTAGGGCCTCACGGCCTTTCCCCCCCGATGAACCGTGCGTGCGACTTTCACCGCACACGGCTCTGACAAAGTCCGACATCGTGCAAGCTCGTTTGTTCCCGTACGCCAACCTTGACCGACTGACTTCGGGTCTAACCGCTATCAGGGTGACGCGGGGTTGCCGCACACGCCCTGATCCAGTATCGGTGCCATCGCGAGGGTGAATCGGTACATGCCCCCGCAGCAGCCGCTGGTTCCAACTCTCGTTGTCGGTTCTCAGTCCGGTTACAGTCTTGCGACCGCATCTACCTGAAACTGAGATAAACATTCTCCTTGCAGTCTCGTCTTCCTTCGCCCGATCCACGTCAGCATCCTTTCGGGTCGGGTATGGCCCGGACGATGGGTCTCTCCCTATCCAGCGGGTTTCCCCGTGCCTTTCGGCGGCTGGCATTCGCTTCTTGGATCATCCTCTTCCCACTGCGGATAGAGCGTGCCTTACGGCTCGACCGACTGTGTGTTCCCACACAGACCGCATTGGGGTTTCCACGTTCCGCTCAAACAAGATGCGACCGGGGTGGGTGCCTTCTCTACGCCGGGGTCATGGTGTCCGGGATGCACCCCGTTGCCGGGGTATCCACTCGTAGCAGCCTAAACGGAAGCCACTACCCTTGACCCAATACCACCGTCTTTGTCAGCCAATCTTCGGTGGAAGGGTATCACGACGCCTCATCGAAGGTTCACTCACGTTCACCCGTCCGGTCTTTCCCTTGCCTGTGGTTATGCCTCCTGGCGTGGCGCACCCTTGGGCGTTTCCCTCAGCTTCACACCCCGCCGTTACCAGCGACGCATGTGGGGGTGGGAACAGGCTCTGGACACTAGCCTGAGTCGGAGCCTGCGATGCTCCTCCTACTTGTATCGAGCGACCTCGTGTCGCACCGTCCACGTACCCGTCATCGCGCCAGTCCTGTAACGACCATGTGAAGCCAATGTGCAGTACCAAAGGCGGTCCGCTGCCTTCGGTCTCGTAGTAGATGCGGACGCCATCGTTCATTGCGAAGGGCATTATCGCCTCCTGAGTGCGGGTGCGGCGCACGCGCCGGATGGGTAGCATCACCTCTACGACGTTCGATCCACGCTGCTACGTCTGCGTGCCTATTCTCCTTCCTCATCGTCCCACAGATCGGTTTCGACATCCGGCTCGTCAATCAGATCGTCGGCGGCGGAGCCGACCCAGGCGAGGGTGTGGCTGCCGATCATCACCGGGGCGCCGTCGCGCGCGCCGAGCCGTTCGAGTTTCCGGGAGATACCGGTGCGGTCGAGGACGCGCTGGAGGCGGGAGACCGCTTCGTCGTTGGTGAAGTTCGTCATCGCCACGATGCGCTCGATCTGTGTACCGCGCACGACGAATGAGCCATCGTGCAGGCGGGCGGCGTACCAGCGGCGTTCTTCGTTCGGGGAGGCGACACGCGCGGTCGGCAGCTCCTTCACGGGGGGCGGCAGTTCGGCGAGGATGGCGGCGACGCGGTTGATGATCGGGCGCAGCCCCTCGCCCGTCGCGGCGGAGCAGGGGAAGACTTCGTATCCTTCCGCGACCAGCACGTCGCGCGCCGCCGAGAAGCGGTCGCGCGCCTCCTGCGTGTCCATCTTGTTGAAGGCGACGATCTGCGGGCGGGCGGCGAGGTCGGGCTGATATGCCTTCAGTTCCGCGTTGATCGTGCGGAAGTCGTCCAGCGGGTCGCGCATCTCCATCCCGGAGCCGTCCAGCACATGAATGAGCACGCGCGTCCGCTCGACATGCCGCAGGAAATCGTGGCCGAGGCCGCGCCCGTCCGCCGCGCCCTCGATCAGGCCGGGAATGTCCGCCAGCACGAAGGTCGGGCCGCGCTCGCCGTCCGGCGCGACGACGCCGAGGTTCGGTTCGAGCGTCGTGAACGGATAGTCGCCGATCTTCGGCGTCGCGCGCGTGATGGCGGTCAGGAAGGTAGATTTGCCCGCGTTCGGGAAGCCGACCAGCCCGGCATCGGCGATCAGCCGCAGTTCGAGCGTGATCCAGCGCGTCTCGCCCGGCGCGCCGAGTTCCGCCATCCGTGGCGCCTGATGCGTGCTCGTCATGTAGTGCGTGTTGCCGAGGCCGCCCCGCCCGCCCTGTGCGACGATTGCGCTTTCATCCGGCTCCGTGAGGTCCACGATCAGGTCGCCCGTCTCGGCGTCGCGGACGGTCGTGCCGGGTGGGACGGCGATCCGTTTGTCCGCGCCGCGCGCCCCCTTGCGCCGCTTGGATGCGCCCTGCACGCCGGGTTGCGCCTGTGAAGTGCGAGGCGAACTGGAAGGGCAGCAGGCTGTTGAGATGGGGATTGACGAACAGAACGACATCGCCGCCCCGCCCACCATCGCCACCGTCCGGCCCGCCGCGCGGCTCGAACTTCTCGCGCCGGAAGGCCGCCGAGCCGTTGCCGCCCTTGCCCGCTTCGATATGAATCTTTGCCCGGTCTATCAGCATCTGCCCCGTTGCTCCTTCAGCCCGCCCCATTTGGCGGCCTTCAATGGTAGCACACGGGGCAAGCGCGCAGCGGTCATCACAGGAGCGCGGCGAGAGCTTCCACAAGGCGGTTGACGTCCTCCTGATCGTTGTAGGCCTGGATCGAGACGCGCACGAGCGTCCGGTTCTGGCGGGAGGAGACGGGAATTTCGACCTGATAGTCGTCCCAGAGGCGGTCTTTGAGGCGCTGGGCATCGAGCGACGGCAAGGGGAGCGCGCACATCTGCTGCCACCACTCCGTCGAATCGGGGGCGAGCGGCGGCAGACCGGTCAGCGCCAGAATCCGCGCGCGTGCCTCTCCCGCAAGCAGATGGCAGGCGGCGCGCACGCGCGGCCAGTCGTGCTCCCGCTGGAAGGCAATCGCCGCCGGTACGCTGAGGTACGCCGCCGGGTCGTTCGTCCCCGTCCGCTCGAAGTGGTCGAGGAAGCGCGACGCGCCGGGGTTGTCCGCCTCGTAGCCCCAACTGATGATGAGCGGGTCCATCGAACCCTGATGCTCCGGGCGGGCGAAGAGGAAGCCGGAGCCTTTCGGGGCACAGAGCCATTTATGGCAGTTGCCGCCGTAGAAATCCGCCCCCAGATCGTCCAGGTTAAGGTCAATCTGCCCCGGCGCATGGGCACCGTCAATCACCGTGAGGATCCCCGCCTCCCGGGCGCGCCGACAGACTTCAGCGACGGGGAGAATCAGCGCGGTACCGGAGGTGATGTGGCTGATCGAGATGACGCGCGTCTGCTCAGTGACGCCTGACCACAACTGGTTGACGAACTCCTCGGCGGTCGTCACGGGCAGCGCGATCGGCTGATTGATGTAGCGGACGCCGCGCTGGCCGCAGTAATACCGCCAGGTGCGATCCACCGCGCCGTATTCGAGGTCCGTGGCGAGCACTTCGTCGCCGGGTTGGAGGTCCAGCGCGTGCGCGACCGCGTTGATTGCCCAAGTGACGTTGGGCATAAAGACGACATTGTCGGCGGCGGTGCCGAGATACTCTGCAAGCGCGGCGCGTGCCTCGGCGAGCAGCCCCCGGATACGGCGACCAAGAAATTCGACGGGTTGGCGTTCCAGCTCGCGCTGCCAGGATTGATAGGTCTCGAAGACCGGCTGCGGGCAAGCGCCGTAACTGCCGTGATTGAGGAAGGTAATGTCCCGCCGAACGAGAAATTGTTCGGCGAGCGCCGCGAGTTCGACCGATGATGCGACGGACGAAACCACAGGAATATCCTCCTTTTAGCACCCGCGCCCCGTTGGGCCGGGCTCCTCTCTCCCGAATTTGATGTAACAGTAGCCATGGAAGACGGGTGCGCCCAATACGGGCGACACCCGTCCGCTCAGTATCCGTCGCGATCAGCAGCCCGCTCTCTTATTTACCCCTTCCGCTTGACGTCCTTGGTGATGTAGAGCTGACTGTAGTTCGGGTTGCCGAAGTGGAGGCTGCTATTGCCGAGCTTGTCCGGCTCCAGCGCCTCGCCCTTGACCCACGGCTTGTGCATCTCTACCGCCTTGCCGTGGTAGACGAAGACCGCCGGGCAGTCGGTGACGAGGATGCGCTCTGCGTCCTGGAACATCTTGATCCGCTGCTCCGACGATCCGAGGAACGCCGCCGCTTCCTTGACTTTCGCGTCGAACTCTTTGTTGCTCCAGGAGTGCCGCCCGCCGGAGAGCCAGACGCTGAGCATGTTGAATGGGTCGAGGAAGTCCATCCCGTAGGAGATGAAGCCGAAGAGGATCTTCGTCGGCTTCGCGGTCAGGCTGTCCGTGAAGAGCTTGCGATCCTTGTTGGAGATCTCGACCTCAATCCCCAGATTCTGCTTGAGCATGGCCGCGATGCTGTTGCAGATCGATTGGTTGACCGGCGTCTCGTTGCGCAGCCACATCGTTTGCTTCGGGAAGCCCTGTCCGTTCGGGAAGCCCGCGTCGGCGAGGAGTTGCTTGCCTATCGTCACATCATACTTCTGAATATCTTTCAGCCCCTCGCCGTTGGCGCCGGGGAAGCCGGGGGCGAGATAGGAATATGCTGGGGTGCCCAGCGGGCCGAGGATGGCTTTCTGGATCGCGTCGCGGTCGATGACATGACTGAAGGCTTGGCGCACCTTCAGATTGTCGAAGGGCGGCTGCGTCACGTCGAAGAAGAGATACCAGGCCGGGAAATCCGCATTCCCTTGGTGTATTTGCTTGCTGAGCGTCGGGTCTCCCTGGATGATCTTGAGTTCGGCGGGCGCCGGGTTGACCATATAGTCAATCTCGTCGTTCTGATAGGCGGTGAAGTTCGTGGTCGGGGCGGCCATCTTCTGGACGATCTTCGCGAAGGCGGGCGTGATCTTCCCAGTGTATTTCGCGTTGCGGCTGAAGACAATCTGCTGGTCCTGCTTCCACTCTGTGAGGATATAGGGGCCGGAGGAGACCGCCGTCTCCGGTTTGTTGTTGTAGAGCGGTCCGCTCTTCTCCAGTGCTGCCTTGGAGAGGGTCTGAGAGTAGAGCAGCATCGCCGGGAGATACGGTGCCGGCACCTGCGTCTCGAAGATCAGCGTATTCGCATCGCCGCCACGCCGCACACCAAGCTGATCGAGCGGTATCTTGCCCGCGATCGCCTCATCCCAGCCCTTGATGATGCCCTGGAAGAACCAGGTAAAATCCCAGGCGTGCTTGGGATCTGCGGCGTAGCGGAAGGTCGCCACATAGTCGTCCGCCGTCACGGGATTGCCATCGCTCCACATGAGATTCTTGTCGAGCGTGAAGGTCCAGGTCTTACCGTCCTCACTTCCCTTCCAAGACTCGGCCGCATTGGGAACCACCTGGTAATCCTTGTTGAGGCGGACAAGCGCCTCACTAAAGAGGCTGTTGATCGTCGGGCGGGCGTAAACGGCCTCGTAGAAATCCACCACCTTTGCATCTGGCGTGGTGTTGGCGACGTAGACCTGCTGATCCGGCGGCGCCGCATCCGCCGGGAGCGCCGCCGAACCGGTCGTTGCCGGGCTGGCTGCGGCCGTTCCGGTCGTCCCGGCCGGTGCGGAACCGCCGACGGAGGTCGCCACCGCGACGGGCGCGCGCGTCGGGATGGGCGTCGCCGCCGTCTGTGCGGCGGTCGGCGCGGCGCCGCCCGATGGTGCGGATGTGGCGGTGGGGGCGGTGCTGCTGCCACCGCAGGCCGCGAGCAGCGCCGTCGCCGCCGCACCCGCCGATCCACCGAGCAGCGCGCGGCGGCGCAACCGCGTGCGGAGAAGCGCAATCCGCTCGTAGCCGAGCGAATCACGGTTGTCGGTCCCTCGTCCCTCAGACATTGCCTTGCTCCCTTCCGATCTGCCGGTCGCTCACTGCATGCGCGCGGCTCCCCAATCGTCGCCTAGCGCATCCGCGTGTCGAGCGCATCACGCAGCCCATCACCCACGAAGGTAAATCCGAGCATCGCCAGCGCGATCGCCAGCGTTGGGAAAAAGCCGAGATGCCAGTAGATACGGATGTACGGCGCGCTGTCCGCAACCATTTTGCCGAGGCTGGGCGTCGGTTCGTTGATGCCGATGCCGAGGAAACTCAACCCCGCCTCCGCGAAGATCGCGGTGGGGATGGCGAGCGTGATAGCGATCACCATCGGGGCGAGCGCGTTCGGCAGGAGGTGGCGCACCGCAATCGCCAGCTCGCTCGCCCCGATGCTCCGTGCCGCCGTCACATACTCCTCCTCCCGCAGACTGAGCATTTGCGCCCGCATCAAGCGGCAGATCGTTACCCACCCGGTGAAACCGATCACGACAATGACATTAAATACCCCTCCACCCACGACCGTGATGAGGAAGATTGCGAAGAGGATGCCGGGGAAGGCAGTCATGATGTCCACGACGCGCATGACGACGAAATCTATGCCGCCGCCACGCAGGCCCGCAAGCAGGCCGAGAGGCAGACCAATCAGGCAGGAGATCAGTACGGCAACGAAACCGACGAGCAGCGACGTGCGTACGCCATAGATCATCCGACTGAGGAAATCATGGCCGATTGCGTCCGTTCCCAGGAGATGTTGATGATTCGGGAACTGGTTGGCCTGGGCAAGGTCGGCGTAATAGTACGGCTCCGGGGCAAGGAGCGGCGCGAAGATCGCGATGAGGATGAGGGCGAGGGTGATCGCGAGGCCCGCCACCGCGAGGCGATGGTGCAGGAAGCGCTGCGTCGCCAGTTGGCGGTTCGTGCGCGTGCGCGTCGCGGCGACGACGGGCAGTTCGCGGGCAGCGGCCGTCGAGGTTCCCATCGCCTTACCGCCCCACCACGGACGAACCCGTGAGCCGGATACGCGGATCGAGGATGGTATAGAGAATGTCTGTGAGCAGATAGGTAATTCCCCACACAGCGGCGACGAGCAGCACGAGGGCGAGGATCATCGGATAGTCCCGCGTGAAGGTGCTGGTGACGAAGAAACTGCCGAGGCCGGGGATGCGGAAGGTGGATTCGATGAAGATCGAGCCGGTGAGGATGTTGGGGATTTGCGGGCCGATTACCGTCACGAGCGGAATCAGGGCGTTGCGTGCCACATGCGCGAGGAGCACGCGCCGCTCGCTCAACCCCTTCGCCCGCGCGGTGCGCACGTAATCCGCGCGCAGCACTTCGAGGATGCTCACGCGCGTGTACCGGGCGACGAGCGCCATCGGCGCGAGCGAGTAGGCGATCACCGGCATGATGTACTGCTTCGGACTCCCCCATCCGCCGGTCGGCAGGAGTTGGAAGCGGACACTGAGGATGAGGACGAGCCAGATCGCCACGACGAAGTTCGGCACCGTCAGGCCGAGCGTCGCGCCGAAGGTAACGAGGTAGTCCACCCACGTATTCTGCCGGAGCGCCGCGACAAAGCCGAGCAGGATACCGAGCGAATAGGAGAGGCCGATGGTGAGCAGGCCAATGCGGATCGTGATCGGCCACGCCCGCTGGATCAGGCCGGTGACGGTCTCCGTCGGGCTTTGGAAGGGTACGCCGAAATCGAAGTGCAGCGCGTGCCACATATAGCGGACGTACTGCTCCCAGAGCGGCTTGTCGAGGCCGTATTTCCGCAGCTGCGCCTGCTGGGTCGCCTCGGGGAGGCGGCGCTCGCCGACATCGAACGGACCACCCGGTACGGCATGCATGAGGAGGAAGGTAATCAGCGACACCGCGAAGAGGACGAAGAGCAGGCTCACCAGCCGTGCGAGAATATATCTGCCCATACGCGAAGCACCCACCTCTCTCCGCCACGCGGAAAACCCCCACGCGAGACGATGCAGAACCTCGGTCAAGCCACTACTTTTCTTCGCAAATCGTCAACTTCAGGAAGTGTATCATGCGCCCGTAGACGATGGAAGCGTCTAAAAGCCGGTAGAACATCGCGGAGGAAAAAGGAGCCATACTTTCGCGCATTGGTTGACACCGATGACGTGAAAGAGGCTCCTATGCAACTGATAATACCATGTCCGCTCATCTTGCCCGATCTGCCCTTGTCACTGGTGGAGTTGGAAACCGCCGTCCATGCCTGGGGACTCGCCATCCAGCAAGCGGCCCTCGCCCTCGCGTGGCAAGCGCAAGCCGCGCTGCGTCCGCCTGTTGCCTGTCCCCGCTGCGATGCCCACGAGCAGCAACCGGTCGGCAGCAAAGCGCGCAAGGTGGAAACACGTTTCGGCCCGGTGCGGTTGACGCGCCAGCGGATGCGCTGCCAGGCGTGTGGTCGGTATTTCCAACCCGATGACGCGGCACTCACGCCGCTCTTGGGCGCGGGTCAATGTACCCCGATGCTGCGAGAGTTGGCGGCGCAGTGCGGGGCGAGTTGGCCCTATCGGCAAGCGGCACAGGTACTCGCCCTGCTGCATGGTGCGCCGCTGGCGGCGGAGACGGTGCGCCAGATCGTCGCTGCGACGGGTGATGCGGTGGAGCAGCAGTATGTGGACGAGGCGCGGCGCGTCTGTCAGCCACCGGCGAGCGCGCCGCCCCCGGTCGTCGCGCCCAGACGGCTGGCGGTCGGTCTCGATGGGGCATGGATTCATTGTTGGGACAACGCCCACGGGATGGAGATCAAGGTTGGCGTCGTCCATACCGGCAGTGAGCAATGCGGCACGACACGTACCCGTCTCACCAATCGCCGCTATGCCGCGACCGCGCAGGGCATTACTGCGTTCGGTCCCCTCGTCACGGCGGCGATTGACCACGTCGGTGGCTTCGCTGCGACCGAGCAAACCCTGTTGGGTGATGGCGCGGCATGGATTTGGCGGCTGGGCGGGGAACTGCTGCCCACCGCGACCCAAGTATTGGACCGGTGGCATTTGCGCGATGCGCGTCGTCGGGCGACGCGGGCGGCGGTGCCGGACAAGACGTTGCGCCAACCGTGGAGTATCCGCCTTGAGGATGCCTTGGCGGTCGGCGATGTACCGACCGCACTCAACGTCATAGGGGCAATGCAGCAGCACTATCCGCACCGGGCGCTGGGGGAGTTTGCTACCTATCTGGGCAATCACGCGGTGCGGATTCCCAACTATGCAGCGCGCCAGACGGCGGGAGAGACGATTGGCAGCGGGGCGGTGGAGAAGGGAGTGGATAGTGTCGTCAATCGGCGATTGAAGGGGCGACGGGGGATGCGCTGGTGGCGCGTGCGAGCAGGCGGCGTGGTCGCCTTGCGACTGGCCGTCCTCAATGACGAGTGGAATCAGCGCCTCGCTGCCTGATGTACCGACTTTTAGACGCTTCCCCATCCGTTCCAGTGCCGCTCCGCGCTGCTCCGCAAAGGCATCGGCGGCTGCCCGCAAGGGACTCGGCGCGTACACCGTCTCCTCCGTTCTGTCTCACAGCGACCACACATCCGCTTGACGCGGGTAGACGATGGATGAGTTCCCATCCCGCCTTCGCTCCCGCTGTGCTGGATTGCACCGTACCCGGGGTCAGGTCTCTGCCGGGGGCTCGTCTTCCGCGAGGATGGTATTGCAGAGCGCCACGCACTCATTGCAGATGTACACTCCCTGTGGTCCGGCGATCAGGTGCGCGACCTCCTCCCGACCCTTGCCACAGAAGGAACATTCGTAATGAGGCGGTGGGCCATCAATCAACGTCCGTCTCGGGCCGTCTGATTGCTGACTCTCTTCATTGGTCGTCATTATCATTGCTCGTTCCTTGAACGTCGGATGGTGTGTAGGATCCCGTGCATTACATCATACCGCGTGGACTGCATCATATCAGCGCCGCGCATGGCGACGATACACGCCGGACACCCCGCTCGGTAACATTATCATTTGACTTGACACGCACGATCATCCGCTTCTTCCCTGCCGGGAGCCGTTTCGATGAGGGGGCGCCTTGTTGCCATCGCTTCGCACTCTTCCCACGCTGCCCGACCGACGAGGACGAGGAGGAAGCCGAGCGCGAAGATGCTTTCTACCCAGAGGCGGACGCGCGCCCGCTTTTGTGGGCTGCGGGCGGCACCCAGGAACATACCCCCAACGCCTCAACGAGAGGAGCGCGGGCAAGAAACGAGACTCGACCAGAGGTGCTGCCGAGCAACGCCGGGAGGAGATGCTCTCTTGCGACCCCCTCATCGCTGATAAATCAACTCGACGGATCGGCGGAGCATCTGCAAGAGCGATGGTTTATCCCCTAAAAAGTATGATACACTGTCGCCCAAAGTGGTGTGGGGTTAGCTCCGATCGTGCGTGGAGGAGAAGGATGAAGGAACGGCAGCGCGCGAAGTTGAGCACGACCGTCGACCCGGCGTTGCTCGACGCGGTGGATCAGTTCGTGGCGGAGCATGCGGCGGCACACCGGAGCCAGGTGATCGATGAGGCGTTGCGGCTCTGGGCCGCGCGTGAGCGCGAGCGCGCCATCGAGGCGCAGTACGCCGCACCCCGCTCGGTGCGGGAGCAGGAGGAATATGACGCCTGGAAGCGGCTGCGACGGTCGGCGGCCACGCGGCTCTTTCGGGCATCGTGAGTGCCGGAACCCGTGCGCCCCGGCGGGGGGAGATCTGGTGGGCGTTCACGCCCGGCCAACCGGACGATCCGCACCAGCCGCGACCGGTGCTGGTACTCTCGGTCGACGCGCGCAACCGCGCCACCGACGATCTGATCGTCATCCCGATCTTCTCGAGCGGTCGCCTGGGGCCGACCCGCGTGCCGATCGCGGCGGGGATCGGAGGGTTGGCCCATGACAGCGTGCTCTTCTGCGAAGAGATCACGACGATTGATCGCGACTATCTCGACACGGGGCCGCTCGGGCCGCTGGTGCCGGAGAGCCTGCTGGCGCAGGTACTCCTCGCCGTCCATCATGCCCTCGTGCCGTGAGCGCGCGGCGATAGAACGTTAAACATATCCCCAGAGCAACAATCACGGGGTGCTCGCAGTCAGCATCTACCGATCCAGCACCAATCCAGCACCGTTACGGATGCGGCGGCGACGGTGTGCGGCGGGTAGGGCATCGGCGTGGGGCGATGCCCTACCCGGGAGAGATGGATGGGCGTCCCGTGCGGCGTTGGGAGCACAGAGAGGGTCTCGGGCGGCATCATCGCGCGAGGCCGCCTTCGAGCAGGATCTCCCCCGTACGCGCATCGACGATCGCGATCCCCGTGGGGAAGGTGCCGAGCCGCCCGGGGGCGGGGCCGCCGCTGAAGGTGAACATCCCTTGCATCTCCACCGCGTAGACGAGCGTCGCCTCGGGCGGCATGAGCCGCGTGCCGTACGCCTGAGCGCACTCCCCGACCGTGGTGAGATGGATGCTCGTAATCGTGTAGTCCGGTGCGGTGGCGATCGTGATCCCCATCCCCCGCAGCGGGTGCGTGCGGGCGAAGGCGCACACATCCTGTTCACTATAGGTTGGCATGCCGGGCGGGGCAGTGACAGCGCGCGGCGTGATGCCAGGAACACCCGCACCGCCGTTGCCCATGCTGATGAAGAGGCGGCGGGGCGGCACCCCCACGCGCGTCGCGGTTGGACTCGGTGGGGGTGGGCCGGAGGTGGCGGTGGAAGCGACCGTCGGTGGCACCGGGCCGGTTCCCGCTGGGCGCATCGGGGTCGGTGATGACCCGCCAGCGACGATCCGGGGAGGAGCGGAGGGCCGATCAGGTGGGCGGTCGAGCGTCGGGGTGGCGCGGATCATCGCCGTCGCGGTGGAAGGCGGCGGGCCGCTGGCGGTCGGCGACGGCGGCGCGGTTGGCTCCGGAATGGAGCGCGCGGGCGGCGTGCAGGGCGCGAAAGTGGCGACGGTGGCGGTGGGACGGCCACCCGTCGGTGCGACACAGCCCGTGACGAGGCCGGCGGCAAGGACCGTGGCGAGGGCGCGGCGCGCGACGAATGCTGCGGGTCTCATCCTCACCCCTCACGGACGATCGGCGTCCGGACACCCCCGCGCCGTCCCGTCGTCTATGCGGTTCGTCAGCACGGAGGAGGTGGAGGTCCCCAGCAGCGCGAGGCGCACTGCGGCGTAGTCGCGGGCATGGCGACGATCGCGCGCGTGTCCATTGCCGCCCCCCTTACTCCTGTCTCGCCACCGTCGCGAACCGACCGAGATCCCTGGTCACTGTTGCGCTTAATCATGTGCCGTCGCGGGGAGATGCGCATCGCGCACGGGCGGCACACCGCGCTGGGCGATGCGCACGAGGTCCGGCCCCGCCGCCACGGTCCGCATCGGTGCATCGCCATCGAGCGGACCCGCGAGCAGCACAACGTCAGCCAACGCCGCAGCGCCACTCCCGTCCACTATCTCCCGCACGGCGGCGAGGGCATCCGCCTCCGCGGCGCAGTCCTCGATCAGGTTGCGCGTCCCCATCTGCCACAACTCGTAGACGTCGTGCCGATCATGCATGTCGTTCCTCCTCGCTTGCCACCGGCAGGACCGCGACCACGGCGGCGCACAGCGCGTCAGCATCGCCCCAGACGGTACTGTGACCCGCCCGCTGCCCCGTCCGCGCGATCCCGAACTGTTCGGTGTCGGGAAGGTCCAAGACCGCGATGAATGCCCCGAGGTCCGGGTTGGCCGCTGCGCGCGGGCTTGCGCGAGCGTCTCCGTACATGATACCCCCGACCACACGCGCATCTGCGTGGGGGTGAGGGGGCGGAGTGGCGTGATCCCCTGCTCGGCATGCAAGAGGAAATCCGCGCGCGGGGGTGGATTGGCCCGCACAAGACGGTAGAGGCGGCGCACAGGGCAGTCGTCGCTCACCGACCGCCCCCATATCCGTTCGCGCCCCCACGGCGCTCCCGCACATACCCGACCGACCGGGCGAAATCGTCGTAGCGGGGGGGTCGCCCACAGGCGCGGCACAATAGGCCCGCAGATCGCCAATCCCCGTCTCCACCGCCATCCGACCCCAGAACTCCCGTCGGGTGGCGAGATCGCCATCTGTCGGCCACACGGCACCTGCGAAATCGGCAGGCAGGCATGCGGAAGGTGTCATCGCCCCACCTCCCGCGCCTCCCTTCGCCATCGCTAACACGGAAACCCCGGGATATGTCTCATCATCTCCCCGCACTCCTGCCGTGGGGGGTTCCCGCAGCCCTAACCGGTCCGCCAGCACCGCCAGCATGTACGGCATCTTGTTCACGCCCCCCTCGTCCCGCTTCTTGATCGCCGACGTGCGCGCCTGCGTTGCCGCCCGCGCGCTGTAGAGTGCCGTCACGAAGGCTTCCCACGACACGTCCGATTGCCGGTAGAGGTTGAGCGCCCGGCTGGTGGTACTGCCCACGGTTGCCCGGTCGCCCAACTCGCGCCGGAAATCGCCGATCAGGGTCACCACCGCGTCCCGATCAGGATCGAGGGAGACAGGCGGGCGTGGCATCCTTCGTGGAGTAAGGTCAGGAGGAGGCGTGGAGCATCTGGGCTCCGAGGAGGATGGTTCTGGCAGTATCTCAGGAAAATTCATGCGGGGAGGGGCTGTCGAATAGTCGAATTCCCCTTCATCTTCTTCAAGTTCTTGTTCTTCTAGAGAGGACCCGCTGTCGCCGGGTTCAAGAACCCGCATCGGCCGGGTGCTTGGGGGCGGGGTGACGAGGAGGCGGTAGGTATTGACGAGGCCGCGCCCGCGGCGGGTCTGTGCCACGAGGCCCGCCGCCACGAGTTCGTGCATCGTGCGCCGCACGAGATCCTCGCCGACGTCCATCAGTGTGCAGAGGCGGGCGTAGCCCACCCGGACGACGTAGCCGGTGCGCGGACGGGCATGCTGCAGGAGGAGGGTGTAGAGGAAGCGGGCATCGCGGGAGAGGGCGGGGTCGAGCAGGAC
>JAABUQ010004245.1_pt1 | contig 24746 bp, 22 predicted proteins | sample 5560001 | NCBI WGS metagenome assembly JAABUQ01 (sample SAMN10711888, study PRJNA513371) | rock metagenome | isolation source: Antarctica rocks | place: Antarctica: Victoria Land, Finger Mt nord | collected 2015-12-18
CCGAGCCGCGCTTCGCAGGCGAGTCGCGCGACGCGGCGGGGTGAGACGATCACGCGGTCACCGGGTCGGCCTCGCGCTCGCCCAGTCCGGCGGCGGCACGCAGCGCGTCGGCCTTGTTGGTGAGCTCCCAGGTGAAGTCCTCGTCCTCGCGGCCGAAGTGACCGTAGGCGGCGGTGTTCTGGTAGATCGGCCGGTGCAATCTCAGCTCCTCGCGGAACGCGCCGGGGCGCAGGTCGAAGTGCTCGCCGATGAGTCGCTCGATCTGCTCGTGCGGGATCTCCTCGGTGCCGAACGTCTCGACCATCACCGAGAGGGGGTGCGCGACGCCGATCGCGTAGGCGACCTGCAGCTCGCAGCGGTAGGCCAACCCGGCGGCGACGACGTTCTTGGCGACCCAGCGGGCGGCGTACGCGGCGGAGCGATCGACCTTGGAGGGATCCTTGCCGCTGAACGCACCGCCACCGTGACGCGCCATCCCGCCGTAGGTGTCGACGATGATCTTGCGACCAGTCAGTCCGCAGTCGCCGACCGGTCCGCCGATCACGAACCGCCCGGTCGGGTTGACGAGGAAGTTCGCGCGCAGCGACCGCTCGTCGTACATGTCCCGCGGAAGGCTCGGCAGGACCACGTGCTCCCAGAGGTCGTCGGGAATCAGCGACTCCGAGCCATCCCGGTGCTGGGTCGAGATCAGCAGCTTCTCGATCCTGACCGGCCGCCCGTCGCGATAGCGGACCGATACCTGCGTCTTGCCGTCGGGGCGCAGGTAGGGGACGAGCTCCTCCTTGCGCACATCGGCCAGCCGCTTGGCCAGCCGGTGCGCGAGCGCGATCGGCAGCGGCATCAGCTCGGGTGTCTCCTGCGTGGCGTAGCCGAACATCATCCCCTGATCACCGGCGCCGGCGACGTCCAGCTCGTCCTCGCCGGCGCTAACGTGCCGCGACTCGTAGGCCTGGTTGACGCCCTGGGCGATGTCCGCAGACTGCTTGTTGACCGCGTTCAGCACGGCGCACGAGTCGGCGCTGAAGCCGAGATCGGCGTCGATGTAACCGACCCCCCGGATCGTCTCGCGGGCGATCTCGCGTACGTCGAAGACCGTTTTGGTGGAGATCTCGCCGGAGATGACGACGAGGCCCGTGCTCACGAGCGTCTCGCAGGCTACGCGTCCGTGGGGGTCTTCTCGCATCACCGCGTCGAGCACTCCGTCGGAGATCTGGTCGGCGAGCTTGTCCGGGTGACCCTCCGTGACCGACTCTGACGTGAACAGGTACTCCTTGGGTGTGGCCATCACAGGGCCTCGCTTTCTGATCTGCTCGCGTCGCCTCTATCGTGCCACGCGGCTTGGACTGTGCCCCGATCCGGCTGCTGCGGTCGTGCGCCGTCGGAATGATGGTTCTTCCGGTCAACAATAGCCCCGGCGGTCCTGGCAAGTCAAGCTGGGCGCGGGGCGTGGGCGGCGAATCGTCGTGGCGTGACTTCGGGCGCCGGACTAGACCGGGAAGGTAGTAAGGTCCGCTGAGAGGGAGATCGGTCAGTCTGACTAATGAGGCGGGCATGCAGGGCCGCCCACGGCCCGGTCCGGCGCGACGCTACCGATCCATCTGCAAGCTAGTTCCTACCAGGAGAGAATACATGCCGATCCCCACCGAAAACGTCGGATCGCTTCCGCGGCCCGAGAAGCTGCAAGCCGCGATCGCCGAGTACGACGAAGGCAAGATCACCCGTGAGCAGCTCGCCGAGCTGCAGGACGCGGCCGCCAAGGACTCGATCGAGCGGATGGAGCAGACGGGCCAGTGGTGCGTAACCGACGGCGAGCAGCGCGAGTCGAGCTTTGCCACCTACAACCTCGCCGACACGCTGGCGGGCACGGGCATCGCCGACCACCTCGCGGGCGACGGCCAGTACTTCGCGATCTTCGACGACGGCCACCACCGCCAGCTGCCGCGTCTGACCAGCGGTCCCTTTCGGTACAAGACCTATGCATCGGAGTTCGTCACGAAGAACAAGGCGATCGCCACCAAGCCCGTCAAGCAGGCGGTCATCTCTCCGTCGATGATGATGCTCCTCTACCCGCTCGAGGGCGAGATCGAGGGCTACCCGCGCGAGCAGTTCCTGAACGACTGCATCGACGAGGCCGAGAAGGACATCCGCCAGTGCTTCGACGCCGGCGCGGTTCGCGTATCGGTCGACTTCACCGAGGGGCGGCTCGCGAACAAGAACGACTCGCGCAACCCCTGGACGGGCAAGAACATGCTCCAGGACTTCATCGACCTCAACAACCGGCTGTTCGACCGCTTCTCGGCCGAGGAGCGCAAGAACATCGGCATTCACACCTGCCCGGGTGGCGACACCGACTCCGTGCACAGCGCCGAGGTTCCCTACGAGAAGCTGCTCAACCACATGTTCGAGATGAACGCGGGCTACTTCCTGATCCAGTGCGCGAGCGAGCAGGACAAGGAGAAGGTCTACAAGCTCTGCGGCGAGAACAGCCGCGAGGACGCCAATGGGGTAGCGCAGGTCTGCTTCATCGGCGTGGTCAACGGGCTGAACCCGACGGTCGAGACGCCCGAGCAGATCAGGGACGCCCTGGTGAGCGCCGCAAAATACATCCCCAAGGAGCGTCTGGGCGCCACCGACGACTGCGGCTTCGCGCCGTTCAGCATCGACATGAAGCCCAAGCACGGATCCCCGGACGCCGCGCGCGACATCGCGTTCCAGAAGATCACCAACCGGGTCAAGGGAGCGCAGATGGCCTCCGAGGAGCTCGGCGTCTAGGGGGGAGCGGGATCCTTCGCGAAGGCTTTCGGCGAGCGGAGAACCGTCGCGTCTGGCATCCGAGGGGTGGATGCCAGACGCGACACTTCGCTCCGGGCGTGGTGTCCATGACCGGGCATCAGAGCGTGACGGTGTGCCCGGCCTCGAACCCCTCTGAGGCGATGATCTCGTCGAGCACCTCGCTCGGGACGGCAACGTCGGTGGTGATCGCCATCGCGGCCAGGCGGCCCTCGCGAGGGACGGCGTCGGTGGCGATCGTGACCAAGCGGTTCTCGCCGGGTAGGCGGTCCTCGCCCGGCGCGCGCGGGTCGGGCTGGCGGCCCACGGCGGCCGAGACGATGTTGACGCCGCGGCGCCCGAAGATCGTCCCGACACGCCCGATCATCCCCGGCACGTCGCGGTAGCGCAGCAGCGTCACGTGCTGCTCGAGCTGAACGTCGAAGCGCTGACCCCAGGCCTCGAGCAGGTGCGGGCGATTGCGCCGCCCGATCAGCGTGCCGACGACGCCGACGCTGTCCCCGCGCCCGGTCAACGTCACCCTGACCAGATCGTTGTAATCCCGGACCCCGGTTCGCTTGGTCTCGGCGACCTCGATCCCCCGCTCCTCGGCGATCGCCGGGGCGTTGACGGAGTTGACCTCCTGCTCGGTGTGGCCCTGGAGTACGCCGAGCAGCACCTGGACCGACAGCAGCCGGGTGTCGCGCTCGGCGATCCGGCCGAGCAGCTCCGTCTGGATGCGATCGATTGAGGACCCCTCGGCCAGGGCCACGGCGATCCGCCCGAGCGACCGGCAGAGCGGCACGAACGGCCCCAGGACCTCCATGTCCTCGGCGGGGATCACCGGGACGTTGACCGCACTCGTGACCACGCCGCCGGTGAGCGCCGCAGTCACCTGCTCGGCCGCCTGGTAGCCGGCCCGATCGGTGGCCTCGGCCGTCGAGGCCCCCAGGTGCGGGGTGACGATCACGTTGGGGTAACCGAACAGCGGGTGCTCGGTCAGTGGCTCGGAGCGGAACACGTCCAGTGCCGCACCGCCCACCTTGCCCGAGTCGAGCGCCGTCTTCAGGTCCTCGTCCACGACCAGCGGCCCTCGGGCGACGTTAAGCACCTGCACTCCGTCCTTGCACTTGGCCAGCGCCTGCGCGTCGAGCCAGCCTTCGGTCTCGGGCGTGCTGGGCAGATGCAGCGTGAGGAAGTCCGCGACCGCGTACACCTCGTCGGAGGAGCGCGCCGGCTCGACACCCAGCTCCCGGTAGCACTCGGCCCCCACGAACGGATCGAACGCGATCACCCGCATCCCGAACGCCCGCGCCCGCGTCGCCACCAGCTGGCCGATCCGCCCGAAGCCGAGGATCCCGAGCGTCTTCTCGTACAGCTCGACGCCGGAGAACCGGGCGCGCTCCCACGCCCCGCCGCTCAGCGACGCGTGGGCCTGCGGAATGTTGCGCGCGAGCGCCAGCAGCAGCGCCAGCGTGTGCTCGGCCGCGGTGATCACGTTGGACTGCGGGGCATTGGCCACCACGATCCCCCGCTTGGTCGCCGCCGGCACGTCGACGTTGTCGACGCCCACGCCGGCGCGTCCGACGGCGCGCAGGCGCGTAGCCCTCGAGAGCAGCTCGGCGTTGAGCTTGGTCGCCGAGCGGATCAGGATCCCGTCGTAGCCGCCGACCCGCTGCGCCAGCTGCTCAGGCGTCCAGCCGATCCCGAGGTCGACGTCGAAGTGCTCGCGCAGCAGCTCGATACCTGACTCGCCGATCTTCTCGGCCACGAGGACACGGGGGCGGGAGTGCTCGGGGACGGTGTTCAGCGAGCTGGAGGTCTGAGTCATGCGGGCTCCTGCTCGCGTTGATCACGACGGCTGAGGCGGAGTCTACCCGCGTCCACCCGTGCTCCTGCGCCCGGTGGGGAGCCGGCTGGCGGCAGCGAAATGGCGCCGCTCACCGGGACCTTGCACGACAGCGTGGCCCGAGTCATAGCCGCGTGGTGAGCACGCTCGAGACGCTGAGCCGCCCGACCGTCGCGGTGACGATCAGCTCGTGGCGTCCGTGCCTCGCTCTCCTGCCGTGCAGCCGGCGGTTCCAGGCGATCCCATCGACCCCACCGCGTCCCCGGGAGCGCGCGACGACGACTGTGGGCGGACCTGCTTCTCCACGGACGGACGCGCGGACGGCCTTGACCGACAGGACGATCCTCGCCTCGCTGGCAAGCCTGAGCCTGTAGCGCACGATCACTCGCGCTGGACACGCCCTCGCCCGGAAGGCGACCAGCACCAGCCTGCCCGCAGGACCCACGAACCGCACCTCCTGGTCGCCGCTGTCGGCGATGTACATCTTCCCGGTAGCGTCGACCGCCAGCCCCTCAGGGAAGCTCAGCTGAGCGCTGGTGGCGGCGCGACCGTCACCGCATGCCGGCGCGATCCTGCACCGGGTGCCGTTGCCGGCGATCCGGGTGATCGTCCCGTCCGGCGAGACCTGACGCACCTCGTGATCGTTGGTGTCGGCGACGTACACGTTTCCGGCCGAATCGACCGCCACGTCCCGCGGGTCGAGCTGGGCGCCGGTCGCAGCGTCGCCGTCACCGCACGCGGGCGCGGTACTACACGGGGTGCCATCACCCACGATCCGGGTGATCCTCCCCGACGGCGAGACCTTGCGCACCTCGCTGTTGCCGCCGTCGCTGACGTACACGTTCCCAGCCGAATCGACCGCCACCCCAGCAGGGACGCTGAGCTGGGCACGGGTGGCACCCCGAAAGTCTGTACACGCGGGCGCAGTCCTGCAGAGGCTGCCCCTGTAGGCGATCGTGAAGATCGTGGGCTCGGATCCGGGATGCGCCCCGCCGGGTCGGCGCGGTCGGCGCGGCCGGCGCGGTCACGCCCAGCATGACCCCGGCCACGCACGCCGCCACGATGCCCGCGCGAGAGTGCACTATCTCTCGACCGCGATCACCTACGGACCGCCGGGTTGCGCCGGTCAGCGCCGCAGCGAGCCGACCCCCAAAACCCTCGCCCATCGATACGACCTTCCTGGTAGACGATCTGTGAGGCTCATGGTGCGCTTGATGCTGCATCCCTTGGGCGAGGAGTTCGTGAGAATCGGATGACGACCGATGGCGGTGCCACCCATGCATGCCAGCGTTTCATGCTAGCCACCCATCCCAACCTACGCAGCTCAAAGCGTCAACATTGCTGAAAGTGGACGGCTGAGGCTACTAGACCGCTAGACCGGGCGGCGATGAGCCACGGCATTTCGGGCCTCGGGATGGAGACGAACATCGCGTCCCGGAACGATCACAATCGCCATCTACTGTGCCGGGGTCGATGCCGGCATCCTTGCAGCGTGGGAGCGCTAGCCAGCGCGATGCTCGCGCCGCTGGAGGCCTTGGATCGCGAGGCGGTCTGCCTGGCTCTGTAACCGTTCACGGTTGGGTTCCCGCTGGAGACGATCCAGCGAGGTGCAGAAGATGAGCTTGTCGCAGCCCTCGAACGCTTTGATGACTTCGAACAGATCGAGACGACGGTCAGGGCCGGTGCAGCCCCCGAGGTCATAACGAAGCTCAAGCTGCGGCGGGTACTACTTCTCCAGACCGGCACAGACACGCGCCAGCACGACGTGGTGGTCGCTCAGATCACTCTCGGGAGCGTGGGAGGACGACTGTGGACGGCACCTTGCCGGCGATCCGAATGATCGTCCCGACGGTGAAACCTTGCGCACCTCACTGTCGTTGGTGTCGCTGACGTACACGTTCCCGGCCGAATCGACCGCCACCCCACTGGGCACGCTGAGCTGAGAAGCCCGACCGTCACCGCACGCAGGCTAGTAGTCCCATCCTGCGCTCAGATGTCGATGATGTTGATCCGGCGCGTTCCAGCGAGATCGACGAGGTGGCTGCGGTTGCCGGTGACGCAGGGGCTTGCTCGACGCAGGGCGCATTCAACGACGCTCGCACCGACCACTCCGTGTGGCGCTACGGATAGCAGGACGCCGGCTGCCCTCGCCGACTCGTCGCTGAAGCCCTCCACATCGCAGCTCTCGACGAACTGCCCCAACCGGCGCTGCCTCGGTTCGCCGCGCCAGACCTCGGCGATCACCGGGGCAGGGATCACCGGCTGGATGCCACGGGCCATAGCTCGCTTGTGGATTGCCCACATGCGCTCATCACCATCTTCGGCGGCGACGAGCGCGCCGCTGTCGTAGACGATCGTGCTCAACCGAGTCCAGCCTCGTCGAGCCGGCGGTCCGCCTCATCCAGTGCGACCTGGCTGATCGGGCCATGTTCGGACTCATACGCTGCGATGGCCCGATCCCCCGCGCGTTGACGCAAGAGCAGCCGGGCACCTTCGGAGAAGAGCCCGGACAGCGACTCTCGGTCCGTAACCTCGGCTTGCACAGCGGCGAACACATCGGCAGGAACGGAGATGGTGCGCTTCACGACTGAGGTCATAGGGTGACAGTACAACCATCGGTAGAACCGTGCAACCGAGCTCAATTTGCGTTCTAACCGCCTCTGTCAATCTGACTTGACAGGCTCGGAAACGTTCGAGCCGCCGGAGCGCCGGGTCCATGCGGGAGAAGCAGGCCCGTCGAACGATCTGACACGGGCGCCGGGATATGCTCGATGGGTGCAGGGGATTCGGAAGTTGCTCGTGGCCAACCGCAGCGAGATCGCGATTCGCGTGTTCCGCGCAGCCGCCGAGCTTGGCCTGCGGACGGTCGGGATCTACTCTCACGAGGATCGCTTCGCGCTCCATCGGTTCAAGGCGGACGAGGCCTACCTCGTCGGCCGGGGCGGCGAGCCGGTCCGGGCGTATCTGGCCACCGAGGAGATCGTCCGGGTGGCGCGCCAAGCTGGGGTGGACGCTATTCACCCTGGCTACGGCTTCCTGGCGGAGGATCCTGAGTTCGCCGAGGCGTGCATGCGCGAGGGGATGTTGTGGATCGGCCCTCCCGTCGCGGTCATGGAGCGATTGGGCGACAAGGTCGCCGCGCGTGAGCTGGCGGAGCGCGCGGCGGTGCCCGTCATGCCGGCCACAGGAGCCCTACCGGACGACCCCCGGGAGGTCGAGCGGCGCGGCGCGGACCTCGGCTATCCGCTCATGATCAAGGCGAGCTGGGGAGGCGGCGGGCGCGGCATGCGGGTTGTCGAGGACCCGGCACACCTCCTCGAGCAGGTGGTCGCGGCCCGCCGGGAGGCTGCTGCCGCGTTCGGCCGCGACGATGTCTTCCTCGAGCGCCTGGTAAAGCGCGCGCGCCACCTCGAGGTCCAGATCCTCGCCGACGAGGCGGGGAACGTGGTGCATCTCTACGAGCGCGACTGCACGGTGCAGCGGCGCCACCAGAAGGTGGTGGAGCGGGCGCCGGCACCGATGCTCGACGCCGCCACCCGCGAGGAGATCTCTGACGCCGCGGTGCGCCTGGCGCGCGAGGCGGGCTACCGCAACGCGGGCACGGTGGAGTTCCTACAGGATGCTGACAGCGGAGGGTTCTTCTTCATCGAAGTCAACCCGCGTATCCAGGTCGAGCACACAGTGACCGAGATGGTCACCGGAGTGGACCTGGTGAAGGCGCAGATCCGCCTGGCCGAGGGCGCCCCAATCGGCACGCCCCAGAGCGGCGTGCCGGTTCAGGACGGTGTGCGGCTGAACGGCCATGCCCTGCAGTGCCGAGTCACCACCGAGGACCCGGAGAACCAGTTCGCCCCCGATTACGGGCGTATCACCACATACCGCGAGGCAACAGGGTTCGGCATCCGCTTGGATGGTGGCACGGCATACGCCGGCGCGGTGGTCACGCCCTTCTACGATTCGATGCTCGAGAAGATCACGGCGTGGGCCCCGACTCCTGAGGAGGCGGTGGCCCGGATGGATCGCGCCCTGCGCGAGTTTCGCATCCGTGGCGTCAAGACGAACCTGATGTTCCTCGAGCGGCTGATCACGCATCCGCGTTTCCGGGCGGGCGACGTCACGACCCGGTTCATCGACGAGACCCCCGAGCTGTTCGATCTCGTGCAACCCCCCGACCGGTCCACCCGTCTGCTCGAGTTCATCGGAGAGGTACTGGTCAACGGCAATCCGGAGGTTGACGGCCAATCCGATCCGGGGCCGCTTCCGGCTCCCCCTGTGCCCGACGCGCGCGCGGGCGCGCCCCTGGAGCCGGGCACGCGCGACCTGCTCACGGAGCGCGGTCCCGCCGCCGTCGCGCGCTGGATGCGAGACGAGCAGCGGCTGCTGCTCACCGACACGAGCTTCCGCGACGCTCACCAGTCGCTGCTGGCCACGCGTGTGCGCACGGCCGATCTGCTTCCCGTGGCGCCGCTATATGCCCGGCAACTGGCCGGGCTGCTGTCGCTTGAGTGCTGGGGCGGGGCGACGTTCGACGTCGCCATGCGCTTCCTCAAGGAAGATCCATGGGACCGGCTCGCCGCTCTGCGCGAGCGGGTGCCCAACATCATGCTTCAGATGTTGCTTCGGGCATCCAACGCAGTCGGCTACACGAACTACCCGGACAACGTGGTGCGCTTCTTCGTGGTCCAAGCGACTGAAGCCGGCGTGGACGTGTTCCGCGTATTCGACTCGCTGAACTGGGTTGAGAACCTGCGCGTGGCGATGGACGCCGTGCTGGAGGCCGGCGCTCTGTGTGAGGCAGCGATCTGTTACACGGGCGACATCCTCAACCCGGCTAGACCCAAGTATGACCTTGGCTACTACGTCCGTCTGGCCCGCGAGCTCGAGGCGGCTGGCGCCCACGTCCTCGGGATCAAGGACATGGCCGGCCTGTGCAAGCCCGAGGCCGCCCGACGCCTCGTGCGGGCGCTGCGGGAGGAGGTCGGCATCCCGGTGCATTTCCATACCCACGACACGAGCGGCGCCGCGGCCGCGAGCGTGCTGGCGGCCGCGGAGGCGGGCGTCGACGCGGTCGACGCCGCAATGGATCCGGTGAGTGGGCTGACCTCCCAGCCAAACCTGGGGGCGATCGTCGAGGCGCTCCGTCACACCGGGCGGGATACTGGTCTGACGCGCGCGTCGCTGGACGATGCGGCGGCGTACTGGGAGGCGGTACGCCGCCACTACGCCGGATTCGAGAGCGACATCCGAGCCGGTGCCTCGGAGGTCTACGAGCACGAGATGCCCGGCGGGCAGTACACGAACCTGCGCCAGCAGGCGCGCGGCCTTGGCATCGAGGACCGGTGGCGTGAGATCGCGCGCGCCTACGCTGAGGTGAACGGCATGTTCGGCGACATCGTAAAGGTCACGCCAACCTCGAAAGTCGTCGGCGACCTCGCCCTGTTCATGGTGACCAACGGGCTCACCCCTGAGGACATACTCGATCCCGAGCACGAGATCGCCTTCCCGGAATCGGTCGTCGGCTACTTCCACGGAGACCTTGGACAGCCCCCCGGGGGATTTCCCGAGGAGTTGCAACGCAAGGTGCTAACTGGTGGCGACCACCTGACGGTGCGCCCAGGCGAGCTGCTGGCGCCGGTCGACTTCGATGCGGCGCGCCAAGAGGTGCAAGACAAGGTGAGTCGCGCGGTGAGCGACCGGGAGCTCGCCGCATACCTCATGTACCCCAAGGTATTCATCGAGCTCGCCGACTTCCAGCGTCGATTCGGTGACGTGAGCGTGCTTCCCACGCCCGTTTTCTTCTGGGGCCTACGCCAGGACGAGGAGCACGCGGTGGAGATCGAGCGGGGCAAGACGCTGCTCGTTCGGCTCCTGGCCGTGGGCGAGCACGATTCCGAGGGGTGGCGCTCGCTCTACTTCGAGCTGAACGGTCAGCCGCGGGAGGTCAAGGTCCGCGACCAGAGCCTGGAGCCCAGCCGAGCACCCCAGCGCAAGGCCGACGAGGATGACCCAGGACAGCTCGCGGCTCCCGTGCCGGGCGTCGTCGCCTCGATCTCAGTCGCAGCCGGCGAGCAAGTGGCAAAGGGAGATCCGCTCCTCTCCATCGAGGCGATGAAGATGGAGCTCGAGGTCTGCGCCGGGATCGACGGTGTCGTCGAGGAGATCGCGGCCCCGGCCGGAACGCACGTGGACTCCGGAGACCTACTGCTCGTCGTGAGCGAGCCCGGCGACGCCGCGCCCTGATTCGACGGCGCATGGGCGACCGCGACTTGAAGGATCTCCTCACGCGTCGCGTCATGCCCGTAGTCGCGCCTCACGACCGCTCGAGCACCCAATCGATGCACGCGGTCAGCGCCTGCACGTCGCCCGGGTCGGTCGCGGGGAACATCGCGATCCGCAGCTGGTTTGCCCCCAGCTTGCGGTAGGGCTCGATGTCCACGATCCCGTTCGCGCGGAGCGTCGCCGCCAGTACCGCTGCGTCCACCCGTTCGCCGAAGTCGATTGTCCCGACGACGAGCGAGCGCTTCGCCGGATCGGCCACGAACGGCGTCGCGTGCGGGTGGCGCTCGGCCCAGCCGTAGAGATGCGCGGAGGATCGCCTGGTGCGGGCCACCATCGCGTCGAGGCCGCCCCGCTCGAGCATCCATTCGAGCTGGTCGGCGAGCAGGAACAGCGTCGCGATCGCCGGCGTGTTGTAGGTCTGGTTCTTGCGCGAGTTATCGAGCGCTGTCTTCAGCGAGAGGAAGTCCGGGATCCAGCGAGCGGCTCCAATCGTGGGTCGCTCGGCGGCGATCTCCTCGATCCGCGCCAGCGCCGCCGGGCTGAGCAGCGCGAGCCACAACCCCCCGTCGGAGGCAAAGCCCTTCTGCGGCGCGAAGTAGTAGGCGTCGGCCTGAGCGACATCGATTGGGAGCCCGCCTGCGCCGGAGGTCGCGTCGATCAGCACCAGCGCGTCTCCGGAGTCCGCCGGTCGCTTGACCGCCACCATCACGCCGGTCGAGGTCTCGTTGTGCGCCCAGGCGAGCGCGTCGGCGTCCGGGTCCGCCGTGGGGTCAGGCGCGTCCCCGGGATCGGCCGGGACCACGATCGAATCCGCCAGGAACGGCGCCTGCTCGGTGCACGCGGCGAACCGGGAGGAGAACTCGCCGTAGGAGAGGTGCAGGGCACGGCGTCGCACCAGGCTGCACGTCGCCACGTCCCAGAATGCCGTCGTGCCGCCGTTGCCCAGTAGGACCTCGTAGCCGTCCGGTAGCGCGAACAGCTCACGCAGCCCGGCCCGGACCCGCCCCACCAGCGCCTTGACCGGCGGCTGGCGATGCGAGGTCCCGATCACCGCCGCGCCCGTCGCGACCAGGTGCTCCAGCTGCGCGGGACGTACGCGCGAGGGGCCCGAGCCGAAGCGCCCGTCGGCGGGCTTCAGCTCATCGGGAATCTCCAGCCCTGCCGAGATCTGGATCGTGCGGGCGGAGGACTGGGCCATGCGGTCTCCTCAAGCTAGCGAGATCTACATGCCCAGGCGTGCGGCGTTACGAGGCCCTCGCTTCCCGGTGGTCTATGTCCACCTTCTCGCGCCAGTCACGGCGGCTGGGTGTGGGAGTCTACAGTCGCAACGGCAGAGGCCCTCCGAAAGACCTGAGCCTCATGTCTCGAGTCCCACCAGTGCCAGCCCCCGCTGCGCGAAATGCCGGTCCAATGCGAATGCCGCGTCCGCGTGCTCGCGATCAATCAAGGCAAAGCACGTCGCATCGACGTAGCTCCATTGCTTGTCCTCATGAGCCGAGAGGATCGTCCAGGCCTCGTCCTCGATCGACTCGTCCACGCGGATCAGCTCGATCGCCTTCCCGGCGCGAAACCGCCGCCCCCATTCGATCGCCTCAGAGCGACCAGTGCGGATCAACAACGCCGTGTAGGTCTCGGAGAACACGTAGTTGGAGGTGATCAGGTGGGCCCGTTCGGCGACCAGGGTGGCGAGCACAGCTCGAGCGTGCACGTGCTCCTGCTCGCTTCGGTTGCGCAGCGCAACGAACGCGCTCGTATCGACAAACACAGTCCTCATCCATACAGGTCCTCATCGAGCATCTGCACTGTGGATGGCCTCGCGCCGTCCGACGGCGGCTCGTCCGCGAGGTAGCGGATCAGCGGGTCGCGCGCGACGCTTGGCCGACGGGAACGGGCTTCGTCGATCAGCTCGCGGACCACGGCGGCGATGCTTCCCCTCGCTCCAGCTCGCTGCTTGAGCCACCGATACTGGTCACCGTCGAGATACAGCTGGGTCCGCTGGCGCATGCTGTATTCCAGTATACAGCTCAGCTCGGAGGCCCGGCTGAGCCGGGCTGTAGGTCGAAGTCGTCTCAAATTAATCCCTTCGGCGTGAAGGACCCGGACATGCGGGACGGATTGTCACGGACGGCTGACTGAGAGCGTACGGTGGATCACCGTATCCTTGCTCTCGTGCCCACGCTGATCCTCGATCCCGCGCCCGCGCAGCTCGAAGCGCTGCTGGAGCACCGCCGCGAAACCGGGGCCGACATCTTCGACGAGGTGTGGGAGGGTGTCTACCACTTGACCCCCAGCCCGAACATCGGACATTCGCTCCTCGACGGTCAACTAGTGATGCTGCTCACGCCAACCGCTCGCGCTGCGGGCCTCCTGGTCAGCGGAGTGTTCAACCTGGGCCGCACGAAGGACGACTTCCGCATCCCCGACCTCGGCGTACACCGCGGTCGTCCCCACGGTACGTTCATCCCCACTGCGGCGATCGTGGTCGAGATCGTCTCCCCCGGCGACGAGTCATGGAAGAAGCTGCCCTTCTACGCCCGTCACGGAGTCGACGAGGTACTGATCGTAGATCCCGCTATCCACTCGGTCAGCTGGCTCGCGTTGCAGAGCGGCGAGTACCGCGCGAGCGAGCGCAGCCGGATCATCGACCTCGGCGCCAATAGGCTCGCCGAGCGGATCGACTGGCCGCCGGTCGAGTAGGCAGGGCTCGCCGCACGCTGCCGATCACGCACGATGTGGGGACCGGCGGCGCACTGGCGATCGGCAGTGGCCCTATCCCTGGTCGTGGCGCCGCCCGCGGCCACCCCGGCGGACGGCGGCGAGCGACGTAGTTCGCCGGCGTCTTGAACGCTGCGAGCAGGCTCTGGGTCTAGTTCTGAAACGGCGTCGAGAGCCAGATGATTCCGAGGTCGTCGGTCGTCGTCGACGCCTGCTGGCCCAGACCAGTGCTCGGATCGGGGAACTGGGCCCCGGTCGAGCTCTTGACCAGCGCGTTGAAGTCATCCGGATTGGCTCGCGTGAGCTTGTTCGGGTTGACCGGCGACTGCCCGTGCTTGGCCGTACTGATGATCTCGGTGGAGCTCAGCAGGCGCTGGTTCTGCAGCGCCGCCACCATCTGCCCCAACGAGGCGTCGACGAACTGCAAGCCGTTCTGCAAGTTGGTGTTGAACGGATGGCTCGAGCCGTGGGCCGCCTCACCGCCGATGTACGGAAGGCCATCCACGGGCCAGACAGGCGAGCCCCGGTCCGGCAGCTTCTGCCTGACGCTGACCGCCTGGAAGTTCATCCCCATGATCCCCGGGGTCCCGGGCGAGGAGCACTTCGCGGGCTCGTCTACGCAGTAAGACGACTTGCCGTTGATCTCGTCGAGCACCGCATTGACCTTGAAGGTGTCATAGGCGATCACGTGCGGCTCGCTGCTCGTCCAATCCCCGCCGGGGGCCCGGAATCGACGGGTCGGCGATCGAGTTGATCTCCGGCCTACTCCGTAAACTCCGTGTCGATCCAGTCCATCTGTGAGCGCAGCTCCTTGCCGACGACCTCGACCTGGTGTCCGGACTGCTCCTGGCGCATGCGCTTGAAGCTCTCCCGGCCGGCGTGGTTCTCGGCGATCCACTCGCGCGCGAAGTCTCCGGACTGGATCTCCGCCAGCACCTGCTTCATCGCGGCGCGTGACTCCTCCCCGATCACCCGCCTGCCGCGCGTCATATCTCCGTACTCGGCGGTGTTCGAGATCGAGTAGCGCATTCCGGCGATCCCCTTCTCGTACATCAGGTCGACGATCAGCTTGAGCTCGTGCATGCACTCGAAGTACGCCAGGCGCGGGTCGTATCCGGCGTCGACGAGCGTCTCGTAACCGGCGCGGACGAGCTCGGTCACGCCGCCGCAGAGCACCGCCTGCTCGCCGAACAGGTCCGTCTCGGTCTCGTCCTTGAACGTCGTCTCGATCACGCCACCGCGAGTGGCGCCGATCCCCTTCGCGTACGCGAGCGCGAGCGCGAGCGCTTCACCGGAGGGGTCCTGGTGCACCGCGACCAGCGCGGGAACGCCCGAGCCCTCGAGGTACTGGCGCCGCACGAGGTGGCCCGGCCCCTTTGGCGCGACCAGCGCGACGTCCACGTCGGGCGCGGGAGCCACCTGCTCGTAGTGGATCGAGAAGCCGTGCCCGAACAGCACCAGGTTGCCGGCGGCGATCCCGTCCCCCACCCCGGCGTCCCAGACCTGGCTGTGCAGCTCGTCGGGAACGAGGATCATCACCACGTCGCCCTCGCTCGCGGCGTCGGCCGGTTCGAGCACCCGCAGGCCGTGCGCGCGCGCCTTCTCGACGCTCGCGGAGGAGGACCGCAGCCCCACGACCACCGAGACGCCCGAGTCCTTCAGGTTCAGCGCGTGGGCATGGCCCTGGGAGCCGTAGCCGATGATCGCGACGGTCTTGCCGTCGAGCTTGTGGAGGTCGGCGTCGTCGTCGTAGATCATGCCCGGGAGGCTACATGCCCGCCGCGGGCTCGGGCGTCCGACCCTACCCTCCCCCGAACCGCCGAGCCAGCGCGAGCACGTTGGCCACGTAACGCTGCGTGGAGGGAAACATTCCGTAGCGCTGGAGCGACGACAGCCCCTGGTAGTACGCGGCGGCCGCACGAGCGGGATCCCCGCCCGTGGAGGACAGGAGCGAGCGCAGCAGGAGCGAGCCGCCGCGGACGTTGCCAAGCGCCGACGCCGGGGATAGCGGAGTCGGGCCAGCCAGCGCCTGACCGATCCAGTTCCACGTCCCGGGCAGGATCTGCATCACTCCCCGGGCGTCGGCGCTGGAGACGAGACCGTTGTTGAACCCGCTCTCCTGCCAGCCGATCGCCTCCGCGAGCGACGGCGGGACCCCGTTGACGGAGGCGACCTGACCGATCTGCGAGGCCGTCAGATGCTCGGTAGTCGGATATGGCCCGCCACTCGCACTATTGCGGGAGCGCTGGGCCACCGCTCCCGCCGGCTGGATGGCGGCAGAGGCCAAGCCGGCGCCGCTCGCACCACCAATGCCGCCAGAGCCGGAGAGCCTCAGGACCGCACCGGCGGGCAGGGGCGCGTTCGGGTCGATGCCGTTGGCGGCGGCCAGCGCGGCGACGCCGGAGCCGGCCTGGGCGGCGATCGCCGACAGCGTGTCCCCCGGCTGGACGACATACGCGCCAGGCGTCGCTGGGGATGCAACGCCCGCGGTGGGCGTGACGGCGCTTGCCGACGCCGAGCCGCCGTCGTCGCCGTCACCGTCGCCATCCCCCGTTGCCCCTGCGCTCGCGGCGACCGTGCCGGGCGCCGCGGTCAGAGTGTGGATGGTGCCGCCCGCGTGGGGCGGGATCATCAGCGTCGAGCCGGCGGTCAGCTGCGCGTCAGGCGAGAGGCCGTTGGCGCCGGCGAGCTGGGCGACGCTCAGCCCGTCGGCGGCCGCGCCGAGGAAAGCGACTCACCGGGCCCGACGACGTGCCCGAAGTCGGCGGCGGCCCCGGCCGGCGCGGCCAGGATGATCGCGGCCGCAAGGGGAAGGAGGATTCGCATGCGCATCGCGCGGAGTCTCGCCGACAGCGGCGGCGACGGGAATAGCTGCAAGCGTCCATTCAGGATTCAGGCTGCAAGTCGGCCTCGCTCCGCGCTGTAGCGCAGCGCGTCGTCGGCCTCCTGATCGGAGAGCTCCTCGATGAGCTCGGGCAGACGCTCCTTGGTCGTCACGGCGGCCAATCCGGCCGCCTAAGATGCGCCGGAAGCCCCTGCGGCACTTGCGGCGGCGGCTTGGCTGTCGGCGACGTGGTTCGCATCGATCGTCAGGAGAAGGAGCAGCGCGATGTTGGGATCGGTGCGGCCGAGGTCTGAGAGCTCGATGATCCCCTTTCCCTTCTTGAGCGAGTGGGTTTCCTTGATGGCGAACAGCTCCCGGCCGCCCCGCTCGCAACGCCAGCACTCATTGAGGGCGCCCCTTGCCTGAATGTCATAGGACGCGCCACCGAGCTCGATTGTGCCACCACGCTTCCAAGCCCGGAGATCCAGATCGGCGCGGAACTCGTCGCCGTCTCTGGTCACCTCGATATGCCGGTGGGCGACTCCCTTTGGTCGGCTGAACATCCAGGTGCCCTCAGCGGTGTACGCGGTCACCCGCCCCGTGAGGGCGTACTCGATCTGAGCAAACGATCGGTGGTCGCCGACGATCTCATACGTCTGCTTCCTCCAAGAGCCCTTGACGAGCTCAAGATCCGCTGGCGCGTCCGAGAGAGGATGCAGTTCCGGGGCACGCTGGCCGCTGGCCATGCTTGGATCGTACCAACGGCCGCCTAAAGGGAGCCGGACAGTCTCGCGCGGAGCGGCCAGTCGGGCCGCGAGTCAACCCGCGTCTGACCCCGCCGTCGCGGCAGTCCCGCATAACGATGTGGGCTTCAGGCAGGTAAGGGTCACGCCTCCGCCGCCGCGACCAGCGAGCGCCCGGGGAGCCGCAGCGAGCCGTCCGCCTCGGTGTACGGCGCCGCCAGCGTCCCGATCTCGCTTCGCACCTGCGTGCGCTGCGCCGCCGAAAGCCCCCTGCAGGCCTCGGAGAACAGCCGCGAGAGGTCCAGCGTCTCCTCGAGGTAGTCCTCGAGGCTGGGGTGATCGCGCCCGATGTCGACCCTCTCGACGAGAGACTCGACGAATCCCGCACTCTGGAGCAGCTCCCCGAGACACCCGGGCTCGGCGAGCGCGAACATCCCCGGTCCGGCGGTATCGCGCGGCTCGCCGAGCTCGAGGTTGGCGAGCGCCTCGCCGGGGATCGTCGCCCACGGGTTGTGCTCCGACTCGTCCCAGACCGCCAGCACGAGCCGGCCCCCGGGCCGGAGCACGCGGCGGGCCTCACCCAGCGCGGCGCCGGGATCGACCGTCAGCATGAAGCCCCAGCGGCAGATGATCGCGTCGACGCTAGCGGTCGGGAGGTCGATCCACTCGAGCTCCAGGCGCTTGAACTCCACGTTCTCGATCCCCAGATTCGCCGCACGTTGCCGGGCGATGTCCAGCATCCCCTCGGCACCGTCGCTGCACACGAGCGTCCCGTCAACCGCTCCGCTCGCTGCGCGCTTCCCGGGCGTCGAATCCGCCGCATCAGACGCCGGCGGCGCAGCCCCCTTGATCAACTCGGCCGCGAGAAAACCGGTGTCGCCGGGGCCGGCGGCGAGCTCGAGCACGCGCTGGCCCGGCACCAGCCCGAGGTGCTCGATCATCCAGATCGACACCGGCATCCCGATGTCGCGGACACGATCCGCGCCGGCGGCCCATCCGGCAGCCGAGGACTCCCAACCCTCGCGCAGCTCGGCGCGCCGATCGTCTGCCTCCGATGCGCTCACGGTGCCGATCATACGGTTACGCCCCGACCGCTTCATCCGCCGCGTGATGTGCCGCGTGATGCGCGCGGCGGTACGCTTGGCAGGGTGCGCACCCTGCTTCCCGACCCTCCCCCGGCCGAGTTCGAGGCGCTGCTCGAGCGCCGCCGGCGGTGGGGAGCCGACACCCACGACGAGGTGTGGGAGGGCGTGCTGCACATGAGTCCCGGACCGCACGGCCGACACGCCATGATCGCCCAGCAGCTCGCCGTGCTGCTCGACGCTCCGGCCCGCGATGCCGGGCTTACGCCGATGATCAGCGCGTTCAACCTCGGCGGCCGGGAGGACTATCGCGTGCCGGACGGTGGGCTGCTGCGACCGGGGCCGGGCGCGCTGTGGAACCCCACCGCGGCACTGGTCATCGAGATCGTCTCTCCCGGAGACGAGACCTGGGACAAGCTCGGCTTCTACGCCGCCCACCATGTGGACGAGCTGCTGATCGTCGACCCGCTCGAGCGCTCGGTGCAGTGGCTCGCGCGCCAGCACGGCGAGTACACACGGATCGAGCGCAGCGACCTGATCGACCTCACGCCCGCCGAGCTGGCCGGTCGGATCGACTGGCCGCCAATCACCTAGCTCGATCGCCGGTCAACGCAGCTCGATCACGGGTCAACGCAGCTCGAATGCAGATCAACGCAGCTCGGTCCCGGGTCAACGCAGCTCGATCGCCGGAGCGCGACCATCACCCCAGCTCGCCGCGCCGCAGCTTGCCGGTCTCCGTCCGCGGCAGGCGCTCGGTGAACCGCACCGCCTTGGGGACCTTGAACCGGGCGAGTCGGGCGGCGCAGTGCGAGCGCAGCTCTTCGGCGCCCGCGAGCGCGCCGGCGTGCAGCACCACGCTCGCCACGATCGCCTCCCCCCACTCGGCGTCGGCGCGCCCGAACACCGCCGCATCGGCGATCGCGGGATGCTCGAGCAGCACGGCCTCGACCTCGGCCGGCGCGACGTTCTCCCCGCCGCTGACGATCGTGTCCGCCCTGCGCCCGACGATCGTCAGCCGGCCCCGTTCGTCGAGCGCCCCGAGATCGCCGGTGTGGAGCCAGCCGTCGCGCTGGAGCGATCCCGGGGCGACCGTCGCCCCGCGTACCAGCACCTCTCCCACCACGGCCTCGCGGCGGCTCGTCCGTGGTGCTTCGCCGATCCGCAGCTCGACGCCGGGCAGCGGCCATCCTTGGGTCGCGATCTGCGAGCAGCCCTCGCTCATCCCGTAGCTCGGTGCGACGGGCACCGCCGCACCGCGCGCGCGGTCGAGTAGCGCGGGGGCGATCGGGCCGCCTCCGAGCAGCACCCAGCGCAGCGTCGGCGGATCGCACAGACCCGCGTCGAGCAACCGCGAGAGCATCGTCGGCACCAGTGAGACCAGCGTGATCCGCTGCGCCGGATCCATCAGCGCCGCGCGCACCGCCTCGGTCTCGAAGCCGGGGAGATCGTGGAGTACCACCGTGGTCGCGTAGATCGCGCTGCGGATCGCGGTCGAGAGCCCACCGACGTGCACGAGCGGCATCGGGCAGAGCCATCGCTCCTGCAGGTCGAGCCCGAGCGCGACTGCCGACCCGAGCGCGCTCGCCAGCCAGTTGCCGAACGTCAGCCCCACCGGGCGCGGCGCAGCGGTCGTGCCCGAGGTGTGGACCACGACCGCGATCCGATCGAGGTGCAGCGGCGCCACCTCCGAGAGCGCCAGCCACGGGCCCTCCAGGTCCCGATCGACCACCGCCATCGCCCCGGCCGCCCTTAGCGAGCGCTCGGCCCGACTCAGGCGCAGGTCGATCGGGACCGCGACGGCCCCGGCCAGCATGCACCCGTGCACGGCCGCCACGAGCTCGTCCCCGGCGAGCGCGAGCGCGACGTGCTCGCCCGCCGATACGCCCTGCGCGAGCAGCGCCCCGGCGACCCGCAACGCCCGCTCCTCCAGCTCGGCGTAGGTGAGCGAACGGCCCTCGGCGCTGAGCAGGGCCACCCGACCCGGGTGCATCGCGGCGGCGCGCGAGAGCCAGTGCTCCATTCGCCGAACGGTAGTCTCAGACGCCGCGATGAACGTGCGCCAGCCCGAGAACCGCCCGCCGGTCGCCTGGCAGCCCGCCGGAGAGTACGCGGACATCCGCTACGAAACCTCATCGGGCGAGGAAGCGGGGATCGCCAAGATCACGATCGACCGTCCCGAGGTCCGCAACGCCTTCCGGCCCGAGACGGTGGTCGAGCTCGGCGACGCGTTCGAGCGCGCGCGCGAGGACCTCGGGGTCGGCGTGGTGATCCTCACCGGCGAGGGGCCGGACGCGTTCTGCTCCGGTGGGGACCAGCGGACCCGTGGACAGCGCGGCGGGTATGTCAGCGGCGCTGATCCAGCTGCGCCCGGAACGCATACCGCAGTCGGCCGCTTCCACGTCACCGACCTGCACGTCCAGATCCGCCGGATGCCCAAGCCGGTGGTGGCGATGGTCGCCGGCTACGCGATCGGGGGCGGCCACGTGCTGCACGTCGTGTGCGACCTGACGATCGCCGCCGAGAACGCGCGCTTCGGTCAGACCGGCCCGAAGGTCGGGTCCTTCGACGGCGGCTTTGGTGCAAGCGTCCTCTCGCGGATGGTCGGGCCCAAGCGCGCCAAGGAGATCTGGTTCCTCTGCCGCCAGTACGACGCCGCCCAGGCGCTGCAGATGGGGCTGGTCAATGCGGTGGTGCCACTCGAGGCACTCGAGCAGGAGACCGTCCGGTGGTGTCGCGAGATGCTCGAGCTCTCGCCGTTCGCCCTGCGGCTGCTGAAGGCCAGCTTCAACGCGGACGAGGACGGCCTCGCGGGAATCCAGCAGCTCGCCCACGACGCGAACCTGCTCTTCTACATGAGCGAAGAGGCACAGGAGGGTCGCCAGGCCTACATCGAGAAGCGCAAGCCCGATTTCTCGGGCTTCCCGCGGCGCGCGTAGTGGCCGGCCCGGCGGTTCCGAGCGGCGTTCGCATCTGGCTGATGGCCGCGCGGGTCCGGACCCTGCCGGCGTCGATCGCCCCGGTGCTCGTCGGCACCGCCCTCGCGGGCTACCTCCACACGTTCCACGGGCTGCGGTTTCTCGCGGCGCTGATCGGGGCCGTATTCATCCAGGTGGGGACCAACTTGTCAAACGACTACTCCGACGCCCGGCGCGGCGCGGACAGCGAGGATCGCCTCGGCCCGGTGCGCGTGACCGCGGGCGGGCTCGTGCCGCCGCGGAGCGCGCTCCGAGCCACCTACATCACGTTCGGCATTGCGGTGCTGGCAGGGGCCTACCTGATCGCCGTCGCCGGCTGGGAGCTGCTGCTGGTCGGAGCCGCCTCGATCCTCGCCGGAGTGCTCTACACCGGTGGCCCGCGGCCCTATGGATACGAGGGACTGGGCGAGGTGTTCGTGTTCCTGTTCTTCGGGATCGTCGCGGTGGCGGGCTCCTTCTTCGTCCAGGTCAAGTACGTGAACTGGGACGCGTTCGCGCTCGCGGTCCCGGTCGGGCTGCTGGCGGCCGGAACCCTGGTGGTGAACAACTTCCGCGACATCGAGACCGATCGCCGTGCCGGCAAGCGAACGCTCGCGGTGCGCCTCGGGCGGGAGCGAACCCGGGTGCTGTACGCCGTGATGGTGTATCTCGCGTTCGTGCTCGCGCCGGTCACCTGGCTGTTCGGCTCGTTGAGCGCGTGGGTGCTGCTCCCGTGGCTGACGCTTCCCCTCGCCGCACCCGTCGTAAGGATCGTGCGAAACCGCACCGACGGGCCGTCGCTCAACCAGGCACTCGCCCAGGGGGGAATCCTGCAGCTCGCGTTCTGCGTGCTGCTGGCGGCGGGCCTGCTCCTCAGCGGGTGAACGCCGAAACCACATTAATAAGGGCGCGCTTGCGCGCCCCCTTTGTTTCTGCCTGGGGATCCATCGGCGAGCGCGGGCTCCTGCTGCTGGCACTCGAGGGCGCGGACGGAGCGTGCGGTTGGGGCGAGGCCGCGCCGCTCGAGGGATACGACGGCGTCAGCATCGACGACGTCCGCGCGGCGCTCGAGGACTGCCGCGGGGTGCTCGCCGCTTCGGATGGGGTGGCGCGGGAAGAGCTGCTCGCGGCGTGCACCAGCCTGGCGGTCCTTCCCCAGGCGATCGCCGCCGTCGACCTCGCGCTCTGGGATCTCGCGGCCCGCCGCGCCGGCGTCCCGGTATGGCGGCTGCTCGGGGAGAGCCTAGCCGGGCCGGCGGCGGCGGTTGCCACCCCAGAGCCGGTGGCGGTCAACGCGACGCTCGCCTCCCCCGACCGCGACGGCGCCGCCCGTCAGGCGGCGGCCGCGCGCGGGGCGGGCTTTCGCTGCCTGAAGCTGAAGGTCGGGACCGGCGACGATGCCGGCCGGCTCGCGGCCGTGCGCGCCGCCGCTGGGCCGCAGATGGCGATCAGGCTCGACGCCAACGGCGCCTGGTCGGTGGAGCAGGCGATCGCGTCGCTGCACGCGCTCGCGCCGGCCGGGATCGAGCTGTGCGAGGAGCCGGTCTCCGGGCTCGACCCGACCCGGGAGCTGGTCGAGAGCCTCGACCGCGACCGCGAGCTACCGGTTGATGGGCTCGCCGAGAGCGACGAGCCGCCCGCCGGAGTCGAGCAGCTTCGCGAGTCCACGCGCATTCCGATCGCGATCGACGAGACCGCCGCCCAACCCGGCGCGCTGGACCGCCGCGTGTGCGACGCCGTGTGCCTGAAGATCGCCCGCTGCGGGGGCATCACCGGCATGCTCGATGCGGCACGCCTCGCGCGAGCGTCCGGTTACCAGGTCTACCTCGCCTCGACGCTCGACGGCCCGCTGGGGATCGCCGCCGCGCTGCACGCAGCAGTCGCCTTGCGGGGGGCGGCGGCGCTCGAGCCCGACCGGGCCTGCGGGCTCGCAACGCTCAGCCTGTTCCGGGGTCGCCCCGACGTGTTGGGGGTGCGCGATGGTCGGATCGCGTTGCCCCCGGGGCCGGGCCTCGGCGACGGGCTGGTGGAGTGGTACCGGTCGTGAGGCTTGCGGCGGCGTGACGCGCGGGGAGAGAGCCGGCGTGACGGGCGCGCTGCGTGACGCACTCGGCGGCGCGGGGGTCAGAGCACAAACCCCCGGCGTGCAAGCGAGGTGTGTGCTCTCGCCCCCACTATGAGGGGATCTGGGCACACACCGCCGATCGCGAGCGGGGGTGTGTGCTGCTGGCCCCGATATTGGTGCCGAAGCTCCGGCGCTTCGCGGTTCCCACGTGCAGCTGGCGCACCCAATCGCAGCGCTCGGGGACGGGTTGCGCCGCACGCTCTCGACGACTTCGCCGGTGGCGGCAACGGCGACACGCGGACATCGCGATGGCGCACCGCAGCCACGTGACTTCGCTCACCGCTCGGCGCTGGCGAAATCCTCAGATCGCCGGATCGAACAGCTCGTCCAGCTCCAGCGCGAAGCTGGGCAGCAAGGATGAGCTGAGCGTCTCGGGAGCCCTGATCTCCACCTGGGAATCGAACGTGCTGGCCGCCTCGCTGGCCCGGAAGAACCGCAGCACGCTCGCCGAGCGGTCATCGACGAGCCACAGCTCACGGACTCCGTGGCGCTCGTAGAGCGCGTGCTTGGGCCCGACATCCCGAGCCCAGGTGCTGGGAGAGCGAACCTCGATCACGATGTCGGGACAGGTGTCGAGCCGCCGCGTGCCGGGCGGCGGCAGCCGAGCCTCCGCCACCCAGAGGATGTCCGGGTTCAGCACGCTCCAGTCGTCGATCCTCAGGTCGAGCGGCAGCCAGACGCGACCTCGGCCCGGCTTCTCCGCCGCCCAGTTGCCCAGCGCGAGGTAGATCCGGCCGACGAGCGTCTGGTGCGGGAGGGCGGGAGCGTTCACGACGACCCGGCCGTGAACGAGCTCGGTGCGCCGGTCGTGCAGCCGCTCGTCGTACTCGTAGTTGAAGTACTGATCGGCGGTGATGAGACGCTCTGCGGTCTCCATCTCGGCCTGATCGTAGCGCAGGTGTGGGTGAGCAGAGCCATGCATCGTCCTCGGTCTCCAGAGCCTCCAGGGCCTCCAATTCACCCCCCGGCGATCACGCCGGCCACCCGATCCGGTGCCTCGAGGTGGACCGCATGGCCGGCGCCGGGCACCACCACCAGCTCGGCGTCAGCCATCTCGTCGGCCATTCGCTCCGCTGTCGAGCGAAACTTCCGGTCGCGCTCGCCGACCACCAGCACGACCGCCATTTCCAGCTCGTCGAGCCGGCCCCACAGCGAGGGCAGCGCACCCGTGCCCAGACCGCGCAGCGCCCGTGCCAGCCCTTCGGGCGTGCTTCGCAGGCGATCGGCGTGCGCGGCCGCCGCCACCGCCGGCGGCTGGCCGCCCAGCACCGGCGTCGCCGCCCACCGCCGCGCGAGATCCTCGATGCTCAAACGCTCGAGCTCGTCGGCGAGCCGCTCGTCGGCTTCGCGACGTGCAGCGCGCTCGCAGGGATCGTCGATTCCCGGGCTGCCGCCCACCAGAACCA
>JAABUQ010004246.1_pt1 | contig 24743 bp, 21 predicted proteins | sample 5560001 | NCBI WGS metagenome assembly JAABUQ01 (sample SAMN10711888, study PRJNA513371) | rock metagenome | isolation source: Antarctica rocks | place: Antarctica: Victoria Land, Finger Mt nord | collected 2015-12-18
CACAGTGGCAAAACGAATACAATTGCGAGCGGCCTCACAGCAGCCTGGGTTACCGCACGCCTAACGAGTTTGCCGAAGTACTGAAATCCTCAGTTATGACTGGCTGACAAAATCGAGCCACGTCAGCTGTGCCCAGGACTTCTTCTCCGGACAATGAACGGGCGGCCCTTAACGACGAGCAAACACACTTATCCTGCACAGTCTTGACAAGACTCTGTGGTCATCCTGCTATGGTTGCCCAGAGATGGCACAAGTAACGATTGGACCCGCGGTTCCCTAACCTTTATGAGTGGCCATTATGCCCAGGACTTTATAGAGGGCAACCCGGAGTCTCTTGGGGCAGGTTTAGCTGCGTGTTTCCTCCCAGCAGCGTTGCTCGCTCCAAACTGTGTAGGTGATCTCTGCAAGCTTGCGGGCTGTTGAACAGCGCGCATCTTTGTTCCTCGGCGGCTCTTCACTTTCCTGTAGTGATCGCGGATGAATTCCGACGAACGCACGGCCGGCACGCGATTTCGGAGCATGGTCCGCAACTGCACGAAGAACATTCTTTGCCGGAGTACCGGCCGTAGTGCCCGAATCTCCCGAGAAGGCGCATGCGTTGCCGGGATGAGATTTGCGCGCAGAAGGTGAGCCAGCACATCAGAGTCTATGCGGTCATTCTTGATTCGGGCAGAGGCGATTGCTCGAACCTTCAGCGGATGAGCAAGCAAAACTTCCTCGCTCATGTCATCGAGCTAGTCGTACATCGGCCCCAACTGTGACTAGCCTCAAGGACGGGCTTGAACGGCTCATCGTATCCGGCGAGGGCTTCCTTGAAGCCCTCGCTCGTACTGTGTACACGTTTTCGCCGGAGGATCACTCCAGCCTTATCCATTACGGTAATCTGCGACGTGCTCTTGTGAGCATCGACTCCAACGTAAAGCATCGGGCGTCTCCTCCGTATCCGCCCGTCATCGTACCTTCATGTTTTAGTAAGCAAATGACGCACAGCGGCGTCGCTAAGGGTGACCCAAAATCTTATAAATATTCTGGACGAGGTCTGGCACACGGCGTGGGTGGCGCAAACGCATTCAGATCGATATACGCGCCGGAGCCGCCGTTTGCCCTCGGACCATTTCCTTGCGGGCGCCGAACCCATCCGTAGCAAAGCACGCCAGGGCAGCGAGCGGGTGCGGCGTCACAGAGTCTACTCAGCACGCGGGCCGGGGACAAGCCCTTACGCCAAGAGCGATTCGGCCATGCGCGCGACCTGTTCGTTGAGGAACGGCTTGGGGAGCACGACGTCGGCGCCTAAGCTGCTTGCCAACTTGAGAAAGGTATTCTCGTGGGCGCCCGAGAGAGCGAGAATCTTGATCTCCGGATGGCTTCGTCTCAGCTCCGCTATCAACTCCAATCCGTCCTTTTCGGGCATGAATAAGTCGGTGATGACCAGCTTGACGGGATGGGCGGCGATCTGAGCCAAGCCCTCTGCTCCATTGCCGGCCTCGAGCACTCTATATCCGGCGCTGCTCAGGCCGGTACGCAGTTGATAGCGGGTGTCCGCGTCATCGTCAACAACCAATACCAGCGGAGAGCGCTGAGTGTCGAGGACGGAGGCCACCTGCTCAAGCAACGATCCGGGCATGTAGGGCTTTTGCAGAAACGGCATATCGGGGCGCAAGCCGCTGCGCCCGAGCAGCGCATGGTCGGTGTAGCCGGAGGTGTAGACGACCGCAAGCCCGGGCCACTTTTTGTGCAACTGCGCGCCTAGTTCCAAGCCGCTCATTTCGGGCATCACCACGTCGGTCAGTAAGAGAGAGGGCGGGGCAGCGAGAGTATTGGCAATTCGCAGCGCTTCCTTGCCGTTGCTTGCCTCAAGCACGGTGTAGCCAGCTTCTTTCAGCACCTCGCGAGCGAGAGTGCGGAGCTGTTTTTCGTCCTCGACTAATAAGATGGTCCCGCCCGTTTCGGTGGCGGCGGCCAAGAGGTTGGATTCCGGCAACTCGGCAGCTTGCGCCACCGGCGCATCGACCCGCGGCAGATAGATCCTGAACGTGGTTCCAAGGCCGACCTCCGAGTAAACCGTGACGGTTCCGCCGCTTTGCTGCACCACGCCCAAGACCATGGACAGCCCCAGGCCCGTGCCCTTGCCTACTTCTTTGGTGGTAAAAAACGGCTCGAACACCCTGCACTTGGTGGCTTCATCCATTCCGCAGCCGGTATCGTTGACGACCAGCAGCACATACTTTCCAGACCGAACGCCTTCGAGCGAAGCGGATTGCTCATCGAGTTCGATATTGCGGGTTTCTATGACCAGCTGTCCGCCCTGGGGCATGGCGTCGCGCGCATTGACGCTGAGATTCACCAGCACTTGCTCGAGTTGGGTGGGATCGGCCAGGATCTGGCCCAGGTCCTCGTCGAGCTCGAGCGAGATCTCAATGTCCTCGCCTAACAGGCGTCGAAGCATCTGGCTGATATTCGAAACGACACCGTTCAGCTGCACGGTCTGGGTCTGCAGGATCTGTTTGCGGCTAAAGGCCAGCAGTTGGCTGGTGAGGTTGGCGGCGCGTTGCGCGGCGGCCTGAATTTCCGATACTTTGGCGCGGTTTGGATCGGCATCGTCTAGCTTGTGCAGAATACTGTCGCTATAACCCAAAATGACCATCAGGATGTTGTTGAAATCGTGCGCGATGCCGCCTGCCAGACGCCCCACAGCTTCCATCTTCTGCAACTGCTGCAACTGGGTTTCAAGGCGCTTCTTTTCGCTGATGTCGGTGACCAGCTTCAGCCGCGCCTTGCGGCCTCCAAATTCAACCGTTCGTATGCTGGCTTCAATGGCGATCAATCGGCCGCTCTTGTGCCGCGTGAGGAAGGCACCGCTGTAGGAGTCGGCGGTCTTGACCGTTTCAAGGTATTTGGTGAAGGCGGCGGCTTCCTCGGGAGGGCGGATGTCGAGCAGCGTCATACGCCGGAACTCCTCGGGAGAGTAACCATACAACTCCGCAGCAGCCGTGTTCACCGCCAGATAGGCGAGCGTTTCAGGGTCGAAGACTTCCATAGGCAGAGGACTGTCTTCAAACAGCAGGCGGTAGCGCTGTTCACTATCGCGCAATTGTGTCTCGGTATGGCGGCGTTCGGCAATCTCGGCTTCGAGGGACGCGGTGGTTTTCGAAAGATCGGCGGTGCGTTCTCGGGCGCGCGTTTCGAGGCCCTGGTGGAGTTGACGGAGGTTGACCTCCGCCTGCTCGCAGCGGCGGTAATCACGAGCGATCCATAAACTGCACAACCCGAGAAAGAGGGCGCTCATCAAGGTGCCCGCGCCGGCCACCGCTACGGCTAATTGGGAGGCGAGCTGGGAGAAGTGAGCGCGCCCCTTCAGCAACGACTCCTCTTCCTGCTTCATTTCACGAAGGCAGATTTCGATCTGCTGCATCTGCCGCTCATCGCGCCCAGCCGTGAGCGTGTATTCGAGGGCGGCGTTGCGCCCGTTGGTGCGGGCCGCGAGGATATGCTCCGCCTGTGTGGCGAGCGCCTGCTCTAAGAGTGGCGCGAGACGATCGAGCCGGCGCTGTTGCCTGGGGTTATCGGCGGTGAGGGAGCGCACGCGGCCCAAGCCCGTCTTCGCTTTAGCCTGAGCGTTACGGAACTCGGCCGCGAGCTTCCCGGCATGCGTCAGTAACAATTCTTGCTGACTACTCCGGGCCAGGTGCACTGCCGAGGAAGTAGCTTCAAGCGCGGTTAAGACTTCGTGCGTATGGGAAACCCAGGCGGCATCGTCGATGGACCGCCGCAGACGCAGTTGGGTGAGAAAGCTAAGACCGATCAGCAGCACGATGGCGGTAAAGAGGCCGAGCCGCAGCTTGAGGCGAAAGTTCATTGAGGAGTTCCTATTCGTGTGTATCCGGGGTGGGAGGTCCGGCACACACCTCCACGTATCTCATCGACTCCACGCAATGCGGTATGAAAAATCGCAGTGCCGGGCAGGGGCCGGCCCGGCAGGTAAAGAATTTGACGGAACTTGGAGCGTTTCAGACGATAAGAGCGAGCGGGATAGCAGAAGGCGCGTTCAGCCTCCACGCTTTTATTGGACAAAACATGAGGCCGCTCAGCCGAATCGTAGAGGAACTGGCGCCGGACTATCTGGCGGCTCGCAAGGTGGAGATTCCGCAGATGCTGCAGCTTTTAGCAGGCTGCGATTTTGACCGGCTGCACGTGCTGAGTCACAGTCTGAAGGGGAGCGGAGGGTCCTTTGGGTTTCCCGAGCTCTCGCGCTTGGGAGCGGCGCTCGAGCGGCACGCCGAAGCGGGCGACGGCGCGGGTTTCGCGGAGGAACTGGCCCGCTTAAAAGATTATCTGGAACACTTGGAATGCTCGCCCACTAGCGCCTCGACTGAACAGGGAAGCAAGCGGTAAGCAATCAGCCGAAGATCATTCCACCACTTCCTGCCGATGAGCTTTCTGACGACGCGGGTAGCGGTGCCCGGAGCACGAGGCGTGACAAGCGACACTTAAGCCTCCGCGATCGAGGTTCTAATGGAAAGTCTAGACGCTCCCGAAAAGCCGTTGTCCGATGAAGCGCAATTGCTTAGAGAAGGGCGGCAGTTCGTCAAGCGCGCGGTACAGCTGGGGACACAAACTCACAAGATCAGAGTTTGGGTTCCGGTACTCTGCTCGATGATTCTGACAGGTTACTACCTGTACGGCCTTCACAAAAAGCAACAGCCTACTGGAATGGACCTGGCGCCCGTAGCCGCGGCTTCGCCTGCGAGTGCGCCGGTGGCCGAGACAGAAACAGCGAGCGAAAAAGCGGCAGCGGTACCGGCCGAGGAAGCGCAGCCAGGCTTAGCAACACCGGACCGTAACACGGGCGGCGGCGACCTACGCAAGCAGGCGCAACATGCACACGCGGCACAGCAGTTCGGCGACGAAGCAAGGCTATGGCAACAAATCATGGATCGCTCGTCTACGCCGCAAGAGGCGTGTCCGGCCATCGGGAAAGCTTACGAGCGGGCAGGAGAAATAGATTCGTCGATGCAGGCCTATGAAAAGTGCGTGTCGCTTGAAGCGGGAAACATGGACACTCTGGTGGGCTTCGCGCACGTGCTTGAGACTAAGCGGGACTTCAAGCGCGCCGCCTCACTGTACCATCAGATTCTTTTGAAGGACGGCAAGAACCTGGATGCGCAGACCGGCATGGCGCTGCTGGAGTTGAAGCAAGACCATTTGCACGCAGCCGAGCAAGCCGCCATGAACATACTGCACAAGGCGCCGGATCAGACGGATGCTTTACTGATTGCCGGGATTGTGGCGTGGCGCGAAACCAGACTGCCCGATGCCGAGCGGATATTTCTGAGAGGTGCTGCGCTCGATGACCGGCGGGCAGATTTCCACGCGTTTTTGGGGCGAATCGCGGAGGCGGAGCGACGCCCGCAAGAGGCGCTGCGGCAGTACGACAGGGCGCTGGCGCTTGATCCGGGCGATGCAGACATCGTCGAGCATCGCGACCGTCTCCAGCAGGCCCGCTAAGCGACGGAGAAAGTTTCCCATGCTGCAAACTTCAACGACATTCCCTAGCGCAAAGGTCAAGCTGTGACTCACTCAGACTCACAAGACCTAGAATTTCAAAGGCCGGAATTGCAACGGCCGGAATTGCAACGGCCGGAATTGCAAAGGCCGGAATCTCGAGGCCCGGAATCTCGCCACGCGAGCGGCTTCTCGGCCTCCGATACGCTTCGCCATGCCCGCGAAGCACTCTCAGGCAAGCGGGTGGCGCTGGTGGGATTTGCGGAGCCGGCGGCCGCGGAGTTGATGGCGATCCTTACGGAGGCAGACGCTTTCGCCCGTTCGCTCGCTTTCGACGTTCGTCCTTCAGCCGATGTCCTGAAGCCGTTTGAACTGATTCTTATCAACGTGGAAGGCGCGCGGGACAGCGAGTGGCTGGACGGCGGGGAGTTACTGGGCGTGACTGACAGATGCATTGCGGCGGGGCCCGCTCCGGCGCTGCTGCTGCTGGTGGCGCAACCGGGCTTACCGTTCCGCAAATTTTGTGTGTGGCCGTCGAGCGCCGAGGAACTGCTGCTGCGGTGCGTGCTGGCGCTGCGGCCGAGTCCAGGGCCTGTCTCGCAAGCAGTGCTTCCGGGTTCAACAGTGGTACTGGCGGACGATGATCCTTCGATCACGGCACTGGTGCGCCTGACGTTACAGCGCAGCGGGATGACGTGCGAAGTCGCTTCAAACGGCCGGGATGCGCTCGAGTTGATCAATAAGCTGAGGCCGTGCGCGGCCGTGCTTGATGTGGGGATGCCCAACATAGACGGCTTCGAAGTTCTTTCGCGCATGAAGAGCGTGGCCGAAACAGCTCAAACCCGTGTCATTTTACTGACCGGGAATGAACAGGAATCGGACATATTGCGGGGCTTCGCTCTGGGGGCGGACGATTATGTGATTAAGCCCTTCAACCCCATGGAATTGATGATGCGCCTGAAGCGCGCGGTGGGGCGCCTGTAAGTACGTGTCCTCTAAACACACACCGGGGAAACACACACCGGGGGCGACGCGGTGATCCGGCGGGAGGCTGGGGAAGTCTACTCGAAGGCTCTCGCGGTTTCACTGGGCGTGTATGTCGTAAACAGGTACGTCGAGACACAGTGGGCCCGGGTCATTCATGACCAGATTCTTTGTTGGGCAACCGCTTTCGCCAGTGTTCAGATAGCGGTCATCCTCTTCTTCTCGGTGGCGCTGGTGGGGTGGCGCACGTACGCGCGCCTGAAGGAGAACCTTTACGATCAGATTCGCCCGGCGATTCGAGACCGCGTGCTGGCGCTGGCGTTCGAGGGCGAGGCGTGGTCGTCTGTGATCCCGCAGCACGGTCCGGCGCGACAGGTGCTTGAGGAGAGCATTGCGCATACTCTGGCCACGGTCAAGGCCGCTGGACGGGAGCGCGTGGCGCGCTTCGCGATGGAACACGGATTTGCCGCGCAATGGGTGAAGGCCTTCTCATCCCCGTCGAAAGACGACCGCAAAAGGGCAGTCTCTCTGCTGGGGCTGATTTCGCCGGTCGCAGGGGTTACGGTTCTTGAGACGGCGCTCGCTGACAAGCATCCTGCCGTCCGCGCCCAGGCGTATCGCGCGCTGCTGGTGGCGGGCGATACGCTTCGGGTCGAGAGGGTGTTTCGCGCGGTGTTGCAAGAGTCGTTGCTGATGCGTGCCTTGCTCTCCGACGATTTGAAGCGGCACGCCGCTCCTTTGTCGGCCAACACCATTCCAGCGCTGCTACGACAAGCAACGACGGCCGAAGCGGCGCGCTGCTTTGAGCTTCTGATTGCCTGGAGGCGCGCCATGCCGTCTCTTGAAATACAGCCCTGGGTTTCGGGGGAGCGCGCTGCTTCGCTTCCGCTGGTGGCGCTGTCGCCGCTGGTGCTGGCGCTATTGCCCTATGTGCTGACAGACGACTCGATTGAAGACTACGTGGGGGCTGCCTTAAGGAGCGGCGATCCGGAAGTGCAATGCGCTGCCGCCGGCGCGGCGGGCCGCTTGAAGATGGGGCGCCTGATCCCGGTGCTGGAGGGCGCCCTCCTGGGTCCTCTCCTGAGTAACAGCCCGGCAACGCCCGACGCCACGCCGGGGCAAACCAGGCGCCTGGCATTGGCTTCAGCCACTGCCATGGCGCAAATGGGAGAGGCGGGTGGGCGAGCGCTCGAGAAGATCGTTGTCGGACCGGACAGGAAGGCGGCTGCTGTCGCGATGGAAGCGCTGGAGCACATCACGGTCAGGCGCGGTGAGTGAATAAAGATGCCGGGAGTTACCTTTTACCGGGCCGTTGAAGACCTGATCATTGTCTATGTGGCGCTGGTGAACGCGGCGTACTTCCTGCTGATGATGATTGGCTACTTCGCGCTCGCCAAGGAGAGCGATCCGTTCAGCGCCAATGAACTCGAGGTATTGCTGAAGTCGCCGTTTGTGCCCAGCGTGTCGGTGCTGGCGCCCGCCTATAACGAAGCCGCCACGGTTCGCGACAGCGTTCGATCGATGCTGCGTCTCCGGCATCCGCGGCACGAGGTGATTGTCATCAACGATGGGTCGGCTGACGGGACGCTCCAGGCGCTGATTGAGGAGTTCCGGCTGTACCGGTCGAGCCGGGTACCGCTTGGTGAGATCCCGACCGCCGTCGTGCGGGGCGTGTACGAGTCGCGCGATCCCATTCCGCTGGTGGTGATTGACAAAGAGAACGGGGGCAAGGCGGACGCGCTCAATTGCGGCATCAACTATTCACGGCATGAACTGTTTGCGGCGGTTGATTCGGATTCGATTATCGAACGCGACGCTCTGCTGCAGATTTCGCGGCCCTTTCTCGAGTGTCCGGGCGAGACCATGGCGGTCGGGGGCATGATCCGGGTAGCCAATGACTGCGTGATCGGGCAGGGAGCTGTACTGGCGGCCGGCACGCCAAGAAACTTGCTCGCGCGCTTCCAGATTGTCGAATATCTGCGGGCGTTTCTGGCGGGACGCAGCGCGTTGAGCTTCGCCAATACGCTGTTGGTGATCTCCGGCGCATTCGGAATGTTCCGCCGCGCGGTGGTGGTCGAGATGGGCGGTTACCGGGTCGATACGGTGGGCGAAGATATGGAGCTGGTGGTGCGCATGCATCGCTATTGCGGGGAGCGCCATCTGCCGTGCCACATCCGGTTTATCTCGGATTCGGTCTGCTGGACGGAGGCGCCGGAGTCCGTGCGCGTGCTGCGGCGTCAGCGCATCCGGTGGCAGCGTGGTTGCCTCGAGTGCCTGCTGTTTCATAAGCGTCTGATTGGGAACGCGCGTTTTGGCGCGGTAGGACTGATTGGGTTACCTTACTTTGTGACGTGTGAAGTGATTGGGCCTGTGGTGGAAGTGGCGGGTTATCTGGCCACCTTGGCCGGGCTGTTGCTGGGACTGCTATCGGTCTCGAGCGCGCTGCTCTTCTTTGCCGTCTCGGTTCTGTTTGGGCTGCTGCTGTCGGTGGGTTCGGTGCTTCTCGAAGAGTCCACTGTCTCGAAATACCCCAACCCGCGCGACCTCGTCCGGCTGCTGCTGGCGGGGTTGATCGAGAATTTGGGCTATCGCCAAATCACGCTGGTCTGGAGGGTGCAAGCCATCCTGCAAGTTGTGATGAAGACAAAGCGCTCTTGGGGGGAAATGGAACGGCGTGGATTTCAGCGGGCCGGACGCGAGAGGCCGCTGGGGCCGGCCGCCTAAGGACTTATCCGAGCGGCCCAAAGTACCTTCTGCTTTCCGCCGATAAGAAACAGCAGGAGAGTGCGTTTTGGAACAAGGATTGCCTCAACACGGATCACCCCATAACGGATCACCCCATAACGGATCGCCCCATAACGGATCGCCAGAAAAGGGATCGGCTCTGAGACAGGCGCCGGGATCGGACGGCTGGCGCATCAATAAAACGGGCGCTTGGATCGTAGTGTCCTGCGCGTTGTGTTTCACAGGATATTTTTACGGCGTCCACAAGCAAGGGGCTGGCCTGACGAGTCATCGAGGCGCGCGATTTCCAGGATCCGCCGAAGCAGACAATAGCTTACCGATCGCGCCCGCTTTCAGCGAAAACCCGGCGCCGGGCGATCTGCTGGCTCGCGCGCAGCTTGAAAACGAGCTGCTTTCTACAGACCTGAAGTCCTTTATATGCAGCGAGCAGATGGACCGTTACCAGGCGCATCTGAATGGGGAGAACCCACACCGCATTGACACCGTGAACGCGAAGCTCTCGTTTGAAAACGGAATTGAAAATTATACGGAGGTTCGCCAGAACAGCCGTGAGCGGCCCAGTTTATCGAGCATCTCGGGAGCATGGTCTGAGGGCGAGTTCGGAACGCTCTTGCGTCAGACACGGGCGCTACTGGCGACGCAGCCAATCTCGCAACTGCCCGAGACGAATCTGAACGGCACACCCGCTGCGGTCTATAGCTTCCAAGTGTCGGGGCAAGACAGTCCGTGGGATTTGACAGTGAGCTCGAAACAGTATCGCGTGCCTTTTGTGACCAAGGTTTGGGTCTCGAAGTCTTCCGGGCAAATACTGCAGATCGCGCGGACATCAACGGCCATCCCGCCCGACAGCGGAATCTCGGAAATTCAGTGGAGCGTGGCTCTGAAGCCAGTGGACCTGGACGGAAAGCCCTGGCTTCTTCCAAGCACCGGCGCGTACTCGGTTGTGTATGAGCGCACCAACCACCGCGAATGGAACGTGATCAACTTTTCCGATTATCATCGCTACACTTCGCGTTCGGTGATTCACTTCTAAGAGACTGGAACGTAATAGAGCAAAGTTCCGGGAAGCTGGAACAAGCCCTTCACATTTGGAGCTGCGCTCCGCGCGGAAGGCGTCATAAACCGTCTCAGAGAGTTTCTCGTCCGGAGAGTTTCTCGTCTGGCGAGTTTCTCGTCCGGAGAGTTCCTAATGATCGATGCCGACTTCCGTCAGGAACCAGGCGTATTCGAAGGCGCGATCTTTAAGCCGGTCGTAGCGGCCGGAGGCGCCGCCGTGGCCCGCGGGATCCATCTTGATCTTGAGAATCAGCGGATTTTGATCCGTCTTTAGCGTGCGAAGACGAGCCACATACTTGGCGGGCTCCCAATACATTACTTGGCTGTCATTAAAACTGGTGGTGACCAGCATGGCGGGATAGGCGCGCTTCTCCAGATTGTCGTAGGGGCTGTAAGTCTTCATGTAGTCGTAGGCGGCCTGCTCGTTGGGGTTGCCCCATTCCAGGTATTCGCCGACGGTGAGCGGTAGCGTAGCATCCATCATGGTGTTCATAACGTCGACGAAGGGCACGGCGGCATGAACCGCGTGAAACAGATCGGGCCGCAGGTTAACGACCGCACCCATCAACAGGCCACCGGCGCTGCCGCCTTCGATGACGAGCCGGTCCTTGGACGTCCACTTTTCCGCGACCAGGTATTCGGCGCTATCGATGAAGTCGTAGAAAGTGTTTTTTTTCTTCATCAACATGCCGTCTTCGCGCCACCCTTCGCCCATTTCGTTGCCGCCGCGGATGTGAGCAATGGCGTATGTCATGCCGCGGTCAAGCAGACTCAGGCGCGAGCTATCAAATGTGACATGAGTCGGGATGCCGTAGGAACCGTAGGCGTACAGAAAGAGTGGACTTTGGCCGTCGCGCCGGAATCCCTTCTTGTAGACGATGGAGATAGGAACCTTGACGCCGTCGCGCGCGGTGGCCCATTCGCGCTCTGAAACATATTGCGACGGGTCGTAGCCGCCCAAAACTTCCTGACGCTTCAAGAGCTTGGATTTGCCGGCATGCGTGTCGTAGTCGTAGACGCTGCGAGGAGTGACGAAGCTTTGATAGTTGTAGCGGTAAGTGGTGGACTCGTAGTCGCGCGTGCCGCCGGGAGAAGCAGAGTAGACGGGCTCCGGGAAGGGGACGTCCGCCCATGACGCGGTTTTGAAGTTGTATATGCGAAGGCGGTTCAGGGCTTGCGATTCTTCGACCGACACCGCGAAGGTTTTGAACAGGTCGATGTCTTCAATAAGTACGTCGTCGCGCTGCGCTATAAACGTCTTCCAATTGCTTGGGGCGGGATCATTCTCAGGCGCGGTGACGATGGCGAAGTTCCGTCCCGGTTTATTGGTCCGGATGTAAAAGAGTCCTTCGCGGTGATCGACGTAATAGCGGTGCTTCTTTTCGCGGGGCAGGAAGATGGAAAAATTGTCTTGCGGACGATCCGCGCGGAGATAACGGAACTCAGTAGTGTCTTTGCTTTCGATGTGGAGCAGAAGATATCGCTTGTCACGAGTTTTTTGCGCGCCAATGTCGTACAGCTCATCTTTTTCGTCGTACAGGGGCTCAACGCTTTGCGCGCCGAGAACGTGACGCCAGAACTTATCGGAGCGCTTGGTGACGGCATCCTCAGTAGTTAAGAAAAGAGTTTTGTTGTCGGCCGCCCACTCGACCGACGTGACGCGCTCGGTCGAGTCGGGCAGGGTTTGGCCGGAGCGCAGATCCTTCACCTGCAGAGTGTATTGGCGGAACCCGGTGTAATCGACCGTATAGGCGAGGAGGTTCTGATCGTCGCTTACCTGGAAATCTCCAATCCCCACGAACTTATGGCTTTTCGCGAGTTCGTTAGGGTCGAGCAGGATTTCCTCAGGGGCATCCTCTGAGCCTTTGCGGCGGCAACGAATAGGATACTGCTTGCCTTCCTCGGTTCGCGAGTAGTAGAGATACCCGCTTTGCCGGACAGGCACCTCGAAATCGGTCTGCTTGATGTGACTCAGCATCTCCTTGTAAAGCTTGTCCTCAAACGGTTTCAGATTCTTGGTCATCGCCTCCGTGTAGGCATTTTCGGCATTGAGGTACTTGACCGTTTCAGGATTGGACTTTTCACGCAGCCAATAATATTCGTCGAGGACAGTGGCATCGTGCCGCACTTCGCGGTGTTCGGTGCGGGGGGCACGCGGTGGATCGGGTAGGGGTAGATCAGGCATTGTCTGAGCGGCCAGCACTACTGTTGTGAGAAGTCCCGGCAAAGCGGTCCAACAGAGGATATGGCGAGCAAAACTGAGACGGGATTGAAACATGATAAGCGAGTCCAGGAAAGATGTGAACCGATCAAAGCGCTGTAGAACTCCGAGGCAGAGATTCTGTAATATAGCATCCGATACGCGGTCGGCCGTTACTAATGGCCGGTTGCGGAGAATTGCTTAGCGCCATGCAAACCGCTCCTTGCCGCGGCTCAGTTTTCGGCTCTCGCCCGGCGCCCCAGCCAAAAGCTATGCTCACGTTTTTACCGCGACAGCCGCCAGGTTGTGGCTCTGGCGTATTTATGGAATGCTGGCTCTGGGATCAGAGCGCAATCTATTCAAATGAACACTTCTAATTTGACTAATACGTGGGAAACAAGGTAACGGATGCAGTGCACACCGGAAGCGCTGAAACAGGTCCCGCTGTTCGCGCTGCTTGATGAAGAGGAAACGGCTGTTTTAGCTAGCCAAGTGGAGTTGAAGACGTTCGCTCCCCGACAGCGTATTTATAAGATTGGTGACCCTGGAGGGCGAGCTTACGTGCTGGTTTCGGGCCGGGTGCGGGTGACGACGGTGGATGACGATCAGCAAGAGGTGATCGTGGACGAGCCCACGGCGGGCGAATTTTTCGGCTTCGCTTCGATGCTGGACCAGACGCCTCACCAGACCGGCGCGGTGGCGCTCGAAGAGACCTCGTGCGTGGAGGTGGATCGCAACGACATTACTGTTCTGTTGGAACGCAAGCCACTGGCTGGGATTGAGATGCTGACGGTACTGGGGCGGCAGTTCCATACCGCGCAACAACTGGTGCGCGGGCGCGCGACTCGCAACCCGAACGAGGTGATTGAGGAAGAAGCGACTCGCGGGGATCGAGTGGCCGATGAGGTGGCGTATTTCGGCGGCTCGTGGAAGTTCATCATCACGTTCGGCGTGGTGCTGGTGATCTACACTATGGCGAACATTGTATTGGGCCGGTCGGCGTGGGATCCCTATCCGTTCATTTTGTTGAATCTGTTTCTCTCGATGTTGGCGGCGATCCAGGCGCCGGTCATCATGATGAGCCAGAACCGTCAGGACAAGAAGGATCGTGTGCGCGGCGAGCTGGATTACGAAGTGAACCGCCGGGCGGAATCGGAGATACAAGGATTGTCGCGGAAGTTGAATTTGCTCGGGGAACAGATTGCGGACGTGGAAGATCTGTTGCGGGAGCGGCTGTCACCCGAAAGTGTGGAGGGGACGGCGGAGCTGGGGCACGACTAGTGGCTGCATTAAAAAGCTAAGGGGACCTAGGCTCGTTGCCGATGAGGCTGATACAGGATAACGAGCAGTGTCTCAGCAAACTTCTGGACTAGTCTTAACTAAGTTGGACAGACGGCCGAGGAAGAGCCGTAGCGAACGTGGCTCGGAACTGGTCGAATTTGCTCTGGTGCTGCTTCCCCTTTTCGCTTTGGTTTTTTTGTCGTTCGATACAGCCTGGGTGATTTTCATAAGAGCGGCCTTACAGGAGGCGGTTCGCGAAGGCGTGCGTTTTGGGATCACCGGCCAAAGTATGTCGGGCGCGTGCCTGGATGCTTCGATCCAGCAGGTCGTCAAGACATATTCTTTCGGTTTTGTGAAGTCACCCGGACAAGTTTCGATCGCCTACTACTCGCCCTTCAACCCAGGAACGAACTTGGCCGGTACACCCGGCGCGACGGCGGGGGGGAACATCCTGCAGGTCAGCATAAACGGAGTCTCGGTGCGTTCAGTCGCTCCGCTATGGCGGTCCGCCACGCCACTCAATTTATCGGCAACCGCTGTCGATGTGATGGAGACGTCGCCGAGCAATTTTCCGCCCTGTGAGTAACAATAACTCAATAAGGAACCGTGGTTCCGGTGAGCGTGGCAGCGCTATGGTGGAGTTTGTCCTCTGCATGTTGCTCTGGGTGCCATTCTTCCTGGGAATGTGGATGATTGGAATCAACCTCATTCGCGCCATTGAAGTAACCGAAGTGTGCCGGGATGCAGCGCATATGTCGGCTTTCGGCATCGATTTCTCCACTACCGGCAATCAGGCAGTCCTGCAGAAGGTGGCGCAAGGGATCGACATTTCGGCGACGGGCTCGGGGGTTGTCATCCTCTCGACTGTCACCATGATTGGCGACAGCGACTGCACAGCAGCAGGACTGGATCCGAACGGTAGTTGTACAAACAATCACCAGCATGTGTTTACGCGCCAGATAATCATAGGCAATTCTTCCGTTCGTGCGAGTGCCTTTGGTACTCCAAAGCCGGGCGATATCGACAGCAATGGAAACATCGCTCCGGGCACTTACCTCACCGATACCACTTGCGTGGCGAAGGGGTTCTCCAATTTGATGACGCTCGCTTCGGGCCAGTACGCGTATATGGCGGAGATGACCGTCAACTCACCCGATTTAAGCAATGCAGCCTCGAGCGCCCGATCCATCTTCTAGAGCGACGGGCGTATAGGCCGCTGTGTTGGGCTCGTTTTACTTCGACAGACGAAGGATTTGCGAAGCAATTCGCTGAAAGGCTAAAGCCAGACCAGCCTTATCGGAGTATATATAGAGCCCTGTTTTTTGACTCGACCTGTAGCTCGAAGAGCGTGAATCGTTGGCTACGCGCTCAAGAAATTCGGTGTCGATCTGTTGCTCCGGGGTTCCACCTAATCCGATGGTATAGATGGTTGGCTTCAGTGCTGTGTCGTTGCGAATGGTGTTTGCCATGGCATCGGCAGCATTGAGAGACGCGTCGATGACAGACAAAGGAGTGTCGATTCGAAGCTTGCCTATGTACGGACCGTCAGGATATACGTCCGAAGTGCGGAAACCCCTTAAAGAGTTTCCGTAAATGTCGGTCTCAGGCAAGGCGCCAATATCGTCTCGGATAGCGAACGTATTATACGGATAAGCAGCAGAAACAGTATAACCCCACGAATTAATAATAGAAGGAATGGGGGTGGGGGATGCGGTCTTAAAATTGCAATCTGCCGCAGCGCTCACTGCGGCTGCCGGAAAGGAAGAGTACGGGCTTACCCAGTCAAGCGGTTCGCCCGTATTCTGAAATATGCCGGCCGTGTACCCGACTGGATCCGGATTGCCCCCGACACTGAGCAGCACGCCGGTTAAGCTCGAATTGCAGTCAGGGGCCGTAAACGGCGGATTCCAAAGATACGGGTAAGCATACCAATCGTAACGGGTATCTTGCACTACCTGCTGCTGCTGAGTCCTCAGGGCCGTAAAGGTCCCTACAAAACCATTGGCCCTTCCATCGGTGAACAGCAAGATCACGTTGTTCTCGATCGGCTGATGAGGCATTTTCTGCAGCGCCACGTATGCGAGCTGAAGAGCGGCCGATGTGGTGGTACCGCCGTCACATTGCAGCCGGGCGATGGTGGAGCTCAGAGTGGGCGAAGCTGACTTGAACGTCTTGCTGCCGGGTGTGCCGTCGGTAGGGTAGTCCTGGTTGGCAGTCGACTGGAAGGTAACCATGGCCAGTGTATCTCGCCCATCGACGAATTGATTGACGAAGCCCTGAACCGACGCGACAAGTGGCTGGCACGCATTCGCGTTGGCCATGGAGCCGGAGCGATCGAGCACCAGAACGATATTCGAGATGCGCCGCGAGGCCTGACCCGTGTCGCTCAACGTAGATGTGTTAAATCCCAAAATACGCAAGAAATAAAGCGGTACCTGAATGGTCGCCTGTACGTTAGCCTGTAGAGTGTTATCCGTCGTGCTCTGTATGTTGATGCTCGGCCCCCCGCCGACGACCTTCGCGCCCATAGTTGCAGCCGGTAAGTTAGCGGCGAAATAGCTGGTTCCTGTTACGGTTGCGTTAGCCTGCTGGTCGGCGTACGTTGTGCCCACACTCAAGCCCCGGGCGGTTGCCAGCGCAGTAGCATCCACAGCCGCGGAAAGCTTCGCTTTCATTAAAAAGACAATGGAGACATCAATAGCCAAGCCCGCCACGGGGATAAGCAACAGGCTGCAAAGCATGGTGAACAGGATGGCTGTCGCGCCTTGCTGGGTTTTTCTGCGGGCGGGAGTTATCGCGATGGTCGCGCGAAGCATTACTCTTCTTTCTAGTGAGCGAAGGGGGACGACTGTCTCAGTCGAATCGAAGCGGTCAGAGTTTCGCTCTAGGCGGAGCGTAGATCGGTCTTGATTTGGGAGAGGGCCTGAGAGAATATGCCGCTGAGAGAACTGGCGTCAGAGGCGCCGTTCGAGTCGGCGTAGCGGTGATGGACGTGACCGGCGGCGGCTGTGGAGGCCTGCTGGGACTCGGTCTGCGGAGCGTGGGTGAAGAGATCGGAAAAGCTACCGGTTTGAGAGGCATGTTGGAAATTGCTCGCCATTTGATTGAATACGCTGGCCTGGGGGGAGGCGGCAGCCGTGGAGCCGGCAGACGTCGCGCTTACGGCCTGCAGCCGTTGTGCGACCTGCGCCGTGATCTTTTTGAACTCGGCGGGGTTCTGCTGACTTAGATTCTGCAGCTGGCTGAACAACATGCCCGGCGCGGAGACGCTGGAGGCATCCCTCGAATTGAACTGCGCAGCGGGGGTGCTGCTGGCCTTGGCGGCCTTAGAACTATGTAGGCTTTCTAGCTTCGAGATCAGGGAACCCGCGACGCTGGCAATTGCTGTTATACCCATCTAGATTTCTTTTCGACTGCACAAGCAAATTCACTAGAAAATAGTTACCCGTGTCCCTCTGTGCCAGCCTAGCGCCCGGCTAACCCTAGGTGTGAGATACTCGAACCACTCAGGAGGCCCCGTGCGCACTTTCAGGACCGGTCCTAATAGGAGCGCTGCCAAGCGGCGCGGCGTTTCTTTCCTTTCTGTTCTTGCAGTGTTTGCCCTATCCCAATCGCCCGCCGTGGCGCAGCGCCCTCGAAGCGGAGGCAGCCCGGGCGCTGCCCCGAGTAGCGGAAGCGGAGTGGGATCGACGAATCGATCGCCGTCAACAAACTATCCGGGGTCGAACAATTACCCCGGCTCAACTTCCAATCCGTCTTCGCCTGGAGTTTGGCAGAATTCGCGCCCCATCTTTCTTTCCGGGCGGGTTCTCTTTGACGATGGAGTGAAGCCGAATAGCGATATCCGGATTGAACGCGTCTGCGGCGGAGTGGCGCGGCTGGAAGGGCATACGGATTCGAAAGGTCAATTCTCCTTTCAACTGGGTCAGAATGCGGTGGTCGACACCGATGCAGCGGACCCCTTGTCAGGTGGCTTTGGACGGCCTGGCGGCGGCTTCGGGAATACAGGCTCGGGCGGCTCGCGTGGGACAGACACCAGCGGGAGCAATGCCTTGTGGAACTGTGAGCTCCGGGCGTCCTATCCCGGTTACCGCTCGGATCTTCTGGAACTGTCAAGCCATAGATCTTCGGACGATCCCAACGTCGGTACCATCCTGTTGCACCATTTCGGCAGATCGTCTGGGGGCACCATCAGTTTGACGACCGCGCTGGTGCCAAAGCATGCGCAAAAGGATTACGAGAAGGGCGTGCAACTAGCCGAGAAGGGGAAGTTCGAGGAAGCGGAAAAGCATTTGCTAAATGCCACTGCGGATTATCCGAAGTACGCGATTGCGTGGTTTGCGTTGGGACAGCTGCAGCAGAGGGAAGGGAACCCGGATTCGGCGAGAAAGTCTTATGCGGCCGCCATCGCCGCCGATGGGAAGTACGCCAGCCCGTACGATCAGTTGGCGCTGCTATCGGCGCAGGGACGGGAATGGGAAGCGGCAGCGAACTATAGCAAACAGGCGATTGCGCTCGATTCGGTGGATTATCCAAGTTCACTTTGGTACAACGCGGTAGCCAATTACCAGCTGAACAAGCCTACCGACGCAGAGAAGAGCCTGCGGGAGCTGCTGAGAATGGATACGCGGCACCGCTACCCGGAGGCTGAGAATATGTATGCCCAAGTGTTGTTGAGCAAGGGGAACGACGCGGAAGCGGTGACGCATCTGCGCACGTATCTGGCGATTGCTCCGAATGCGAAGGGAGCGGCCGCGGCAAAGCAGCTACTCGCGAGGTTAGACCAGACGAAGGCCGCGGCGAGGTAACGGGCTTCCGCAGGACCCTTTAGAGAGACGCCTCGTGAGGCCGGCACGCGCTAATCTGGAGTTGATGGAGCTACCTGAAGCGGCCCCGGATGCGGCGCGGCAGAGATTGAAGGAGCTGCGGGAGACGCTGCTGACTCTGCACAAGGCGTTGCTCGATTCAGAGCGAACGGCCTATGAGATTGTTCACGGAACGATCGCTTCGCCGGCGGCGTTTTTGCAACTGCTGATCAATGACAATTCGTTCGCGTGGCTGCGGCCGGTAACCACTCTACTGGTGCAGATTGACGAAGGTTTGGCGGCAAAGAACCCGCCGCGGACGGAACGAGAGTTTCAGCAGCTGATGGAAGACACGCGCGCGCTGCTGTCGCCGTCCCGCGAAGCGGAAGATTTCTGGAAGCGATACGCCGCCGTGGTGCAGCGTGATCCGGGCGTGGCTGTTTTGCACGATCAGATGGCCAAACAGCTGAGATAACGCGCCCCGGTGGCGCGCCGGCTAGCGGTACGCCGAAATTCCGGTTACTCTCTCTCCAATTACCAGCGTGTGAATGTGTTCGGTGCCCTCGTATGTTTTCACGCTTTCGAGATTGCACATGTGGCGCATGATGGGGTATTCGTCCATGATGCCGTTGGCGCCCAGCAGATCGCGGCTGAGGCGGGCACATTCGATGGCGATCGAAACGTTGTTGCGCTTCAGCATGGAGATGTGGGCGGCATCGAGGGTGCCCGCATCCTTCAGCTTCGCTACATGAAAGGCGAGTAGCTGGGCCTTGCTGATTTCGGTGATCATCCAGGCCAGCTTTTCTTGTACCAGTTGGTGGCCCGCTAACGGCTTCTCATCAAACTGTTTGCGCGTCAGCGTATAACTGCGCGCCGTCTCATAGCAATCCATGGCGGCGCCCAGCACGCCCCAGCCGATTCCGAAGCGGGCTTGCGAAAGACAGCCGAGAGCGGCCTTGAGTCCTTTGGCGCAAGGCAGCTGGTTCTGTGGCGGCACCACGCAATCGGCAAAGTGCAGGCTGGAGGTGACCGAGACGCGCATGGAGAGCTTGCCGTGCAGGTCGCTTGTCGAATAACCGGGGGTGCCGTTCTCAACCAGAAAGCCGCGGATCCCGTCTGGAGTGCGCGCCCACACGACGGCGACGTCGGCGACAGAACCGTTGGTGATCCAGGTCTTCTCACCATTGAGCACCCAACTGCCGCCGCGTTGTTCAGCAGTGGTGCGCATGGCGGACGGGTTTGAACCGAAGCCGGGTTCAGTGAGCCCGAAGCACCCGATGGCTTGCCCGGATTGCAGCCTGGGAAGCCAGCGCTGTTTCTGTTCTTCGGAGCCGAAGGTGTAGATGGGGTACATCACCAGGGCGCCCTGCACGCTGACGAAGCTGCGAATGCCGGAATCGCCGCGCTCGAGTTCCTGCATGATCAGACCGTACTCGACGTTGTTCATGCCGGCGCAACCATATCCTTCGAGATTGGCGCCGAAGAAACCCAGGTCCGCCATTTCGGCGATGAGCGGTTTGGGGAAGACGGCGCTGTTGAACGCTTCGCGAATGACGGGGACGACGCGCTCATCCACAAACTGGCGAGCAGTCTGGCGAACCATGAGTTCCTGTTCGCTCAGCAGTGAATCAAAGTGAAGGTAATCGACGCCGGGGAAGCGGGGCATAGCGGCTGCTTCCTATATTAGGCTGCGCCTCGACACTCTACTGTGGTGGCGCTGTGTTTTGATGCGGGACGCGCGGCCAACCTCCGCTGGGAGGCGATTGCGCCGGTGACTGGCTTGGTGCTTGCGCCGGTGCCTGGGCTAGTGACTGACTGGAACTGTCCGAGTCATCTTCGATGGTGTTCACGTGCGCTGCAGAATCCTCGTTCACGGCGACTCTGCGAGTTCTAGGCGTTGACTGATCTGTTCCCGGAGCGTGTGTTGGGCTGGGCGCGGCCGCGGTAGTGCCGGGGTCCTGCACCCGGCTGACTACCGGTTGCGTGTGCTGGCCGGCAGCGGCTCCGGCCATATATACCCGGCGATAACGGATCTCCGCCTGTTGGAACCGGATACTGGCTTGCTCGGCAAGGTCGACCTCGACGGACCGCTGATCTGCCGCTGTGGATCCTTCGGGCAAGTAGAAATAAAGCGCGTAACGCTGGCGCAGCCGGGCCAAAGTGTCCTCAAGAGCGGAGGCTTCCTCTACCCGCATGGTGTCACCGCCTGAGTCGCGAGCAATGTCGGCGGTTCCCGCTGAGTGCGAGCGGTCCACGCCGCCGTACGTGCCCGGACGGCCCCGGCCCAAGGTGGGACCACCGCCACTTCCGGGAAAGCCAATGCCTCCTCCACCGGGCCAACCACCACCTCCGCCGCTTCCCCAGGTGCCACGTGGGCGTCCGCCGCCGCCCCCACCGCCGCGCGTCAGGCTTGGTTCCTCATACGGGGCTTGCAGAAAACTGAGCACGGCATTAGCCCGGCCAAGAGCTGCTCCCACGCGCGCCTGCTCTTCCTCGTCTTGCGTCTGATCGTCGGTCAAGACCACAATCGCCCGGCGAGCCTCCTGCCGGGCTTCTCGCTCGACGTAGCTGGCCGCATCCATCAGAGCGCGACTGATGCGCGTTCCACCATCGAACCTTTCGGAGCGCAGCAGGCGATTTAATTCGCTGGTGATTTCTTCATGGCTGTTGCGAAAGGGCAGCCGAACACGCGTCGAGGTGTCGAAAGTCATGATGGCGACGCGATCCTTGGGCGCAAGCACGTTCAGCGCCTGTCGTGCTGCGGAAGCAATCCGTTCGACATGGGGTTGCATGCTTCCGCTCACATCGAGCAGCAGCAGGATGTCAATCGGCATGTCTTCACTGGCAAAATTACGAATGGGCGCCACACGCCCGTCCAGCCGCAGGATGAAATCCTGGCGCCGCAAGCCGGTGACCGTGCGTCCGTCACGGTCAACCACCTGGGCGTCGACACGCGTCACCGCGATGTCGCTCTTAAATACGACCGGATCGTCTCCGGCGTACATCAGGGTGGCGAATACGAGAAGAAGTGGGAGCAGAAAACGCGGCATGTACGGATGGCCCCATGGGCCCTTCTTTTGATACGTGGGCTGAAGCGGGTGCGTTGCGGCCTATCGCGCAATCCAGGCAGAGAAACCCAGGCAGAGAATGGAGCGCTAGAAGCGTTTTGCCCATCTAGAGCATCCAGAGTAGAGCAGTTCTATGAACCCTCCTGCCTATCAACCCCGGCTCCTTCTGTTACTTCTCGCTTTGTCCACTCCTGGACGTACCCAAACAACGAATCCTCCGCCTCCCGCGGCAGACGGCCAGCCGTACCGGTTTTCCGCCAACGTGCAGATGGTCGTGCTGCAAACCACAGTGTTCACCAGCAGAGGTTCATTCGTCAAAGGCCTTCGCGCCAACGATTTCACGGTGTATGAGGACACCCGCCAGCAACCGATCCGGTTGTTCACTCACAGTGACAGCCCTGTCGCGATCGGGTTGATTATCGACAACAGCGGAAGCATGAGACGAAAGCACACTGCTGTCGTGGCGGCGGCGAAGGCGTTTGCGAAAAACAGCAATCCCCGAGACCAGCTGTTTGTCATTAGCTTTAGTGAGCAGGTAACGCTGGGTCTGCCGCGCACGCAGCTTTTCTCGGGAAACTCGCGCGAACTGGAACGGGCTTTGCCTGCCACTGCCGCCGGTGGCAAGACCGCCTTATACGACGCACTCGAGACTGGCCTGACTCACATTCATGAACTGAAGCAGGACAAGAAGGCGCTCATCCTGATTAGTGACGGCGGAGATAACGCGAGCAGCCACACTGTAGAGCAAGTCATCAGCGACGCAACTAACTCTGATGTGCTGATTTATACAATCGGACTCTTCGGGAAAGACGAGGACTTAACCAGTCCCGCTTTCATGAAGCGCATTGCCGAGGTAACAGGCGGTGAAGCGTTCCTTCCGGCAAGACCTAGCCAAGCGGCTAACAGTTGCAAACGGATTGCACAGACCATTCGCAATGAATATACGCTCGGGTATTCGCCGAATAATGCGGAATCGACTGGAGCGTTTCGGGCCATACAAGTGAGCGTAACAAGGCGGCGTAAGGAGAAACTCATGGCGCGAACGCGTTTGGGTTATACCCCGGCAGCGCAGTCATCCGCGGCGCCGGCTTTGGATAGGTGAACGGCAGCGATCACACAAGCGCTATCACATCAGAGTCGTCTCGGTTCACCAGAAGCTAGCCGCGTTATTTCGCTGGTCTTCCGGATCACTGTTCTGGTCCGTAACATGCCATGTTCTTTTGCTAAAGGGGCGAGTGCTTCACGCAGCAGTTCGCGGCCGCGACTGATGCGCGACATTACGGTTCCGATCGGGCGGCCGATGGCGTCCGAAATCTCTTTGTAAGTGAACTCATGAACGTCGGCAAGGACAACGGCCTCCGCGTAAGACCGAGGCAGCTGGCGGAGAGCCCTCAAGATCAGGGGGTCGGTCAACTCGCCGGTTGTCGAATTGACGGCGGCAGGAACTGTCTTGTCGAATACGATGGCATCGTTGGTTAGGTGGAAACGAAGAATCCATTTGCAACGTTGGCGACGAACGACGTTAAAGAGGATGGAAAACATCCAAGCGCGGCAGTTTGTTCCGAGTTCGAACGCATGAAAACTCTTCCAAGCCTGGAAATAGGTTTCCTGAACGGCATCTTCCGCTTCGCCGCGCGTTCCGAGGAGCGGATAGGCCGCCTGGTAGAGAACAAACTTGTATGGCAAGGTTTCGCGCTCAAATGTCGAGAGTTCGTCATTGGTGTTGGCTGCCATCTTTTATTCGGTCCAAACCCAGCGAATCGGGGACTTACGCCGGGCCAGTTACTAGAGCAGAATAGATAGAACAGCGGTTAATAGTCTTAGGTGAAGGCTCAATTTTCTCCAAAGAAATTCCAAAGATGCCAGGTAACTGCACCAGAGCCACAAAAGTAGCGGGGCTTGGTGTTTCTGCCTTAGTCAGCTTCATCGAAAGAGCGGAGACAATCCTTTCTGAGATGGAGTCCTGCGCCTGAAAGATATTAGTAACGTAATCGTCAAAGCGATCTGCCCAAACCGGTGTGCCGTCACTGACACGCAAGAGTTGAACGGAGACACGGATGGCCTTATCAGCCCGCTCAATGGCGCCATCAAGAACAACGTCGACCTTCAACTCACGGCCGGCAGCGATGGGGTCAACGTTTGCGCCCTGGATCTTTTGAACGGCCAAAGTTCCGCGCACCGTGACTTTTCGGACAGCGCGCAATTTGCGTATCACGGCTTCGCTTATACCGGTTCCGAGGTAAGCGTCATCAGTCTTGCTGGTTACGTTCGTAGTGGGAGGCCGGAACGGCAGAATTGCAATTGATCGGACCTGGACGGGTCCGTCCGCACGACGATTCCAACGGCTCAGCCAGAAATAGAGCGCCGTCGTAGCAAGTAAGACAATAGCGACGCCCAGCGCGTAGCCGCGTAGCGGAAGCGTCCAACGTGGTGTTTGAGCTTCGGGCGTTGCGTGGGCCGTCGTAACAATTGGAGAAAGAACTTGTACTTCGACGACGAGGCGATAACCACGTTTGGGAATCGTTTCAATGTAGTGCGCACCCCCAGCCACTTCCAGAGCGCGGCGCAAGGTGGAGATGTTCACGCTTAAATTCGCTTCTTCCACAAAGGTTTCGGGCCATAAGCTGTTCAAGAGCCACTCCTTTTCGAGAAGCTTACCCGGGTTTTGGAGGAGCAACACGAGCAGGTCAAAGACCTTCGGCGCAAGAGCGACACGTTTACCGTTTGCTTCGAGCAAACGCTCTTGCACATCAAGGCGGAAACAGCCAAAGACAAAAATCGTTCCTCTGACGTTCAATGAAGGCACGTTAGAAGACTCGCTGAACGGATCCGTAAAGTCACGGTAACCGCTTTGATTTGCGACCCAGCCTGAGAGATATACGGACTCAGGGCGCGAGTTCAAAGTGTGCTCCGCACCCTCACGCGAATGCTCGCCGGCTCTGGGGCCACCTCAAGAAAGGGAAATTTACGTACGTTTGTATGTTTGTTTTGTGGCAGATCGGTCGTACGTAGATCTTAAAGATCGAGCTTAGCTTCGGGTCGCCACACTTGCTGCTTTGGAACTCGAATGAATGCCTGGGCGACCGAGCCCGTATCCGGCAA